>Ga0075425_100003256_pt1 | contig 16457 bp, 14 predicted proteins | sample SoiMethybrSBSTD4_FD_75300 | JGI IMG/M metagenome (GOLD analysis project Ga0075425, IMG submission 75300) | Bulk soil microbial communities from a Populus tree surrounding site in Tennessee, USA - Soil MetaG P. TD hybrid SBSTD4 | ecosystem: Environmental > Terrestrial > Soil > Tree plantation... | reverse complement strand
TTCGTACCCGCCAGGATCGAGGGGCATACTCGATTTTGCGCCTGGTGACCCGACCGGCGATTTACGGCGGATGGCACAAATCCTCCCGAGGAATGAAATAGAATTCCAGCATTGACCCCTTCAGGCACGATGCGCGCGCCCGCGCTTTACGTCGGAAGCGCAGTGTTTGGCCGGCCGACGATACCCAGCCGCCGACATTGCAGTTTGTAGATGGCGAGCCAGGTAAAGCGAGCTTACCGGCGATTGGACGAGACTGAGGAAGGTGGGCTTGTCGCGCTGCAATGTTCAAGGCGTTCAACTTCGCGGCTCTTCAGTTCGTGGAGAGCTTCGAAAATGTAGTTCCGGCGGATCGGGGTGGAGTCGCGCCTGCGAGACAGCAGCATGTGGAAGACCTCTTGCGCACCAGTACGGAACATCATCTCAGCGCTAATCAGATAAAATTCCCACATGCGGCAGAAACGCTCGTCGTACATTTGTGCGATGCGAGCACGATTTTTCTCGAAGCGCGTGTGCCACTGACGCAATGTCATCGCATAGTGTAGCCTCAAGAACTCGCAGTCGGTGACCCAGAGTCGGTTGCGCTCGACGGCAGGGAACACCTCCGAGAGAGAAGGCGAGTAGGCGCCGGGGAAGATGTACTTTCGCAGCCATGGGCTCGCCGTGCTTGGCGGACTCATGTGTCCGATGGAGTGCAGCAGAATCACGCCATCGTCCGGCATCAGCTGGTTCACTTTTGTGAAGAACTCGTCATAGCGCTGCACACCAACGTGCTCAAACATGCCCACCGATACAATGCGATCGAATCTCTGCTTGAGCTCGCGGTAGTCCCGCAACTCAAATCGGACTCGGTCGCTGACACCAGCCACCTCAGCGCGTTGTACGGCAAGAGCGTGTTGCTCTTTAGACAGCGTAACCCCGAGAACGGTGACATCGCTCATCTGCGCGAGGTAGATCGCAAGGCCACCCCAGCCGCTGCCGATATCAAGAATTCTCTGGCCCGATCGGAGGCCGAGCTTGGCAGCTATGAGTCGACATTTGGCCCGCTGCGCCGCCTCAAGCGTGTCGTCGTCATTCTCGAAGTAGGCACAGGAATAGAACAGGCCATCGTCCAGGAACAGTCTATAGAAGTCATTCCCAATATCGTAGTGATGAGCGATGTTCTTCTGCGCCTTGCCGATGGGGTTGGACTGTTGAAACCGCTTGAGCCACCGAGAGCCGGTGCCGATGGCCCTATGGAATGCACTCGGCCTTGCCGCGGACCGGTTCTGATTGATCGACACGAGGGCCAGGAAGTCGCGAAGCGACGACCCGGGAAATGTGAGCGTCCCGTTCATGTACGCTTCGCCGGCAGCCAGCTCCGGATTGAAGAAGAGCGACCTATATAGGCGGGCATCGCTCAGTTTCATGTTGGCAGAAGGCCCCGGTGCGCTGCCATTGAACACTTGGATCCGACCTTCAGCGTCGGTCACCGTGAGAGTTCCGACCTGGATCAGGAGAGACAACAGCTTGGAAAGTGGGAACATCGCTCCTCGCCCCGCATTTCTGACCGAGCTTCGCCAGACCGGATCGTCACTAGGTGAAGCTATACTCGCTCCGGCCACGATTCAGAAGTGCCAGCCTCGGGTCTGGACAGCGCGAGGCTCCTCGTCCGCAAGCCATTTGCGCGGGGAGGATGTTGCCTTTCAAAACCGTCCGTCATTGCAACGCGCAATTTTCCCGTTGCGCCGACTATTCGATGATCTCGTCGGCAAGCATTCGCCATGTAGAGCGATGGGTCTTGACGTGTGACCATGACCGTGATTCTGGTCGCTCCGATTCGCGAAGTGCGATTCGCACTAGCGATGTCCGGAACTCCGCGAAAATGTCGTCACTCGGGCAGTGGGTGAAGACGTAGCTCGCATCGAACTACTCGCTGGCGGAGTGGCCAACGACGTGTGGAGCGTGCACGTCCACGGGCACCTCGCGGTCGGTCGTCTCGGTACCAGAAGCGACGCCGATCTCGCGTGGGAGACCGAGCTCCTCCAACACCTCAGGGTAGTGGGTTTGAATCCCGCGTCACGACCATGTTCGTTTTGACCGAACACTTGCCAGTTAAGCGAGCCAATACATCGGGAAGCCGGCTACGTCCCTACTCCTCCAGCTAACCATCGAGGCTCCGGCCGAGAAAGGCTTTTGGACTTGGGCTCAAGCGCCGGTCCGCGCCCTTGTCGCGGGAGTGCAGCCGGTGACCTGCGCGTAAGTCGCGGCTAACTGAATAGACTAGTCTAGTGATGGAGACTGTGTCGTGTTGTTCAAGTTCAACATCGTCGTGAAGGACGACGAGCGTGCATTCCTCTCGCGCGATGGCCGGTTTGAGGTCTGCTCGGTCCGGGCCGCTTCGTGGCGCTCGACTACGGCCACTGGCTCAGCGCGGAGACCGTCAAGGTTGCACGCACCGAGATTGCCGCCGACAAGGCGCTGCTGTTCGCTAAGGCGCACCCGGCGGTGGCCGCGGAGCATTTCGAGATCGCTCCTCCTGGCGGCGGATCAGGTTGGCCGTCCGCTCCGCCTCCACGACTTTGTTTAGGAGCTCGCGCTCTTGCGCCGTCACCTCAAGTGGCATCGGGCGCGTGTCGATCTTGGCCACCTTGACTGTGCGGCCGACCGCCCAGAAGGCATGCCGGCCCGCCGGCAGACGCTCTGCGAGCTTGCCGTCGACGAACAGCAGACCAGCCTCGTGCGCCTCAACCTGCGCCAGAACGACCATCGGCGTTCGCGCCGTGTCGAGCTTGTCGCGATGGCGCTTGGCGACGCCCACCTCGGCCGCGGCATCGATGCGCTCGACCTCGACCTTGGTGATCGGTGCACGCGCAAGCCCCAGGGGTCTGGCTCTAAGCCAATTGTGGATCCCACTCCAGCCCTTCAAGCCGGGTGGAGAGCTGAGGCCGGGGCGAGCGTCGCTGTGCCCTCCTGTGTCGCCGGGACGTGAAGTTCTCCTTCTCTTGGCTACTCGATGAGCTCGTCGGCGCTGGCGAGCAACGTGGGGGAGATCGAGAGGCCGAGAGCCTTCGCCGTCTTGAGATTGATAATCAGCTCGAATTTGGTCGGCTGAGCGACCGGTAAGGTAGCCGGCTCAGCTCCGCTCAATATTTTGGCTACGTAGACTGCCATCGCACGCCAAAGTTCCGAGTAGTCGGCCGAATAGGACATCAATCCACCCGTCCGCGGATATAGACCTGTCAGCGATGCGGTTGGGAGGCGATGGGCGAGAGCTAACGCGGCGGCGCTTTCGACGGCAATGCTCGGTTGGATCATGATTGCGTCCACCTTTTCCCTGACTGTGGCCTCAAATGCCGCAGCTAAATCGTCCGGGCCATGAACGAATTTGGTCATTAATTGCAATCCAAGGCGATCAACACCAACCTGGTTCTGTTGCAGGAAGGGCTTTCTGAAGGGGTCTGCGGCATTCAAGAACAAGCCGAGCAGCCGGCATGTTGGAACCATATTCTTAAGATATTCGAGACTTTTCGGGGCTAGCTCGGCCGTCACTGCCGACATACCCGTGACGTTTCCGCCCGGCCGCGCGAGGCTGGAGACGAGCCCCATTCCCACCGGATCACCCGCGTCCATGACGATTGGGATCTCTGTCGTGGCTTGCTTCGCTGCCTGAACGGCCGGCGTTTGGAATCCAACAATGACATCGACCTTTCGACGGACAAGCTGCGCCGCCAACTCTGGCAGACGTTCTCCCTTTCCTTCAGCCGACCGGATATCAAGTTGCACCTCGCCGTACCCAGTTTCGCGCAGACCTTCTTGGAAAGTCCTGAGAAATTCGCTGGGGTCGGGAGAACCGACAACGAGGATCCCGACGGTCCGCTTTCGGTCCTGGGATTTAGCGGCGAGCGGCCATGATGCGAGGCCAGCCAGCAATGTGATGAACTTGCGCCGTCTCATTCGTTCACCTCATCTGCGTGCACAAGGAGAGTGGGCGGAATAGTGAGGCCCAGCGTGTTGCAGATTTAATTGATGAGTAGCTCGACCGTCACTATTGCACCGGTAGATGGGCCGGCCGCTCTCCATTGCGAACAGGACCCGGTCGCCTGTTCTACAGCGGCGAAAGCCGATCAAGAATCGGGTTTTCTCTGTAGTCAGCATGACGGGGGCAACGTCGGGACTGATTGGTGGGGGTAACGCAAGCGTTACTCCCCTCAAGTCGAGATGTCGGCTCCCGGTCGAGCTCCATCGATGAGACGACCTGGCCAAACATCTCGGTGGCAACTTGATCCGCGTGACAGGTGCCACAATCGGAAGCAATCGTTGCGGCGCGGCGAATAGGCGGCGGTCAGTGCCACGGCCATTCGGTGTCGCGGCCTACGGTGACACAGAACCGACCCCCTTTTTCGGGCGTTCCCGTATCCGGCCTCAAAGCGGTGTCGGGCACCCCAGGTGCCGCGGCTGGTTCATGAGCTAGGTGCGGAACAAAGCCGCGAGAGGTTGGCTAGGCAGCCCAACCGGGCAACGCGGCGGACTGCGTCACCCAGGTCGCCATCAGCGCCTCGTCGAACCGATCGTTCTGGTGGATGTTGAGGTAGCGCACCTCCTTGTGCTTGGACTCGCCAGGGGGAACAGGACGCAACGAGGTACCGCGGAAGAAAGCCACCTTGATATACTTCGTAAAGCAATGAAAGCTGAGGAACCAGCCTCGGCCCTCGATGCCATAGAAGGGCGAGTTCCATTTGACTGCCTTACGCACGCCGGGGACCGTGCGCACGATGAGCCCGTCGAGGCGGCGTCCCACGTCGCGTTTCCAGCCCGGCATGGCCGCGATGTAGGCCTGCACGGGGGCGCCGCGGCGGCCTTTGCAATCTGAGGATTGCCGCCTGCAATGAGGGCCGGCTTCGCGACCTTGCGAGGTTGCGACTTGGGCGCTGTCTTGCGCGGTTTGGCCACCTTCACGGCGACCCGCGTCGTTGCGACCTTCATCGATTCTTTGGCCATGGCGTTTACTCCTAACCGCCTGCTGCACCAGTTGGTGGCACCAAGATTACGAACTCCACTGAGAAGGAGCGATGCGTCGAACGGTGAGCCCCTAGTGCCACATCTTTTGGACTCAAGGTTCTACTATCCGAGCCCATAGCGCCTAGGAGATCTTCACGCGTGGGGTCGCGTTACCTGTTCCCCACGTCACATCTTTACTCGCGAGGATGCAGCATTTTGGCGGCATGGACGGTCGTCGGCTCGTCGTCTGCGCGGTGGATCCAGAACGGGGAGCACAGCATCCGCCATCATTCTTGGGAGGCTGTACCATGGCGTCAGTTAAACGTACTGGTCATCCCTGCGCCATCCTGTTTGTCGACCTGTTCGGGAGCTCAGAGCTCTACCAGGCTTTGGGCAACGCACGTGCTCACGCTGCAATCGGAAAGACGCTAGCGCTGCTAACTCGTGCGGTAGCCTGTCACTGTGGTGAGGTTGTGAAGACCATCGGGGATGGCGCCATGTGCGTGTTTGCGTCCGCTCGTCACGCCATGGATGCTGCCACGGACATGCAATGCTGCATCAAGCAGTCGGGCCTACTCAAAGAGTTTGCCGGTATGTTGCCCACCATTCGCGTGGGTTTTCACTACGGGCCCGTGATCTCTAAGGGTGCCGATGTTTTCGGTGACGCCGTGAACGTCGCAGCACGGGTCCTCGCCCAAGCAAAGCCGGGCGAGATTCTCCTGACCAAAGAAACGGCCAAGACGCTTCCCAAGCGAGCAGGACACAGCATTCGCTCGGTCGGGTGCACCCGGGTCAAAGGGAAGGCCGAACCCGTCGAACTTTGCCAGGTAATCCTCGCGCGTAAGGGCCTGACAATTCCCAGAAGCCACGCGCACGCACCCGAATACCACCTCGTCCTCATGCTCGGTAACAAAGTCGCAAAAATCGGCCCAAGGAAACCCAGTCTTCGGATCGGGCGCGACCCCGACAATGCATTCGTCGTCACCGATCCTATGGCCTCACGCGTTCACGCCCGGATCGAATATCGCAGCGGCTTGTTTGTGCTTGTCGATGAGAGCTTGAACGGCACGTATCTGACCATGGGAGGCAAGGCTGAGGTCGTGCTTCGCAGAGACGAGATGGCGCTGAAATCATGCGGCATGATCAGTCCGGCAAGGCCCGCCGGGGATGCGCATCACCTATGCCTCAAATTCAAAGTCCAAAAAGACGATCAGCGCGCTGCGGCCTAGGGAACATCGACCTGCTAGGCCGGCCATCGAGGCAGTGCCGCGCAGCTGGTACAGCACAAGTCGAGTGCTTCCTAAGGCCACTTTAACCACTTGACGAGTGTCGGCTCAGGCATCGACGCTTTTGCATCGCCCGTTGCGCCCAATTCCACGGCAGGTGAGCGCCCAAGGCGGACCAGCTGAGCCGGGCGCACTCGAAGAACTCGGCGTTGGCGATCTGATTGTAACGACGCAACAGGCGCCTACCAGAGCATCGCGATGGCGGGCATGCTCGTTTTCTATTCAAGCACTTGCGGATTGGGCACCAGGTCTTTGCTCGACGACCGCAAGGAGATCTGGTTCGCCCTTCGCACGACGGCTGCGACCCTCGAACTGGGCTCCTTGCTCGATCGCAAACGACATGTGATGTACGTCGCCATCAACTTGCGATGAGGCTTGCAGGGCGACGGACTTGCCGCAAACGACACCAGAGACCGTACCGCGGATGACTACCTGTTGGCCCGCGACCATTCCGGTCACTTTGCCCTTCTCACCGACTATGATTTCAGCGGCCAGTACGTCACCCTCAATCTCGCCGTCGACCTGAAGGATACCACGACTTATGATCCTCAGACCTTGGCCGATGATCTTGAGGTCGTTACCGATCACCGATTTTTCGCCGGTTGACGGCGTGTTAATTGACGACTCCGCACCGTCGGTGCTGTTAGGACGCGCCGTGCGCAGCGGTTTCGGCGCGGCCGATGAGTTACGCGTGAACATGAAGTCCCCCAATGAGATTCGCCTAGCTCTGCAGGCATCCCACCGTAATATGATCCCAACACATCCTGCAACCAAAACGCGCCAAGCAACGGCCAGCGGCTGGGCCCGCCCCACGAGGCCGCGCTCGGTCCACTGGAGCTCCGCCGGGCTGCGTGGCCACTAAACCGCAACTCGACAAGCTTGAAGACGTCCAGCGAGAGAGATCAAGCCCACTCCTCAGGCCAAACACGTCAGCGTCTTCTCCACGCCGGCCATCGCCATACCGAACTGCTGGCGATGAGCAAGCGACCCGCGGAAAGAGCCTCTAGCCATCAGCTCCCGATTGGTGCTCCCAGTAGACCCAATGATCTCGCGGATGGCAGTCATGCCGGACTGGGCTAGCGAGGCGCTTGCTTTCGGAGTTTTCCGAGGTACGGAGCGACCACTCAAGAATCTTCCCAATGCGACTATCCGATCAAACAATCGCCATTTGCGAATGCACGCATCTGAGGAGCAGGAACGGCCGTTGTGACGAGACCAAGCGCGCTCGGCATGAGCAGAGACTTTATTTCGCGAACAGCGAAGAAACCGGACATCTCGGACTGCCAGCCAAGTGACTTGTTCACTGATAAGTATTCTCAGGGGGAAGTGAGGCTGGCATCGGCCGGCTCATTGACGCGTTGCATTCTTCTGGCGATCTCGGGCCGCGCCCAGCCCGTGAGCCGCGCCAGGCTGTCGACTTCGCGTGCCCGCCGTATCATCAGCCGTTTTTGATATTCTGCGCCATCCTGGCAAGTCACGGGCCCCTTGTAGGGATGCTGCAAGACGTAGCGGCCCTGAAAAGTCCCCGTGTCGGCAGTCTCCTGAAACATGAGGTCGTCAGGAAAATTCTGGGCGTCGTAGCGGACATGCAGACGAGTGATGAACGCGTTTGCGGCTCCTCCGATCCTCATTGGTGCCGGCTGGATATTGGCCGCTGGGCCCATGGGTGCAGGGCTTGAAGGAATGAGAACAGGTGCCGGGGTCGGCAGCGGCGTCGAGGAATCGAGCCAAAACGCACCCAATTCGCGCAGCCTTTGTTTCGGTATCGGAGCGGCTGCGCAGGGATCGCACCATGCGATGTTCCAGGCATACTCGAGGTACACGGCCTTCATGCCGTCCTTCTTGACCTGGGTGTCGAACAGGGCCTTGTAGACCGAACCGAATTCCTCCTTCGTGAACGTGGGCAGGTTGACATCCGTCGGGATCCGTTGCGTGGGGTAGTTGGTCGTCTCGACGCGGCCGTTAGCCGTCAACATCAGCACGATCATGTCCTGCGGCCCGTCGGCGTTGACAGTTCCGAGACGGATCGGCAGCATGAACTTGTTGGTGTCATAGGCGACTTGAATTGGGCGCAGATAGCGAAAGCCGAGCCGATCCTGTTCCCGCAAGTTCACCTTGGCGACGAAGAATTTCATGCCCTGCTTGATGTAACTGCCGAGGACCGGCGCGGCCCCCGCAGGAATTCGATAGCCCTCTTCGGTCAACCATGTCGACAAACCGTCGCTCTGCTTTGCGGAGAGGATGAAGATGTCGTATTCGCCCACCGTGTACCGGGCTTCGATCGTGATCCCAAGGGTCTCCGCGCGACTTGGGCCCGGTGAGAGCAGACGGTCATTCGACATCACGCGATCGGTCAAATATACCAGCCAGGATGTGGGAGAGCCTGCGGCGGTGTGGTAGGCACACGGATTATCGTCGAAATATTCGACCAGACGCGGGGCGGTGTAGGCGTCCAGCTCATCGATGAAACTGTTCTCGGTGATTTGGATCTGGTCACGGCTCACGACGGTTGGTACCGGCACGATCAGCGCGAACTCCTTGGGATCCCCATGGTAGTCGCTGGCCATGGTGACTACGGTCCGCTGATCTTTGCGTGCCACCACGACCTTTGAGCTGCGATTGAACAATTTGGCGTCGGCCTTGGCCACGTAGAAGCCGCAAAACGCGGAACCCGGAGATGCAGCCATGAGGGTGGACGCCGCAAGCGTGATCAGTGCCAAAGGAATTCGCATCGAAGGCTCCAGAGTTACACTGTTGGATTGGACCAATCGTATCGGCGCCCGGATGGCACCGGACACAGGTAATCGAGCAGAGGCACGAGCGGTGATGTGAAGAAGAGCGCATAAATGAGCGCCTGCGGTCGGTACTCGGCGAACTGCAAGTAGGCTGCGATGGCAGCGACCAGGATGCCGTAGGCAATGCGGATGCTCCGGCGATCCGGGGTGGTTTTCGGATCGGAAATCATGAAGAACGCGAAGAGCAGGAGAGCGCCCGACTGCAGCTGCTTGAGTGGAATGGCCCAGGGATCACCCAGGTACAGCGTGCGCACGAAGAGAATGCCAACGAAGGTCATGAGAAAGGCCAGGGCCACGTCTGCACGCTTGGCGCGACTAAGCACTAAGCCCGCCAGGCACGCAAACAGGAATGCTGACCACGCGCGAGTTCCCCATTGGGCCGGTGATATCCACGCGGCGCCCGAGATCAGCATGGAGCCGATAGCAAAATTGGTGGGATTGAAGACGTGTTTGCCGTTCCACCGGATGACAGACTTGGAGGAGATCGCCAGCACGGCGGCGATGGCCAGGACCCAAAGTTCATCGGCTCGAAGAAGGAGGCAGAGCGAGAGCCCGCTGATAAGCGCGCTCAGCGGGTCATATTGTTGGACGCCCGCGACCTTCGATCCGATCCACTGCGCCATCAGCGCACAAAAAAGGATCGCTGCAACTCGCGCTAGGCTTTGATCAAAGCCCAGCGCCCACAGACCGTAGATCAGGAGCAGCGCTAGAGTAAGAATCTGCCAGCACCGCGGATCATTCAATAGGATCGCAAACGATCGCCAGATTTGCTCTGCACGAGCATTGCTTGCGTACGCTTTGGCCAAGGTCGGTCGCTCGACTGCAGTGCTCCAATGGGACATTGGTTTCCCCAAGTTCTTGCATGACCTTTGACGGAGCACGCGAGAAAAAGCTTGGGTGCCTATGGAAAGAATTCTGCCAGCACCAGCCGGGACCCTGGCCGCACGGAACTGTGTGACCAAGGCAGACCGCTTGCATCTGAGATGCCATGGCTTGCGTTGCTGGCTCTCTGTTGGCAAAGAGGATCGCACGTGCCGGTTGAGGCACCGCGAAGGTCTCTCGTTTCGATGCGAACTTTGCTCGCCGAAGGCGCGCTTGAGCCTCACCTTCGTTGCGAAACGATTTGTTGCGCCGCGCCGCAGTCCTGCGACACCGCTGTCCGAGGATGCGGCCTGTGGAGGCTAGGTAGGAATTGTCGCTCCTGTGGCGGCGAGCACGAATGCGCCGGCAAATTAACATTTCCAGATATGAACCGGCGTCGACGAGCTACTCATCGTCAATGCAACCAGGCAAAACTCAGTGCTCTTGGATCTGTCGTCGCACGCACGCCGTTACGAGCCGCGTAATCCTGGGAACCGACGATTGGAGCCCATATCCCCTAAACGTCGTGAACTTAGCGCTGGCCGCAAGACCGTCAAAAGATTCGAACTTCGAAGCTGTCTCGGACTACGGCACTGTTGTCGCCACAATTGAGCGCGGGCATACGCCGGTCGTCCGGCCAACGCTGCTAGGTCGCATCGATGGTCACTATCTCTCCGGCGGGAGCTCCCAACATGCATCTGTGCGCGATAGTTGCAACTCTGCATCACTGAGGCGTTTGCGGATGCGCATCCAAATTTGGGCCATGATGACACCCGGTATGGTCGTGCTGTCCCGACGCACCAAATGCAGCAGTGGTCGCTCGCCGGTCGACAACAATGCAGCGCGCGCTTCGGCATTCTGCTCGAATTTGGCGCAGCAGGCCCGCTCCATGAGCCGCCAATGGGCCGCGGTTCCCACGACAATGTCTTTGCCGCCGTAATTCACGGTGGCATCGTAGCCTCGTTTGTCGCCCTCGAAGTGGGCCTGTGGACCATCCAAATCAGCTAGGCGGCGCCGATCGTGCTCATCGCCGAATTTGAGGCCCTGCCAAAAGGACTCCACCGACCGGTAGCGCTGCCCGTCGAGCTCGAAGGGCGTGGCGGCGAAATTGCTGATCGTGCGCGCGATCGGATCGAAGCTGTTGCTGACGGCGTTGAGGGGTTCGCGGCATGCCTCAAGGCGCGGACCAAGTTGATGGAGCTCGGCATTCGAGCTCTCGGAGGATCGCAGGCAGAATACGTAATCGCCACGAGACGACTTCCATGCGGCAATCTCGGCCTTCTCTGCGGTGGTCTCGGGGATCAGGACCAGGACGCTATCTTTCAGAAGGACGCGCATAGTAGTCTCGGCGAACTATTGATTGCCAGGAGTGGTGAGCGATCGGATGGTGCGCTTGTCGCTATCACCTGTTGAGCGTTGCGCCCCATTGGGCAAGGCGGCCTCGCACCCTTTTCTCGATTGTGTCGATTTTCGCTTTGGTTGTAGACGACATGGGCTTCTTGCGCGAGTAGACAGTTGCCTCGCGATCTCTCGTGGACGAGACCATAGCGAGATCGCACTTTGCGAAGTCGTGAAACATGGTCCGTGCCGAAGCGGCTTCTTTATCCAAAGAATGAAAGCCGATCTCGATACACGAGAAGGCCAAAGACGGAGCCGATGATTGGAACCATGCCGAGCGATCCGATGCTCGTGCCCCCGTCTTCCTCAATCTCCAGTCTTGCTTGGCCACTCAGGGACGGGCGGACTTGGCGAGCCGCACGAGGTTGATGAACTCGGCGCGATAGCCGAAGGGGTCATCTCCCTTGGCGCCGGTGGCAAGATCGACGATGTCGTTGTAGCCGAAACTCCTCAAGTACGGCTCGCCACGCAGGAGTTGGCCAAACGCTGCAACTGCCACCGAGAAGCGGACTTCGCCATTCACCTGGTCCACGGCGGAAACCTGGAGGCCGTCGCGTATAGAGACCTGCATCGATCGGCTGTTTTCTTCGCCAGGCAGCTTGTACCGGATCTTCAGGAAGGCATATTCATCCGCAGAGTTGGCAGCCAGAGCCGGCGCTGCACTGGGTTGGCCATAGCGCAGGTCCTCGAGCAGCCGAGGAGCCCCGACCGGCGTGATTTCGTAAATCGCCGTGACCGCGTGGCCGGACCCAATCACGCCCGCGTTGACCTTGTCGTTGGCGAAGTCCTCACGATTGAGCATCCGCGTCTCGTAACCGATGAGACGATACTCGGCCACACGCGCGGGATTGAACTCGACCTGGATCTTTACATCCTTGGCGATGGGGAAGAGCGTTGAGGAGGCCTCGTCTACAAGCACCTTGCGAGCTTCGTTGAGGGTGTCGACGTAGGCGGCCACACCATTGCCGTTCTGCGCGAGTGCCTGCATCAGGGCATCATTGTAGTTGTCGCGCCCGACGCCCAGCACCGACAGGTAGATACCGGTATCGCGCTTGCGCTCGATATAGCCTTTTAGAGTGTGCTGATCCGTGATCCCGACGTTGAAGTCCCCATCCGTGCCCAAAATGATACGGTTGACCGCCGACTTGTCGAATGCAGCCTCGGCCATGCGATAGGCCTCCTGGATGCCGGCAGCACCGGCCGTGGAACCCTCCGCGTCCAAACGATCAATGGCACGAAGAATCTTGTCCCGGTCCGAGGCCTTCGTCGGCTCAAGAGCGACGCTGGGCGCACCCGCATAGGTGACGATGCCGACCGTGTCGGTCGGTTGCAAAGTGTCGACCAACATGCGGAATGCGCTCTTGAGCAGAGGCAGGCGGTCGTCGGGTGCCATGGAGCCGGACGTGTCGATCAGCAGCACGAGGTTGGCGCGCGGACGTTGCGTGCGAACTACGTCATAGCCCTTGACCGCGATATGAACGAGCTTGTTTGCGGGGTTCCACGGTGACGGCAAGACGGTCACGGTCGGCTGGAAGGGCGTCTCCTGCTTCCCGGGAAGCGGATATCGGTACGGGAAATAGTTGATCAGCTCTTCGACACGCACGGCGTCCTTCGGTGGAAGCAGGCCCTGGTTCAGGGTCCGGCGCACAAAAGCATAAGATGCCGTATCGACATCGATCGAAAACGTCGACACAGGCTCACCGGCGACGCTTTTCACCGGATTGGGCCCGATCGCGTCGAAGCGCTCGCGACCCTGCTCGGGCCGCGGCCGCGCGGAAATGTCCGGTCCACGGATTGCGTCCAGCTCGGCCAGCCGGAAACGACGCGCCTCTACTTGGTCCGGGTCAGCCTGCCTTATGACCTGCACCGGCGCGTCCTCCCGCAAGGAGAGACCGCTCGAGGGGACGCGGACCGCCTCGGAAGGCGGCCTCGGCGCAGCTGCGATCTGGGAGAGGTTCCTCTGGTCGCCATCTGCCGCGCGCGGTTGCAATTCTGTGATGACACGATCGGTATTAGACGGATGGGGGACTGGACCTGGATGAAGTTGGTTGGTGCTGTGCCTATCCGACTGGAGAAGTACCAGTGGAACCGCAAGCGCGAACAAAGCCGCGGATGCGGCCATGGCGATGAGGCGGCGGGCATGTATAGGGCGCGATCTTCCAATTGCTTCGTCGGCTTCCTTCACCTGGCGCGCATCGCTTGATGCTTGAGGCGCGTCTGCCGCTCTCGGCTGCGCCGTTTTGAACGCTTGCAGGGCCACAGCAACCGCCGCCTCGCGCGCGCCCCGCCGCGATGGCGGCACCGGCAAGTTCTTCAGGTTATTGAGATCATGGTCCGTCATGGTGTCATCCTGCGGCGACAAGCCGCTCCTTCAGACGTTTGCGTGCGGTGTGGAGATGCCCGGAGACCGTGCTCTCAGAGCATCCCATGATCTCGGCGGCTTCCGCGTGGCTTAGGTCTTCCCCGTACACGAGAAGAACCGCATCCCTTTGCTGCGGAGGCAGGGCCCTGACTTCCCGCCAAAGGTCTTGGCCGATCACGTCGTCCTCGGGCGTCGGGCTGGTTGGCTCGGGTGGAACATCGTCCGCCCGGCTCTTTGGCCTGCGAATGATGAGGATCTGACCGCCCCTATCCCACAGCGAGCGCCGGCGCGCACGAAGGTGATCCATGGCAACGGTGTACGTCACGCGGTGGAGCCAGGTTGAGAACTCGGCCTGTCCACGAAACCCTCGTATGGCGCCGGCGAGCTTGATGCAGACGTCCTGCGCCACGTCCTCGGCCTCCTCACGCGATCCAACCCAGCGCCAGGCCATGCGGTAGATGTCCTCGTAGCGCGCCACTACCAGCGCCTTGAACGCGCTCTCGCAGCCGGCGGCGGCTTTCTGGACCAAGTCGTCGTCCAGCGGTTCTTTCCCCACCCGTCATCTCCCTCGCACACACGGCCGATCAGACTGTCCGCCCACCCATTTCCTTTGGTGGTCACGAAAACGTGATCAGACCACGGCGGACGAGGATCTTTCCCCCTCAAGCCAGCGGAATTCCTGCCGACGCCGTGAAGGCCCGCCCTCTTCACAAAAAAGGTTGCTGGATTGGCGGCGGCTCGGATGCCCAGGATTGAGCGTTGCCAGCCAAGTCCGTCTGCATCGTCTTGCGGCAGCTCGTCATCGTGGCCCTATTCGGCCACGCGTTCGATCAAGGGCCAACCCGAGCGTGGCTGAGAGCGAATGTTGATGAAGTGCCGGGCAGGAGTGGGGCGCAGTTGAACCGAAGAGGCGAGCTGCCGGCAACCATTTCCGCGCGAAGGATGGCTCGACCCCGAGCGAGAAAATTACCTCCTCCCCCGGCCTGTCGCGCCTTCGCATGGTGCCGGCGTTCTGCTCGGGTGACATTCATTCTGTTCGCGGTGGACGACCGCGCGATCAACAGCGCGACGGACGCGGTCTGCGTGCTCCTCGCGCATGCACTTGAGACGGAAGTGCGGATTAGGCCGATCCGCGGTAATGAGCCCAAGATCTTGATCCCAAATTGGTCGCTAGCCCAACGGGTTGTCCCCGACCAAGCTCAACTGGATCTGCAACCTCATGCTTACGAGCCGCGTGGCTAACCAATTGCCGGCGCCATGTTGAGACCGCGTTCGCGGCGCCGTGCCAGATGGAATGCGCGTCAGGTTGTTACGACCGGCTTACGTATCGATCACCACTCCACATACAAGATAACGTCTACCGTCCGTTCCTGGCCTGTCGCTGGCGGGTTCTCCAGTATTGCGATGTCGGCAGATTCGAGAGGAAGCACGGAACGGATATGCTGGCTCAGCCAATCCGCTCTTAGGTTTGGCAGATCCTCATTGCGGACGTGTGCTGGATGGGGTCGGCGCCGAGGGACTGCTCCATAGGTGCCGTCCGACAAGCGCGGCAAAATCCTTAGGTCGCGCGCATCTCGTTCCTTTGGCGCTCCTAGGAGGCGTCGATAATCAGCCGCACCTCGCAAGAAGAGTCGCAAGCCTTTGGCCACTTGCCGAATGGGAGTAAGGACGTCCTTGCGCAGCTGAAGCACACTTTCCGTGAGTTCCTGCGCCCCTCCGGGTAGGCGAAATTGGCCATCGGCGAACACAAACGACTTACCGCCGAGTTTAGGACGGATGACGTACCAACTGCCTGTTAGCCCAGCAACGAGCGTGCGCTGCTCTATCGGCTGGGAGGTGTAGAAGGGTGTGTCGACGCGGCTATCGAGTTTACGACGAAGATCTGCGGGATCGGCCCCACTGGGCGCTGATTGCCGCGTCCGTGGTTGAGGCTGCTGTGCTTCGAACAGCTTCCTTTCGAGCACGGCAACGTTTGCGCGCTCTGCCTGAAGATCCACTCTCAACTGTTCGGACACAACCTTTGACCTCTCAACCTCCTGCTGTACCTCGCCTAAGCGGGCATGTGCTCTATCGCGGTCCGTTCGTATCTGGTCGTTCGCGGCCTGGGAGGCTGCGACCCGATTTTCTTGTTCTTGTCTTTGCTCACGCAAGCGTTGGAATTCTTTATTCAGCGCTGCAATCTCAACCTTCAAATTGTTGATCACGCGGACGTCGGTATCAGGCCGAGAATAGATGATCCATGTCGACGCTGTTGTGAGGGCGAGGAGTCCAACCAATGCAATCGCGAGAGCGTGGCCCGAGTAGCGGCGCACCAACAGCCCGAGGGCGAGCGCGACCAGGCCAAGACCTGCGAAGATTACCACTGCGGCAATTGTCGACGCGGTCATGAGTCCCCCCGATCTCACCGCTATATCAGACGGCGCCCATTGCGGCCGCAGCGCCTTCAAAGCCAAACGCGTGAGGGGCGGATGCAGTTGGATTGCTGAACCGCTGCCCCGCGTGTACTGTACGCGAGGTTACTTTCACAGGGTACTGCGTATGACACAAGGCACTAGTTCGATTTCGTCCGCCGCTGCAGCGGCCGATGATGCAGTGCCCGACTTTCGAGAATTGACCGAGCCGCAAATGGTTCAACTCGAAGACGCTGACACGCTTGTTAGCGACCAAATCTGCCAACAAATCAGTGATCGCCCAAAAGGCGTGATGGACATCACCATTGACGACGGCGCTGCGACGACAATAGGCCTGATGAGGAGAGCCTGGACCATTGCAGCTCAG
>Ga0075425_100003255_pt1 | contig 16457 bp, 20 predicted proteins | sample SoiMethybrSBSTD4_FD_75300 | JGI IMG/M metagenome (GOLD analysis project Ga0075425, IMG submission 75300) | Bulk soil microbial communities from a Populus tree surrounding site in Tennessee, USA - Soil MetaG P. TD hybrid SBSTD4 | ecosystem: Environmental > Terrestrial > Soil > Tree plantation... | reverse complement strand
GATCGCAGAAGTTGACTGCCTTCCGCTAGTTCGCGCGGCGCTCCGATTGCGTCGGAGAGAAGACGGCCAGCACGCGGGCGGTTGAGGTCTGCCAGTCAGCAAACAGGTCCTGCACAAACTTAGCCTGGTGCTCGAGGACATCCTGCGGCGACCGGCACTTGGATATTTCTGACGGCCAATTTGCGTACGCTTGCGCACGACGGTTCATCAGAGCGAGGAGTTCTTGTTGCGCGGTATTCCATGCGGCGAATGCCTGTTCGGATGCCATGAGGTTCGGAGTCAAACCGTTGAAATCAGCGGGGGCGTTCTTCATCGATTCCTCGTAATGGGATGGGCGGCTTACGTCGCCAGTTAGTACTGCATGAATGAAGCGCGCGTCATTAAGTAGTTTTACGGATGGCGGCACTCGAGCTCAAGCCGGAACCGGCTCGATAAGGGAGCGTTGTTTCGTCATCTGCGATACCGAGCGAGGATATTGGGATGGCGCGCGATAAAGGCGGTCAAGCCCGAATCTGGAGGTTTTCGAGGTCATGACTGTTGCGACTCACATTGGTGGGGGTCGGGTTGATCCTAGCCGGACGAATTCAATGGTTATGGTCTGGCCAATCACGTAGTACTCCAGGGGTTCAGACATTGAACGCAATTACCGGGATGTTTTTGCGCTGCGTTTTGCTATTCCATCGAGATCAAACGCTAAAACGCTCGCTCCGGCACATCTTGCGGAGTATCCGGAGGAACTCGTCAGATCTGGCGACGCGTTCCACATAAGCGCGGCCGCCGATTACGGCCGCCTTGCCCAACTTGCGAACGCGGATCACGAGCCCCAGGTTAGCAGAAGTTGGCTCAAATCCCGTGCGCCTTTGGAAAGTGACCGCCGATCTGGACGCAGCATGGTCAAAGCCCGTCATCGGCGTTGGGCACCAGCCTTGGGGGATAGAAAACCCTTACGACGGAGAGTGCGAAGAGTGAGCCAGCGGAATCCCCGCTTCGGTGTATTCCGCTGGCCGGGGTGCCACGGGGGGTTGGCACTACTATGAAGCCGATTGCCCACATCACGAAATGGGCGCGCGCCGGCCGCGGGAACAACCGGCTGCAACTACATGCTACCGACGTCAGCTCATGATAGAAATAGGTATTTGTACCAGAGTATTCTCACGGTACGCAGGCACACCGGACCAGTACCTCCGGGAATGGGCTATGAAAGCTCGCGGTGTCGCTGTGAGGATAGAGCCACATGGCCAGTTCAATCAGTGATAGCCGATGACCCCCGCCGCCGCCAGCACACCAATGGCGTGCCGGCGACCTGCCCGAGGCTCGCTTGTGCGAATCCATTGGGCTCCTCACCGTCTCACGAATTAATTGAGTCTAGGGGCTCCGCGCCACAAGTTCGGCCGATTCCGCAGGCGGGGACCGCGGGACCGGCCCTCGGCGCTGGCGAGGTCAAGTATGGGAGTGACTTCGTGCGCGGCAAAAGGCATCAATCACGGTGATCCTTAAGCGTCGTCGCTGCCAGCGGCCGCGCCGAATCAAACGCGCGCTGCCAGGACAAGTATTCTTCGGGGCTTAGCCCATAGCGCTCGCGAGCCTCCCTGAATGTGAGTAGGCCGTGCCGTATAGCGGCGACTACGATTGCCTTGTGGTAAGGGAGCCAGCGCTTGAGTCCGCGAGGCGGCAGATGGGCGAGGGTGATGCGCGTGCCATCCGGTCCCGGGAAATGAGGAACCCTGACCCTTTGTACGCGGTCAGACATGGCTTGCTCCGCGTCAGCTGTTCAATCGGGAAACGGTCACTGCGGCGATCAGTTCCCGGTCTTTCGCGCGGCTCTGGGCGGCCGATCCGCCCCGCGTGTCAGAGCGGCCGCCCCCAAGAGCGCCGGGGAGTCGCGGGGCGTAATTCGACGCCACTCTCCAATTGAGGGCTGACCAATGTCGGGTGATGTGCTGGCGCTTTGACCAACCTGCGCATCATCGGCCCCCCACTCAATCTAGCGCCTGGGGTGACAATGGGTATCCGTAAGAATACGGTGAGCTGGTCGTGCCCCAAGTAACACCACGAGCAATGATTGGCCCGCGTGGTATGGCCGCCCTGTCCGGTCACTTTTGCAAAGCGCGCGAACAATCAGAGACTTGCGGTTCCCAACCGTTATGGGTTGATATTCGAGCACGGATCCTCCACCTCAGACACATCCCTGATCCAGAAGCTAGGGCAGTGATGGAGCCGATCGAGGACCAGATCAGAGCTGAATTCCGGGGTGCAATTGCCGTCATTGTGCTGCTCTCAGCCGTGTTTGCAGCCTTCGAATGAAGGTTCTTTGACCCTAAATGCGGCACTTGCATTCAACCGTGAGCTTTGCGCTGCTGCAATCTTCGTGGCCTCCGATTCGCCCTCCGCCTGGGTCTGAGACGATCGACAAGAACTTCGGCGACCATGGTACCTAGCGTACTGCGAGTGAGCGTACCGGGATTTCGCAACTGGTTCGCATCAACCCATCTGTCCAAGCCGCTAATTGCCGTTGCGCTGCTCCTTGCCTACATCGGCCTCGAATGGGTGAGCTTCATCCATGAGCACAAGGGCGTGCCAGTCACCCCGTGGAATCCCGGTCTCGGGGTCGCTTTTGCGGTACTGGTACTGAGAGGACCGACCTACGGCCTAGTCTTGTTTGTGGGCGTATTGATCGCCGAATTCTTCGTCCTCCAAACAAATCTGACAGCGCCCATCATTGTTGCCATGGCTGCGGTCATATCAGCCAGTTTCTCTGCGGCGGCCGTCGTTGCGCGCCGACATTTGCAGATCGACGTCGGCCTCAGCCATGTCCGCGATGTTCTCGTCCTGGTGGCCGTAGGCGCTGCAGCGGCTGCCATCTCAGACTCGCTGCTGACTCTCCTCCTGCTTGCGGCGGATGAGCTTAGCAACGGCGACCTCACGAAATCCACCTTTCCGCTGTTCGTGGGAGATATCATCGGTATTGCTGTTATGACACCACTTCTGTTGCGACTTTCCTTGCCTCGGCTGAATTTCCCCGCCAAAATACTCCTTTCGTTCATTCCTGAGCTGATCCTCTATCTGTTCGTGATCGCCTTCACTCTGTGGATGATCGTGGGTTCCAGCAGCGCGAGTCACTACAAATTCCTGCCACTGTTGTTCCTTCCGGTTGTGGCAGCTTCGGTTCGGCATGGCATTGACGGCTCTTGTGTGACCCTGGCAACAACCCAACTCAGCCTTGTTGCGGTCCTGCACAAGTACGGATATGGCGCAGGCGCGTTTACAGAATTCCAGATCGTAATGTTGGTACTCACGACGTCTGGCTTAATCGTTGGTGTCGTGGTGAGTGAACGCCAGCGCGCCGACTTTCATGCACGTGAAGCCGAGGCACGACTGAGAGAGATGCAGGCGGATGCAGCCAGCGCCGCGCGTATGAATATGGTAAGTGGTATGACTGCTGCGCTGGCGCATGAGATCAATCAACCGATGACGGCGGCGCGAGCCCTTGCGCGGTCAGTCCAGGAGATCCTACGCGCCCCAAAGCCAGACGCCCAACGTGCCAACAGGAATCTCTCGACACTCGTCGCACAGATCGATCATGCGGCGGCAGTTGTCCGACGCATTCGCGAATTCCTAAGGCGCGGCCCGCCTCAATTCGCTGCGCTCGAAATCAAGCCCATTCTCGATGATGCACTTGTGCTTGTCAGTCCGGACGCGGCAGCCAACAGTATCTCCATACTGCTTGAAGTCGATGACACGCTCCCCACCCTCTTTGGTGATCACGTCCAGCTGCAACAGGTGCTTCTCAATCTCATCCATAATGCTATGGAGGCCATACTCGAATCGCGACGCACCGATGGCAGCATTCGAGTCAGTGCACATTTGTCAATGGACGGAGCAACCGTCGAGATCAGTGTTGTAGACAATGGCATCGGCATCCCACCCACCCTGCCTTTGTTTGAGCCACTCTCCTCCTCCAAGAAGGATGGCCTTGGACTAGGTCTCTCTATCTGTGCCTCGATCATCCAAGCACACGGCGGGCGTATCCGGTTGCAGTCGGGTAATGCCGGTTGGACGGAGTTTCGCGTCTGGCTGCCGGTCCAAGTCCAGGGTGGCGCTTGAACCATGGCAGCACCGTCCATTTTCGTCATCGACGATCAAAAGGCCGTACGCAACGCGTTGGGCGAGATGTTGCGCGTGTTTGGCCATCGAGTCCAAACCTACGACTCAGCTGAGAGCTTTCTTCGGGGCTTCTCCATCGCTTGTACTGGCTGCATTATTGCTGACGTGCGGATGCCGGGCATGGACGGTATCGAATTCGTTCGTGAATTGGCACGCCGCGGGCTTTGCCTGCCCGTGGTGCTCATTTCTGGTCATGCTGACGTGCCAATGGCGGTTGCAGCCATCAAAGCTGGAGCCGAGGACTTCATCGAGAAGCCCATAAATGATACTCATCTACTCGCGGCTATTAATAGATCCTTGATTGGCTATTTCGATAAGCTTTCGCGCGAGCGAACCGTCGAGGAGTTGCGCGCCCGTATGGGACGGCTCACACCTCGAGAAGCGGAAGTCATGGATCTTGTGGTTGAAGGCTTTACCAGCCAGGCCATTGCGCTGAGGCTCCACATTAGTCAACGCACGGTCGAGAGCTACCGCGTGCAAATCATGGACAAGATGCAGGCCGAAAGCGTTTCCGTACTTGTTCGACAGGCAATCCGAATGGGCCGGATCACCCCGTAGAAATACGGCCCAATCTTTTCGGGTAAACAACGACCAACCGACGCCCCATATCCCTTGGGTTGGTTCTCTCATCGCCAGGAGACCTACGGACAAGTCGATTCATGTCGATGCATGTGGATCAACCAACCAGTCGCCTGCTCCTCGCGAGCGTCTTGACAGTCCTCGCTGCTCTGTCGGCTGTGGCCACGCTGCGATTGCCGATGGCGCTTTTCCTTCCAGCTTTGAGTACGTTTCTGGTGTTGAGTGGATTTGGGCTTGCTGCGGCTTCGTATCTCAAGAGCTTGCGCACCGGGCATGTTTGCACGGACTGCAACTCCGTCGCGGGTCTGCTGGTCTACCTGGGGTTTGCAGCAGCCCTCCTCACAGACGCGGAGGAGACGCTGACGTTCATCGAAGAAATGGAGGCGCAGGGGCTAGCGGGTATGGCCCCCTAGCCCAGCAGACAAGCGGACCTTGCAGGAACAAACTTCAGCAGCACTGCGGAGGCACAATTGCAATCGCTCTACGGCGAACTTGTGGCCCTCGTACAGGTAGTCATCATCGACCTCGTGCTTGCAGGCGACAATGCGATCGTCGTGGGACTTGCCGCATCCCGGGTCGCGCCCGAGCTGCGAGGGCGCGTTATCTTCTGGGGCATTGCGGCGGCCGTCGGCCTGCGTATCGCGTTTGCCGCAGCCGCAGTGCAACTGCTTGCAGTGGTCGGCCTCACGCTTGCGGGCGGCATCTTGCTTTTGTGGGTGTGCTGGAAGATGTATCGGGAAATCAGGCAATCGCCCAAAGCGACGGCCGTGGGTGCGGCAGTCGCGAGAGCCAACGAACTCCCCGTTAGGCCCCTAGGGTTCTGCAGCGCGGTAACGCAGATCGCGGTCGCCGACGTCTCCATGTCCCTCGACAATGTCCTGGCTGTTGCCGGTGTGGCGAGAGGCCATACTTGGGTGCTCGTCGTTGGTTTGGCCATTGCCGTGGTGTTAATGGCGGTGGCTGCGAACTACATTGCCAAGTTGCTGGTGCGCTTCCCGTCCGTCACGTGGATTGGATTACTCATTATTCTCTACGTCGCGCTCGAGATGATGTGGCGCGGCTCACTGGAAATCGTGTGCGTTTATGTACCCCCTACCGTATGTGGCCAAGGGTTGATCGCAACTCTTGCAGGCTTGTTAGGTTGATTCGGCACCACAACCCCACTGGCACGCGATGGATTTTATGGTGCTGGCGGTTCATAGAACCAGCTGAGCGGTGGTCATGCCCGAAGTTGATCTTGGCAATTGGCGTGAGTGTGCCGGGATAAACCCGCAACTAAGCGCTGTTTCCAATCCTCTAGGGGTTGATATTGAGGCGTCGGAATTCCATTTGCATGTCTGTAGCTCCAGACGATTGGCCAAGCGATGGAGACTCGAACCAAGCACCAAATCAAGCTCGCATTCTGGGGAGGAGTTGGGGTTCTCATACTACTCTCAGCCATCTTCGCGGCCTTTGAATGAAGGTTGTTCGCCTGCTGGGACGGGGGAGTTAGGACTTAGAACCTTGAGCTCTGCAACAGGGATGCCGCTCAGCGGAGGCCCTCGTGCGCGCAAGTGCTATCCCGATCGTGATGTTGGTCACCTTCGTTCCCGCCCCGGTGTTGTCGTTCAACCAGGACGAATTCTGCTCGGCCATAACCGACATCGCGACCCGATTGAATGCGCGCAAAGGCAAATGGCTGGATCGCAGCACCCGCTATGAGGGTGTCGTAGTCGATTGCGAAGCCAAAACCTTAGAAGTCAAGCGTTTCCTGAATGCAGATCCGGATTCCATGCGAGCAGGCTGGAAAACGCGTAAGGCGCGCGCGTGGGACCGTGATTTTTGCAGCGATCAACTGTGGCGCAAGGCTATCGATGCGGGCTGGACGATCATTTGGACGGTGACTTTCCGCTCAGAAGACCAGCTTTCTTTCATGGCAGAGTGCGAAGAAGTCGCGACAGAGTAAAACGCCATCTTGATGAAATTGCGCATTGATCGTGCCTTCTTCGCAACCTCGCCTGCCGCACCCATCCTCTCCAAGCGGCGATGCCGTTACTCCGCCACCCATCAAGCTGGCGAACAGCCGCCACCGCATTCGATTCATTTCATCGGCGGAGACGAGAAGTATCTGGCGTATGGTAAGGCCGAGCAATCGTGCGGCGAAGCCATTCATGACCAGCTCGACTTTCGATGACTGAAGGATTGAAGCGGGCAAACGGTAGCTTGGAAATAGGCTCTTGGTCCTGGCCGTGTGAAAACTCCGAAAGGGCGTTTACAGAGGGGAATCGTGTTGTACCGGTGCCGCGATTTCCATGCGGGCTTGCCATAGCTTGCGAGGACATGGTGGCCGAAGAAGAACGGCGTTCCATGTGTTCTTGCCGCCCCAGCGTTTTGACACGGCCAAGGTCTGTAACTTCCGCGCTACAGCGGGCCTCTTCCGCACCTCCTATAGTGGGTATGCGGAGTGTGTCGGGCACCGTCATGTTGCGGGCTGAAGATCGAAATTCTCCAAATTGCTTGTTGTGACTTTGGCTCTGCTTGGGTCCGCGACTGGAGCCATGGGCCAGAAGTTCTACGGCGACCTAGTTCTTCGTCCGCTGCCCGACGGCGTCCACATGGAAACCACATGCTTCGCGACGATGATGATCCTTGGCGTGCTCGGCGCGGCCGTCGGCAATAGCAGTGCCTCGACCTCACTCTTTCGGGGGCCGAGAACGATTAGAGCAGGTGCCTGCCAAGGGTCTCGGCGCACTCAAGAGCGCAATGTGGACGGGGAGCGCCGTGGCTTGCCGGTGAGCGCGATATTCTTTATGGAGCTCAAACCGAATGGATCATGCGAGGGATCACTTTAACCATGAAACAGAGCGGACAAACGGCAAAAGGTGAGCTGTCATTGGGCGCCAGGAAGTATGGACGCCAGATTGAGCCTATCCTGCGGCGGTTCAAGAAATTCGTAGTCTGGGACCGCTTCTCGGTCTGGCGAGATGAAGAAGGCGGCGGGGTTGGCGTGTATGGGTGGATAAAGCGCCCGAAGGACAGCTACCAGGACTTCATTGCCCTCTACTTCTTCAAGGATGGCACGGTCAGTTACGACACGTCATCCGCTAAGTATTCGCTGGCGATCTTCAAGATGCTTAATGGCGGCCGGGGTTACGGCCATTCGAGATGCAAACGGGTCGAGCATTACTTCGATGTACCGAATGCTATCCGGCTCTAATGCACAATTTATATTCTTTGCGTATGACCGAGAGAAATGGGGATCATTCGGCGCTGGGGGTGCGCTGGAGTCGCCCGTCGGAATATTCAGCCACAGAGGCGGCTCGGCCTCAGCGAGCCGGTTGGTCTCCTGCAGCAGCTGGGCCAGGTTGTTGAGGTCTATGGCGACGTTCGGATGCTTGGGGCCGAAGCTCTTCTCATCGATGGCGAGCGCGCGGCGCATCAGCGGCTCCGCCTCGGCGAGCCGGTTGGTCGCCTGCAGCAGCTTGGCCAACCAATTGATCGACGTCGCATAAGCGGGGTGCCCGTCGCCGTGGCGCTTGCGAGCCGCAGTGACGTACTCCTCAGCGATCGGGATTGCCTCGCGGTATTTCCCGGCGCTATGGAGCTCGATCACCCGTTGGTTGAGCTCTTTAAGCTTGGCATCAGATTGCGCGCTGGCCGAACCGAACGTCACGGCTCCAGCAACCACCAGCACGAACGGTAGCAATAGGCCATAATGAATACGCGAAATCCACATGGCGGCACCCCCAGGTAAGTTTGAGCTGGATCAGGTTGGCCAGGTCATATTTCTTCTTCACCGCGGCGAGACCGTAATTTTCACCATAGGTGGCCTTCAGCCTCGCTTCACCCTCGTCATCCATCATGACGTTCGGATAAGCGCCGTCGAGGTCGAAGGGATGCAGAGCCTCAGCAAGCAGCTATCGTCCATCGCAGTGTCACGGCGCGATATAGGCGTAGCCCTTAGCCTGGTATGCCGCGAGGGAAATCCAACTGTTCCCAATGACCTTGATCGGACTAAGGACTTTATCTGCGCTCGTTCCTTGCTGCTGGATCGCGACAGAACACTGCAAAACTTCCACGCCCGGCGCCACGCTCATCTCCCTGATTTTGTCGGCGATTTTTGCGAGTTCGCCCCGATCCTCAGGTTTGACCCTTTCAACATCAGTTTGGACTAACTTCGTCGCGGGTCCTCGGAACGCGAGCACGAAGTGAGCGGTTACGCCCTGCTTAATAAGGGACTGCCTTGTCTGCTCGATAACGTTGAGCCTACTCAGCAGTGCCTTGCCATCCCCCGCCGTGATATCAAAGGCGATCTTCACGTCAATTAATCCGGACAGTGCTTCTTTATCGCTGACCGTCAAAGCATCGGCTGTAGCATCACCAGCGTTCTTCTCTGGATTTTGCGACACTCGCGGAGTCCCGCTCACCTCCCGGCTCCAGCCTAAGGTACCGGCCCTCTCTTCATCGCAGGCATATTGTCCCGCGCAGATTTCGGCTCGATATCGCTCAGACCCCGTTAACTCCTCTGCCGAGCCCAAACCCGTACCCAGAAGGATGGCGCCAGCGATGACAACGAATTTCATGGTCCCCCCAACTCGAGAATGCACAATCGCGCCGTGCTCCCTGTCGACATGATTGACAAAGGTCAGGATGTACTCAGACCGGAGCCGCCGTCAAAAGAGACGCTGGCGATCTTAGATCGCCTGCGCAACGCCTTTATTCCAATTGGTCACACAAACGTGATCACAGTCGGTATACAGAATATCCGATCTGCATGCTTAGTGGCGGAGAAGACTTGCAAATCTCAAAGGACTTCATTGCGACGTAAAGCTGACAGAAAACTGACAGGGACTAAACAATTCGAAGATGTCAAAAAGGGAGTCCACTGCACCACCTCAAAGGACGCGAGCAAGAAGCTTGGCGAGCCGCGGCCGACCACTGAGACGGCTGATTACCTTGTGACCCTTGCTGGCGACGCCGACATGAACAAGGCGATGGATACCGCCTCATGGAACATGATCGAGCTGCTGCAGAAGCAGAAGGGCCTCACCCACCTCGATGCCTACTCGCTCGCCAGTATCGCGATGGATTGTAGGGTCGGCGAAATGGAGGCGATCGAGAATAGCGTGCACTGCCTAGTCTAGGGGGCGAGCAGCGCGCCCTCCCTTCCTCCGCTCTTCAAGGGTGCCCCCCACCCTGACCTCCTCCCCGACAGTCGTGGAATTAAGTTTCCCGCGTCGTGCCTGCATTCGGCTGCCGAGGCGATGGTGCTTGCCCGCCATGGTTAGCGCTTCGTCATCAGTGACCAACCTGGCCTGGAGATAACACTTGCGAAATGCTCTTCAAGCGTGGCAATCAGCACACATGTCTTTTGATTCGGTGCGCTGTGGAGCCCACTACGAAGTGATTCTGATGCTGCCCTCGTTCAATCTTGCATGACGTAGCCAGGCACGGTTAGGCTTTTTACTCCCAGGCGGGGCTGGCAAGAAAAGCGGGGCGACGGTTGATTAGGGGAAGCCCATGTTCGACTCGCAGCTTTTGGCTTGCGTGGTGCTCCTGCTGTCACTAGCCAGCCTTTGGTTCGCGCTAGGAGAGTAACTGGCGTGAAGATTCCAGCTCGGCCAAGTGCGCGCTTAGTTCTGCGTCCTTCATCACTACCCCTGGATCGTTTGCCGGTCCTGAGCAGCTCAGCGAACAACGCCGGTGCTTGGCGGTGATCTTGTAGTCCTGAGGCATGATCAGTCGTCCTCGGACAACAGCTGGCGCTCAACGTCCGAAGGCAACGGGACGTGCGCATTGCAGCTGATCAGGCCACTGGTGGTTCTTATGGCACGCGTGACCGGGGGGGTGCGCGCGCGCATCTGACAAATTGAAATGATCGCCTAGGGGTGCGCAATCATTCAGGACGTAGCCCGGCCTTCCCCAGGGACCTCGCCATGTGCTCACGGTCGATCTGACGGGCAAACGGCAGATCGGCAAGGGCGTGGATGGTCATGTCCGGACGTACCCGGTTAAGGTCAGCGCATATCGAACGGGCTTCCTGATCTTGCGGGTCGCCGCCAAAGCCGCGTAGATCATGAGCGCCAGCCACCAGTCGGGGCGCAGTTGGACAACGAGAGTGGCGTACTCGAGAGCTTTGTCGTAGCGCGAGGCAAGATAGTGGGCCAGCGCCATGCCGAAATAGCGGTGATAGTTGGTGGGATCGCTGGGATTGATCCTTGCCCCCCACCCTGAACAACATCCCGCGCACGTCGACCAGTGAGCTTCCGGACTGCCGTCGACGTGCTGGGACCTATTTGCGGTCCTTAAAGACCGTGTCTTCAACCATGTCCCAGTACGCAGCTACCGTCTTCTTGTGGCTTGGGGATATTCCACTCGTCACGACCATTTCCGGACCGAACTCCGATAGCGTCGCCGTAAGGCTCACCATCATGTAGTGGAAAAGTATGGGCCGCACGGCCGGCAACAGCCCCGCCTTCTGCGCCGCTTTGATCTGCGGCAACAAGCGGTCGAGCAGCGGTTTCACGACGGTTTCGGCAACCCACTCAAGTCGCGGATTCTGGTAGGTGCATTCCTGCCGCATGAACCGGTGGAACTCCGGAAACGAAGCCGTGTACCGAAAGAGCACGCGGTATTCTTCGCGCAGCCTTTCCAGCGGTTGCAAGGTCTTGGATGTGTCGCTGTCCCATTCGGTCTTGATGCGGCCGAAGGCATGTTCGGCCGCCGCGCGCCACAGGATATCCTTGGTGCGGTAGTGGTAAGTGATGAGCGGATGCTGAATGCCCGTCCGCTCGGCAATGCTCCGGATGCTCGCGGCTTCAAATCCCTTCTCGGCGAATTCCGCGATTGCCGCGTCCATGATCGTCGCGCGGGTCTCGATAGAGCGCTGCTGCTCCGCCCGCTGGCGCGGACGTGGGCGGGACTTCGCTTTGGCGACGCTCATTTCCCAGCGAACTCCATGACCGGTGGCTCGATATCGGCATCGAACGCCTTGGCGGTATTGAGTATGCCGCGCTGCGCGTCCTCGGTGTCGAAAAGGCCCATGGTGATATCGAGCATGGTGAGGTCAGCGCCGGCAACTCCGCCCGAGGACCATGTCTTGAGAAGCGTGCGCATGGCGGCATAAGCGCGCGTCGGTCCTTTGGCGAGCGTATCGATCAGCTCGCTCGCTACCTTGTCGAGCTCACCGGCAGGAGCCAGATGCGTGGCGATGCCCAATTGCACCGCCTCCGGGCCCTTAATCGGCTCGCCAAGCATGGCAAAGCGCGAGGCGCGCGCGCGACCGGTACGCTCGACCAGGCGCTGCAGGGCGCCCGCAATCGGCAGCATGGCCGTCGTAACTTCCACACAGCGAAACACCGCGTCCTCGGAAACGACGATGAAGTCGCACGAGAGGGCCAGCTCAAACGCGCCGCCGAAGGCGACGCCTTGGACCACGGCCACGGTTGGCACGCGCAGTCCTTCGATCGCGCGGTAGCTGGCGTTGACCGACCCGACGAAGGTGCGGAACCAGTTGACATCCCTGCCGGGCCATTCGCGCACCTCGCCGCCGAAGCTGAAATGCGGTCCCTCGGCACGAATGACGAGAACGCGAATGTCGCTTTCGCCCGCTTGTCTGACCGCCTCGGCGAGATCGGCGGCATAGCGCGCACCGATACGGTTGTAAGGTGGATTTGCCAGCACGATAGAACCAATGGCGCCGTCGCGCTCGAAACGAACCGTGATCATGTGGAGACCTCTCTCTAAATAGGCGCGACAATCAAGCGGTCGGAACCCACCAGATGAGGGCTCGCATCAGCGGACCCCCCGTTGGCAAACAGGACACGGCCGGGCCGCTCATTTGAGCACCGGCAGCAGCAGATGCGAGGGGCGCTCGCTGTCGCGGTAGATCCGGTGCGTGACCGTCTTGCTGCTGCAGATGTGGTAGGGGATATATTCGACGCTGGTCATGGCCCCGGTGCCATTGGGGGCATCCATCGACGTGATATCGAGGCAGATGCGGTGTCCCGCCTTGAACTGGTTGGCGGTGGCCATGATCTCGACCTTGTATTCGTCGATCTCGCCGGGAGTGACGGGCTTGATCGCATCGCGCGTAAGCTTGAGGAATGGCTTCTCGGGGGTCGAGCGCCCCTCATCGAGCGCACGGTAGGATGCCTTGAGCCAACCGCGCGTCAGTTCGCGCTCGGGAAGGCCTTGCGGCACACTGCGCTCACCCTCACGCGCCGTGCGGACTGACACGTCGGGCCCGACATCCTTGAGCACGATGATCCAGTTCGTGTCGTCCTGGTCGATCGCAGCGTACAGCGTAAGGGCAATCGGCCCGGCTATGGTCACTTCATGCGGTAGCGGATCTGTCATGTAGCGCAGCCGCTCGATCTTCGCCGTCTTCGTCAGCGGCATCTGGGTGAAGACATCGGGCTCGCGATGTGCATCGCCGACTTCTCCGGCCGGGCGCGGTGGCTCGGTCGTCAACGTCTCCCAGTGGGCCAGAAAGAATTTCGTGTACGCGACCTCCGACGGCGGCCAGCTCGCGGCGGTTCGCCATTCGTTCGCGCCCATCAGCCAATAGCGCACGGGCGGCTCGTCCATGATGCCGGTGGCCTTGCCCTTCAGCCAGTGGTCGTACCAGCGGATGATCTCGTCATGGAGCTGATGAAACGGCCGCTCCACGTGGCCAGGCCCGTTGAAGAGCAGCTTTTTCGGTGCGTCGACGTTCTTGAAATAGTGCTGCGCGCCCTGCCAGTGCAGCTTGTACGTGTAGGCGTAGGCACCGGAGCCAGTATAGAAGGGGATCTTGATCTTGCGGAAGGTCTCCTCGGCCTTTTGTAGCACGCCGTCCATCTCCCAAGGATGGGTCATCATCAGATACATGACGAACGTACGCTGACCCTTCTGCGTGAGGATGTTGTAGAGGTTGACGTACTGCTTGTAGTCCGGGTTACGCATCGCGGCGCGCCACAGTGCCTCCTCCTCCGGTGGGAGCTCGCCGGGAACGTTGCGCGACTCGTGGACCGTGCTGAAAACGTCGAGCAGGTAAGGGAAAGTGTGGATCATGCCGCCGGGATTGAAATCACGAAAGCCGAACATGCCGCCATAGGCGCTGCAGGCATCGTAGGGGAAGATCGCTTTTAACGCGGGATGCCCTTGGGCCGCCGCGCGCCACTGTTCGCCCGCGTAGCCCGAGATCCCGACCATGCCGACATTGCCGTCGCACCACGGCTGCTGAGTGATCCACTCGATCAGGTCGTAGTGATCGCTGTCCTCGTGGCCGTAATGCCCCTCCGATTTGGCTGATCCGCGGGGCTGGGCCACCACATGGGCGTAGCCGTTGGTGATGAAGCGGCGCGTATCCCCGGCTTCGATCGGCCCGAACCAGAGCGGCGCATGCGCCGGCTGCGGTGGAAGGATGTCCGAAATGTCCGGTCCCTGGATGTCCTTGTTGTGAAGGGCGCATGCATAAAGGGTCGGGTACGGACCTGCACCATCCGGCCTGTAGACGTCCAGCGCAAGGCGCGTGCCATCGCGCATCGTCACGTAAATATCGCGCTCCTCGATCATCGCTCCTCCCAGGTGGTGCAAGCTGTCCGCTAATTTTTACAATCGTAAAATATAACAGCGTGCGCGGGATGGCAAGCCCTCCGCCTCCGCATATGCCGATGGCTCCGCCTTGGGACGGTTTCACCACAAGTTTCCGACCAGCAAGAAGCTAGTCGCTCTGGCCCGAGCAGACAGGCATCGAGACCGAACTACCCAGGACAGCGGTGGCAACTGCGCTTGAAGCGCAACGAGGCCTGGGTATCGCCTACCTGCCAGACTTAGCCATAGGCCGGCAACCTCGTGACGGCGTACTCCTCACCGTGCTCGACGATTACACAGATCGCTCCGGCCCCCTTCGGGTCATGGCCGTCGAGCCGTCATCTCTCCCAAGCTAGAGCATTCGTGGACTTTCTCGCCGCGAACCTTGTCCCCGCCGTGGGAAGCCAATTCCACACAGCAGGAGGCGGCTCGATAAATGCCTAAGCGGATCGCTCTCGATCCCCAAGGCCAGCCGCAGCCGTTGTCGCACTAGCAAAGCCGCTTCCACGGAGTGTCAAATGTCCCTGTGCCCGGTGACGGCGCAGACAAATGCTAGCTCGGGAGTAGGCGGACGGTCTCCGAGAGGAGGTCCAGGAGCGCGCGCACCGCGGGAACCATTCCGCGCCGCGACGGGAAAACAGCGTGCACGACTCCGACGTGCGCCTTCAGCGACGGCAGCAGTCGAATGAGCGCGCCGCTCTCCAGATCGTTCGCAACGAGCAGGTGCGGCACGAGAGCTGCACCAATCCCTTGCAGCGCCGCATGCCGCAACGTCGATAGATCGTCCGTGCTGAGACGGGGCGCGTGGGACAATTTGGCGGGCTCGCCGTCTATACCGACGAAGCGCCAAGTGGACCGCCCGTCGTCGCCTGTCATCGAAAGCGTCGGCATTCGTGCAAGATCTTCGAGCGCTTGCGGTTCGCCGTACGCCGCAATCAGTCCGGGACTAGCGACGAGAACCACCTCGTCAGGACCGAACTTGCGCATGGCGAGATCGGAATCCTCCAGTGGTGGTTTGCGTACGCGCAAAGCGATGTCGAGGCCTTCTTCGACGACGTCAACGTGCCGATTGGTGGCGTCCAGCGCGATACGCACTTGTGGATGCTTAGCGAGGAAGCGAGCGAGGATATCCGCGACGCCACCTTGCAGTAGACCGGTGGGACAGGAGATGCGCACGAGCCCCTGCGGCGAAGTAAGAATCTGACTCATGGCATCCTTTGCCGCCTGCGCTTCATCCAGGAGCGCCAAGCAATGGCGATGGAGCATCTTGCCTGCTTCGGTGAGCGAGAGACGCCGCGTCGTGCGGTTGATGAGGCGTACGCCGAGTTCGGCCTCCAGCGCAGCAATGCGGCGGCTGAGCTTCGACGTCTGCAAGCCCAGCGCCTTCGCCGCTGCCGTATAGGAGCCAAAATCGACCACTTTGGCGAAGAAGTAGAGGTTGTTGAGGTCCTGGACTGGAGTCATACGGGAGCCGGGATTGTTCTATTTTGAACAAATATGCTTTCTGTCTCGCCATCTGTCCAGGGGATCATTGCACATATATGCATGTGGACGTCGAATGGCGGCGTGGAGGCGCGTACCTATGTCAAATCACCGTCGTCAATTTCTGGGGCTCGCCGCTGGTTCACTGGCAGTCCCTGCCACCTCTGGCTTGGTGGTTGCACAAGGTGATCCCTCGCATGCGAAGAAGGCGCCCATACCAGCACAAGCGAGTGCGCCTGAACGGCAGTCGAGGAGATCAGAGTTGACGGGGCTTTCGGCTTTACTGACGCCCGAGGACTGCGTCGTTGTCCTCATCGATCACCAACCCTTTCAGTTCGCAAACCTTCACAGTCACGAGCCGACGATGATCGTCAATAACGTGATTGGACTCGCCAAGTTCGCCAAAGCCTTCAAGGTTCCGGTCTTTCTGACCACCGTGCTCGAAGCTCGCGGAGGAAAAATCATAAAGGGTCTTCAAGACGTATTTCCGGATCAAAAGCCCGTCGATCGGACCTACATCAACGCGTGGCAAGACAAGCGGATTGTGGACCTCGTGCAAGCAACCGGCCGCCGGAAGCTGATTTTGGCCGCGCTTTGGACCGAGATGTGCTTGGCGATGCCGACCATTCACGCCCTCGGTGAGGGCTACGACGTTTATATCGTTACCGACGCGTCAG
>Ga0075425_100003254_pt1 | contig 16458 bp, 10 predicted proteins | sample SoiMethybrSBSTD4_FD_75300 | JGI IMG/M metagenome (GOLD analysis project Ga0075425, IMG submission 75300) | Bulk soil microbial communities from a Populus tree surrounding site in Tennessee, USA - Soil MetaG P. TD hybrid SBSTD4 | ecosystem: Environmental > Terrestrial > Soil > Tree plantation... | reverse complement strand
ACCAGCACCTGCTGCGCGTCCTGCGGCACGGTGACCAGGATTCCCTCCTGCTTCACCTTCTTGTTCCAGGTCTCCGCCTGGGTGAGCCACTTTTCCGGAGGCGGATTGGTCGAGCCTCGCAGAAATGCGACGATCAGCAGGTAACGGACGGATTGCGACTCGGGAAAGTCGGGATGGATCCAGATACGGTCGCCGGGCTTGAAATTCGCCACCGCTGCGATCGGCAACGACTTGCCGTTGCGGGAAACCTTCATCTCCACGCGGGGACCGAGCAGATCGAACGGCGCCACATCGGCGGCCATGGTTAGAGATTCGCTCACGGCGAACGCGGCGAACAGCAGCACCACGAATGAGATTTTTCTTAGGATGGTAGCTTGGGAAGCTGAAAACACTCCTGCTTCACTTTCCGGCCTGGGGCTTTGCGTTTTTTCGGAATTGCACCGCGCATTCATTATAGCGCGTCAAGAAAGTACGCCAAGAACTTCTGTGGCAGGTTTCGGAAGGCGCAAACGACGTTCAGTTTTTCGGCGCGTAGTAGCCCTTGCGCGTGAGGATCCGGTAGTCCTTGTTGGAAGTTTCCACTCTTACTCTGCGAAACTGGCCGTCTCGCGAGGTGTTCGAAGGGTAGTAGCCGAGCGTGTACTGGCTTCGCAGCTCTTCCGAAATCTGATCGAACGCCTCGTTCAGCTTTCTCTCCGAGGAGACGTCGATCATGCGCCCGCCGGTTTCGTCGGCCATCTTTCTGGCGATGTCTCCCCGGCCGTAACGGTAGTCATGAACGTAGAGAATGTGGATCACGGTGTCCGTGCGCTGCGCGGCTTCGATCGCCTCTTCCACCCGAAGCTTGCTGCCCTGATCTTCCGCGTCGGTAATGATGACGAGCGCTTTGCGTCCCGCCTCGGTCGCCAACTTTTCGCCGGACGCAAGATAGACCGCGTCATAGAAATGGGTTCCGCCGGTGTTTGAGGGAATCGTACCCGGAGTCACCACGCCGCCGCTTACCGCGCTGATGCGCGCTTTATTGATGGCCCGCTCCAGTTGTCCGCGATCGTCGGTGAAATCGGCCAGCAGGTCCACGTCAAGGTCGAAGCTGATCACCATGGCCATGTCGCCCTTTTTCATGACGTGTTCGAGAAATCGCGACGCGGCTTCCTGCTCCGCTCCCAAGCGGTTCTGTTCGCTGCCGCTGGTGTCAATGAGCAGCCCCACCGTGATGGGCATCGTTACTTCCTTAGAGAAAAACGCGATCTTTTGTTCCTGACCGTCCTCGTAAACCTTGAAGTCCTCCTGCTTCAGATCGCCGACGATTCTCTTGCTCTTATCGCGCACCGTGGCGAACAAATTGACCAGGTTTACGGTGCGCTTCAAGGCCGGTCCCTGCGGCTGCGCCGCTTCCTGCGCAAGCGCGGGGAACACCAGAATCGCGCCGAGCGTAGCCGCCGCCGCCGGCTTCCACAAATTCATGAGAGAAGGCATGTATACTTTTCCTTGTGATCGCTGCCAGCCGGCCAAAGGCTGCAGGAGAGTCCCGGAAATTGCTCACAACCGGGCTGGGTTGTTTCTGCATCCATAGGGTGTCAGGGTTTAAGCGTTTGTTTTACAAACCTTAACAAACGAAGGTGTACCAAGCCCTGAGTTACATAGGATGCGACGGAACGTCGGTAAGGATGCGTTCGCCCCGCGCGGCGACCCAAAACGCGTCCCAGACAAGTAAAAACGAGTAAGAGTTTGGCTGGGAGAAAATGAAAAGTCCACGAAAAACGCGAATTTCCAGGTCACTTTGCACGGCGGCGGCGTTAGCGCTTTCCGTCTTCAGCGTTGCAAGCGTGTTTGCCCAGGATCCCCCTCCAGCGCCAGTTCCGAAGGTGAATCCGCCTCCGGCTTCCCAGTCGCCCACCGCTTCCTCACCGCAGGAAAACGTTCCGCGCCCGACAGCGCCCTCGGACAATCAGGGCACGCTCCGGGTCAACGTGAATCTGGTGATCCTGCCGGTTACGGTGAAGGACGGCGCAGGCCGCCTGGTGCCTGATCTCGCGCGCAATGAGTTCCGCATTCTCGATGACAACGTGGAGCAGCGCCTCGAATATTTTTCCGCCGAAGCATTTCCGCTCTCCGCCGTCATTCTTCTCGACAACGATCTCAAATCCAAAGATGCCCGGCAGGTGGAATCGAGTCTCTCGGCCATCGTCGCGGGTCTGAGCGCCAACGATGAGGCCTTCGTCTGCCGTTTCGACACCAACTTTCATCCCGGTAAAGGCTTCACGCGCGATCAGGACAAACTGCTGACGGAACTCCACCGTACGCGCGTTGACGATAGCCGGAGTTCCGCTCCTCCACCCGCCGCTGGAGGCGTGTTTACCAGTGGTCCCACCATCAACGGGCAGTCGGTCACCAGTCCGGGCGCGCCGCCCACTCCCGCTTCCACTATGATCCTTGGCGACAGGACCACCAAGGCTCTAGACGATGCCGTTTACGAAGCGGCTCAGCTGCTGAAGGATCGTGGGCGCGAACGGCGGAAGATTATCTTCCTCATCTCCGATGGCGACAATGGCAAGACCAACGTCAACACCTACGGCAATACAGTTAAAGAACTGCTTCGCTATGACATCGCGGTATACAGCATTGGCGTTGGCAGCGGTTACTTTGAGCGCAGATTCTCGCGCTTGCAGTCGTACGCTCACGATTCCGGGGGCGACGTTTACTACGCAGCGAAGCGCAACGGACTCGAGGAACTCTACTCCCGCGTGACGGAACAGGCCCGCAACCAGTACACGCTCGGTTACAACCCGCGCGGCAACGACCGAACGAAGGAACACCACACCGTGGAGGTCCGCGTTCGTCGCGAAGGCCTCGACGTTCGCACCCGCGAGGGCTACTACTCCGCCATCGGCTCTCGGTAAAAATCGCTCAGGCCGTTCTCGTCTTACGATTTTTCTTGACTCTGGTTCGCGCTACGCCGTATATCGTGCAGAAGAGCGCGTGGCCGGCGCCGCCAGCCCGCGCCCTCGAACCACGCGGCAAGCGTGGGATTTGAAGTCAAAAGGAGCCACCGGATGAAGAAAAAGGCGAAGAAGGAAGACAAGAAGGCCCCCAAGAAGGGCAAGTAACTCGGAGCATCCAATTTTGAGAATAGTGGCGGCGGCGGCTCTTAGCCTTCGCCGCCTTTGTTGTTCTTGACGTCCTGCTCTTGTGTTAAGAACGCTCCGCCAGGGTTTCTTCGTGTGCTGGGCAAATCGGCCGGTATGCGCAGCTGCGGCACTGAAACCCCTGCTTCGCAGGGAACTCGCCCGCGCGAATCTCCGCGGCAACTTCTTGAATGATTTTCTGCGCCTCAGTAAGTTGCTTTGCGCTCCGCGTCGTTGACTGCCGTTTGTTGTCCTGCAGGTAATGAAAAACCAGACGGACCGGGTTCAGTTCAAAAATCTCTTTCGCTGCAATCGCGTAGATACTTAACTGCAAATCCTTGTTCGCTTCGGAATCTTTTTTCGCCTTGCCCGTCTTATAGTCCACAATCTCCACCTCCTTGCGGCCCAGCGAATTGATCTGGTCGATTCGACCTTTGACGATGACGTTGTTTTCCAGATCCAGCTCGAAGGTCTTCTCCTGCTCCAGGACCTCGGGCAACGTCTCGCAGAGGGTCGCGTAAAACGTTTTCAACTGCTCCAGGCCGTCTTTTTTGTATTCCTCTTCCTGGTAGTCATCTTCATAGCCGATCGCCGACCATTCCGCCTCGTAAATCCTCTGCGCCTCGTCAAACGGCAGCTTGCGGCCCTTTTTCAATTCGGCGACCGCACGCCGAATCGTCGCGTGAATGACGCGGCCGAACGTCCAAGTGGCCTTGGCCTCGCCCTCGATGGACCACACCTTCTCGAACAGATACTGCTGCGGACACGCACGGTAATTCGTCATGCTGGACGGGCTGAGCGTCAGCGGCTCGGAGGCCGGCGGGTGGAATGTTTCGGCCCAGTCGGCAATTCGTGAAAAAATTCGTGGCGGGCCCTGTGCAGCAAATAGCAACCTCTGTGATCCCTCTTCGGCCGCCGCATTGGCCTCTTCCACTGGCACTAAAACCTTCGGCGCTACCTGCAGCACGTCGCGCCTCCTCACCGCGGGCTCCATCAGAATGTCCTCGACGAATGTCGGCACTTTGCCGCGCTTTTCCGTCAGCGTTGTCAGCGTAAGCTTTTCTTCCGCCCGCGTCAGCGCTACGTAAAACAGCCGTCGTTCCTCTTGCGTATGGAAATCGCCTTGCGGGAGGTCTTCTTTCATCAATTCCACGGGAAAAGTGAATAACGGCGATCGTTCGCTTGCCGGAAACGCTCGATTGTTAATGCGCAAAACAAACACCTGCTTGAACTCCAGGCCTTTTGCGCCATGCACCGTCATCAACTGCACGGCGTCGCCGGGCGCGTCATCTTCCAGCGCAATGGTCTCGTTCGCCTGTTGGAAATAGTCCAAGTACTCGAGAAACTCCGGCAGCTTTCGCGTTTCGCTCTTCGCTTCCCACTCTTTCGCGAACTCCGTCAACCGTTTGACGTATTTCTGATCCTGCCGGCCAGCTCGCGCTGGAATTTCCAGCCACTCGATCAGATCGCTTAGGATCTCGCGGGCCGTCCTGCGCCGCATGACCTTGCGCTGGCTGTTCATTAATTCCAATAGATCGCGCAGCGCAGCGTGCCGCGAATCAAAGGGTAGTTGGCCCTGCGGCAGCTGCAGAGCATCGTAGATCGCAGTGTGCTGGCCTTCGGTTCGCGCACGCTCCGCCAGCCGCACCAAGTCCGCAGGCTCGAGGCCCCATGCAGGCGCGGAAAGAACTCGCGCGCAGGAAACGTCGTCATAAGGCCGTGCAATCAACCGCAGGTATGCCAGCGCGTCCTTCACAAGCGGATGATCCAGAATCGAAAGCCTGCTGATGACAAACGGGATCTTGCGCCGCGCCAGCTCCGGAACCAGCAAGTCGCGGTGCACGTGCTGACGGTACAACACAGCAAAATCCGACCAGCGTTTTCCGGCTTGGTGCGCGCGCTCGATCTGACCGGCTACCCATAGGGCTTCTTCTTCAGCCGTCGCCAGCTCCGCGATGCGCACACGTTCGCCTTGCGGTCTGCTGGGCTCCAACACTTTGTTAGGGAAATCCGCACTCGTCTCGTTTTGCGCGATCACCTGTGTAGCCACGCGCAAAATGTTTGGCGTGGAGCGGTAGTTTTCCTGCAAAAGCACACGGAGCTTTGTCGAATCCTCGCCTTCGTTCCATCCGGCGAATCTTTCCAGAAACAACTTGAAGCTGCCGAAGGAGGCTCCACGAAAGCGGTAAATCGCCTGGTCATTGTCGCCGACCGCGACAATGTTCCGGGGCCAGGCCGTCAGCAATTCCAACAGTCGCAGTTGTGCAATGTTGGTGTCCTGAAATTCGTCTACGAGAATGTGGCGGAAGCGTTTCTGCAGCCGTTCGCGCAGTGCCGTATCGCTCTCCAGTAGTTTCACTGTCTCAACAATCAGGCCGTTCAGGGCCACAACGTTCTTTTCGCGCAGCAACTCCTCGCTGGCCCGATACGCTCGTGCAATCTCCTGCTGTTTCTGCACCTCTTCCAGCCGCTGGCGATAGGTTTCGTCGTCGATTTGAGGCCGTTCCGCTTCCAGCTTCATGGAGACGGAGTCTGCGTATTTCTGAAAGTCTTGGCCGGAGACAAGCTCGTCCTGGCAGCGCGAAAAGAACTGAATGAAGTCGTTGAGAAACTGTCCCGGCTCGGCCAATCGGCGATATTTTTCGAGCTGCAAGCGCCGCATGTTGCGGCGCAGCAAAATCCAATGGTCCACCGGTGCGATGGGCTTCCGGTGCGGCGCGCCCTCTTTCAGGATGGCTTCGCAAAATCCGTGGAAGGTGTTGATGGTGATGCCGTCGGCACGGTCGCCGCAGGCCTTTTTTACGCGGCGCAGCATTTCGCCGGCGGCTTTGATGGTGTAAGTCAGAGCGATGACGTTTTCGCCTGCCAGCGAGACGTCGCGTTCAAACAGGCTACGGATGCGCTCGGTAATGACGCGTGTTTTGCCGGTGCCGGCGCCCGCAATGACCAGCAGCGGACCGTCGCCGTGTTGCACAGCGCGCCGCTGCGCCGCATTCAACTTGAATTGCGTGTATTCCGGAGCCCGCTCCGGCTCAAAAAGCGATCGCATCACTCATGCAGGGTAACTAATTTTCTTCAGAACAGGAAATTCCGCTGAGACCGACGCGCGCGCTGATTTTTCCACCGGCTATGGATGTGATAGAACTCTGCGATGCCACCCATCGCCGACCGGGCCACCGTGCGCAAGATCGCCGCGAGGCTGCTTCCCTTTCTGTTCGTGCTCTACATCGTTGCATTTCTCGACCGCGTGAACGTGAGTTTCGCCGCGCTGGAGATGACCAATGACCTGAATTTCAGCGATCGGGTGTTCGGCCTGGGCGCGGGAATTTTCTTCGTTGGCTACGTGATGTTCGAAATTCCCGGCGCGCTGCTGGTCGAGCGCCGGAGCGCACGCAAGGTCATAGCGCGCATTTTGATCAGCTGGGGAATCGTGACGGTGTTGGTGGCGCTGGTGCGCACGCCCGGCCAGTTCTATGCGGCACGGTTTTTGTTAGGCGCGGCGGAAGCTGGGTTCTTCCCTGGAGTGCTGGTCTATTTGACGCATTGGTTTCGCTATGAAGATCGCGCGAAGGCCGCGGCATTGTTCATGGCTGCGATTCCTGTGGCCAACGTGATCGGTTCGCCGCTGGCTGGAGCCATTTTGAATGTGCACTGGGGCGGCTGGCCGGGATGGCGATGGCTGTTTGTTCTGGAAGGGATTCCGGCCGTTGTCTTAGGATTTGTGACGATTCACTTTCTGCCGGATTGGCCAAACGAAGCGAAGTGGCTCAAAGCAGAGGAGCGCGAGTGGATCACGCAGGAACTCTGGCGCGAGAAGGAACTGAAGTTACGACTGAAAAGAGTTTCCATCGGCGAAGCGTTGCGAATGCCGCGTGTGATTTTGCTGACCCTGATCTATTTTCTATCGGTCACCGGCATTTATGGTTTTGCGGTGTGGTTCCCGACGATTCTGAAACGCGCAACCGGGTTCTCAAATTTTACGGTGACGTTGCTTGCGGCGCTTCCTTACGTCGCGGGTGTAGTCGCGATGCTGGTCAACGGCTGGCATTCCGATGGATCGCGGGAGCGGCGGTGGCACACGGCGATTCCGTTGTTGGTGGGAGCAACGTGCCTGGGCAGCGCGTTGCTTTTCAGTGGTGAGCTTGCGCTGGCATTTGCTTTGATGATCGTGGTCGGAGCGTGTACAACGGCGTTTTTGCCAAGTTTTTGGCCTTTGCCGACCGAGTTTCTGGCGGAATCGGCGGCGGCGGCATCGATGGGGCTGATCAACGCGCTCGGCAATCTCGGTGGATTTTTAGGGCCTTATGCGATGGGGTATCTGCGATCGCAGACGGGATCGTTCGCGCCGGGTTTAGTTGTATTGCTGACGTGCATGGCGGCCGCCGGGATGCTGGTCTTGCTGGTGCCGGCGCGTAAAGAAGCTAGGCTGGCCGGTTAGCGTCAGTGGAAATCGTGAGAAGGGACTTCAGCGGTGGCCAGTTCGAACGGCTCAATCTGAGCAGCCTTCACGGAAATGACTCCGTCCTGATTTTGTACGACTCCCTTGATTTGCAGAAATGCGTGATGGACGACGACCGTGTGATCGCGTTCGAACAACTGAGGCGTGATGATGATGTTGGCTACACCGGTTTCGTCTTCCAGGCTGAGAAATACAAAACCTTTGGCAGTGCCGGGGCGTTGGCGAACAATCACGGCTCCGATTACTTTAACCTGCTTGCCATCGGACAGATGTTTCAGGCTCCCGGCGGGCGAAACACCAAGCGCGTTCAGCTCCGCGCGATGATGCGCGAGCGGATGCGGGCCCACGGTCAAGCCGGTTCCGCGAAAATCCGCGAAGATGCGCTCTTTAGACGTCATCGGATTCAAGGGTGAAGTCTGTTCGGTTCCGGCTGTTTCCAGTTGAATGAAAGGCTCCATCAGCGGCCCCGGCCGGCGATTGGCGCGCTCCACTTGCCACAACGCATCGCGGCGATGAGTTGCGGTTTTGCCGAAAATAAAATTGAAAGCGCCAATCGAGGCGAGAACTCGCAGTTCATTGATTTGCATTTGCGGGATGCGCTGTTTTACGTCATCGATCGAAGCAAATGGATGTCTCGTGCGCTGCTCGACAATGTGCATCGCGGTTTCTTTATGTAACCCTTTGACGTAACGCAAACCGATGCGCACTCGCAATTCGCCGGCGTGCTCTTCTACAGTGCAATCCCATTGCGATTGCGTGACGTCGATCGGCTTGAACTTTAAGCCGTGGCGCTGCGCATCTTTGATCAAAGTGGCCGGGCGATAGAAACCCATCGGTTGGTTGTTCAACATTGCTGCTGTAAAGGCCGCCAGATAGTGGCATTTCAAAAATGCGCTGGCATAGGCGATGAGAGCGAAACTCGCGGCATGCGATTCCGGGAAGCCGTACAAGGCAAAGGAAGTGATGGAGAGGACGATTTTGTCCTGCGTTTCGCCCACGATGCCCTTTGCAGTCATTCCGCGGCGGAGTTTAACTTCGACTTCTTTCATGCGCGCTTCTGATCGCTTGAAGCCGAGCGCCCGGCGTAATTCTTCCGCTTCACCTCCGGTAAAACCCGCGGCAAGCATGGCCATGCGAAGAAGTTGTTCCTGAAAAAGGGGGACGCCAAGTGTGCGCTCGAGAGTCGATTGCAAGAGTGGATGAAGAGTTTCGACAGGTTCGCGGCCCAAACGGCGGTTCAAATAAGGATGGACCATTTTGCCGACGATCGGACCCGGACGAATGATCGCTACTTGCACCACGATGTCGTAAAACTCTTTTGGCTTTAGCCGCGGCAAGCAGGACATTTGCGCGCGGCTTTCCACTTGAAACAGGCCGATAGTGTCGGCGGTTTGAAGAGCGGAATAGACTGCTTCGTCGTTTTCGGGCAGACGGCTTAAATCAATTTCTTCTTTCTGGTGATCGCGAATGAGCCGAATGGTATCTTCCAGAACGGCCATCATGCCGAGGCCGAGAAGATCGATTTTGACGATCCCCATGTCCGCGCAATCTTCTTTATCCCATTGGACGACGACGCGGCCGGGCATGGTGGCGGGTTCCAAAGGAACCACCGAATCGAGCTGACCCTGGCAAACGACCATTCCGCCCGAGTGCTGGCCCAAATGGCGCGGCAGGTCCTGCACTTTCTGGCAAAGCTCGAAAAATTTCAGGATGCGATGCTGCTTCAGGTCGAGTCCGGCATCCTTGAATTGCCTTGCCAGCGTGTCTTTGGAGTCGGTGTATTCCCACGCGCTCACCAGGCTGGACAGTTTGTCGAGTGTCTCTTGATCGAATGAAAGCACTTTCCCGATTTCGCGCGCCGCCGATTTGCCGCGATAAGTGATGACATTGGCGCACATCGCTGCGCCCAATTTTCCGTAACGCTCATAGACATACTGGATGGCACGTTCGCGCTGATCGCCGCTGGGCAGATCGAGGTCGATGTCGGGCCATTCGCCGCGCTCTTCGGAAAGGAAACGTTCGAAGAGCAAATTCATGCCAACGGCATCAACCGCGGTGATTCCCAGCGCGTAACACACGGCGCTGTTCGCGGCGGATCCTCGTCCTTGCACTAAAATATTTTTCTCGCGGCAAAAGCGAATGATGTCCCAAACGATGAGGAAATAGCCGGCGAGGTCGAGTTTTTCGATGAGATCGAGTTCTTTCTGAATTTGTTGGCGAGCCTTTTCGTTGTTGGAACCGTAGCGGTGGAGCGCTCCGTCCCAAGTTCTCGCGCGCAGGAATTCGATTTGTGATTCACCGTTTGGCGTCGGATAGACCGGAAACTGGTAGCCCAAGTCGCGCATGGTGTACTGCAGGCGCGAGGCGAGTTCACTTGCATTGGCAATAGCTTCCGGCAAGTCGGCGAAAAGTACCGCCATTTGTTCCGGCGATTTGAGATGACGTTCTGAGTTGCAGGAAACCAGTTTGCCGGCGTTGGCCAGCACACGGTGATGCCGCAGACAAGAGAAGACATCGAGTATTTCCCGATCTTCCGCCAATGCGCTGGATACGCCGTTTGTAGCAAGCAATGGAAGATGTAACTTACGAGCGAGTTCTAGCGCGACTTGATTGCGTCGCTCTTCCTCCTGCTGGAAATGGCGCTGCAGTTCAACGTACAAATTGTTTTTGTCAAAAATTGCGCAAAGTTGAGCGAGAAGTTCATTCGCGGTGTGTAGACCGCCGTGACGAAGAGCATGTGCGAATATCCCTTCGCTGCCGCCGGTCAAGCAAATTAAGCCCTCGCTGAACTCTCTTGCTTCTTCCAGCTGAATCGCGCCTTTGCCTTTTTCCGCGCACAATTTCATACGCGTCAGCAGTCGGCAAAGGTTTTTGTAGCCTTCCGCCGAGCTGACCAGCAGGACCAGCCGCCCGCCTTCGATGCAGGTGATTTCCGCTCCGATGTGCGCACCCAACCCCAGCTTGCTCATCGCCAGGTGAAAACGAGGAGAACCGTACATTCCGTCGCGATCCATCAGGGCCATGGATGACATGCCGAGCGCTGAGCAGGCGCCGGCAAGCTGCTCGGGCGTGGATGCTCCTTCCAGAAAGCTGAACGCCGACCGCGCGTGGAGTTCGATATACATCAGTCGTAGCTCCCGCGCACAAACCACTTTTTTTGCTGAGCATCAAAAACAATGCAATAGACGCCGGAGGCAGACGCATTTTTTCCGGCGAAGTTAAGCTCGACTTCCCAGGCATCTTCCTGCCACGCGTTTTCTTCCCACCATGCCCCCGACAAGCGCCACGGACCGGAGGCATGGATCACTTTCCCGGTATTTCCTTTCCAGTTGACCTTTACCGGCCGGCCTTCGGCGAGGGCGACATAGACCGGCAGATGCGGGCGAAAATATCGGAAACCGAATTTTGCTTGTCGTGATTCTGGTTGCGGTTTCCCGCTAACTGGAGCTACTGGCTTTCGTGAATCCGTCGCGCTCGCACGAAATTTCTGCAAACGAAACGTGTTCGGACGATGCGAGTCCAAAATCTCCGCTGAACCTATGTTGTTTTCGCCCACCACGCTCGCGATACGAGCAAGCGTGAGTTCCAGCTTGTCGGGATCAGGCGCCGCGGGAAGAAACAGGCCGCCCTGCACCGGCCGCGGCCGGTCCGAAACGGCGCGCATCCAGATTTTCTGTATCGGAGCGTTGGGCGGCTTATCCTGCAAACGCAAGCGAAGAAGTTTCAGCAGCAGCTTGGCATCCTGCGTCGGCCGCGGCAGGGAAAGCGAACACCGGAATGTTCCGGCGCGTTGCTTGACTCGCACAGTTTCCTTTGACGTATCGAACGCTTCTTCAAACGCGGGTTGCAGCTCAAATTTCAAAAGGATGGTGCGGACCGAAAGAGCTCGCGCAGTGACTCGGGCACAGAGCTGGTCGAGCAGCCTGCCCAACAAAAAAGAAAGTGGCTCCAACTCTTCTACCATATCGTCCAGCTCCAGAAATTCTTCAAACGTATGCAACGGTTCGGCAAGGATTAACGCGCGATTCCCTTTTCCGCTGGCGATTGCGTGAAGGCGCACGCCTTGCTGTCCCACACACTCGGAAAGAGACAGCACCGGCAAAGCCGCAAGCGCGCCGCAATTCGCAATTCCCCAATTGCGAAGCACTTCGGCGAGCTCTTCGCTTGGCGCCAGCAAATCCACGGACAGCGGTTTCAGAAATTGAGCTTCCTGACTCGGAGGAACGATGGTTGGACCAGCGTACGCGCTAGACAAAATGCGCGCTGTTTCGATATTTTCGGAAAAGGCAACATGAACTTGCAGCCCCACTTCCGAACAGCGCGATTGAAGCTGCAGAGCAATTTCTTTGCAGGAGCCGAACAAACTTTCGAGCCCGTCGACACCTATCGTCACCAGATCGATCGCAGTGTTTTCCACTCGTGGTGAAATGGACCAGGCGGCATCCAATAACGCAGCGTGCGCTGCTGCTTCCTGTTCCCGGCTGCGCAGACGTATCTGAACTCCTTTAAATTCCGCGGCGGCCGCCTTGGTCAGGCCGGGGGTTACACCGAACCGTTGCGCCGTCTCGCTAACGGCAACTACGCGAAATGTCGGCAGCGGCCCATCCAGCAAAACCAATGGCTGATTGCGGAGCACAGGCTCGGAGCGAATGACCGCCTGCAAACGAAAATCGGGAACGAAAATGGCACAGAACGCCATAAGGTCGTGCAAAAGCCCATTGCGTCAGCAATTTTGAAGGCTTATATCCCTTTCGTTAAGGACTTCCGACGGCGGAAACGATTCCCGTCGGAGTCAAATCTTCTTTGGCGTACTTGTTGGAATTCAGGTGAAAACGAGTAGCGTTCGCAGACTCGAGGACTTTCGGCCGATCAATAAAAAGCGGTTTCTTGTAGCACAAAAATGAACGCACCATTTCAGCGAAGTGTGAGCTGCTTTCCAACAAACAACCAGGCGTGTGTGCTGTCTTCTTGCCGGTTTTTTGCGTTGGCAATGACCATTCGGTTGCTTCCTTCTCCATACGCAGTACCAGCGAAGCGCACGATTTGGTATTGGTTTCCTGCGCCAGCACCACAAATACTGTTGATGTGTCTTCCACCGCGCGACGCATCCGGAACCACACGTTCAACTGTACTTGCCGCACCAGCTTCGGAGGCACATCGCCAAGATCCAAGGCCACCAATCCAAATCCGCCACCGTGCAGCAGCAAATCCAGGCTGCGCAACGCCGGATCAATTCCCGGGCAGCGCACCCAGAGCAGTCGCGATAGCTCCACCCCTGCGTTTTGCGCACCAACTGGATCAAAAGAGTCTTGCGCGTCCACCAAGGCGCAAGCTTCCGCCGCTTGCGTACGTATTGCCAATGCCGATTGCAGGATTGAACTTTTCCCTGAACAAGGCGGCCCATAAATTTCCGTCAAACAGCCGCGGGGCAATCCACCTGTCAATTCATCCAACGCGCCGATTCCCGTCGGTACGACTACGGGCGCAACAGCTTCCCTAAAACGGAAAGGAGAAACGACGCGACCGGCCAATGCCGATTCGACGTAAAGCCGCAAAGAGGAAGCCGACCAAGGCAAGAAGCACTTCCAGAGGCGAGGTACCAGGGAATCATTTCGCTTTTTGTTCGCCTATGAATTTTATACAAAAATTCAGCGCCCTTGTCAAAAGTTTTGGCCGACCTTTGCCATGCAATTCTCAAATCCAGCAAACGCCGTATGTGGTCTGCTTCCCATTCATGCTAGTTCTCTCTGGTAGCCATGGTGCCACGCTCGAAGCTCTCTTCGTCTAAATCCGCAAAACGGCGACCCAATCTCTTTGCAAAGTCCACTGAAGAACTTGCTCGCGAAGCAAAGAGCTGCCGCAACTGTCCGCTTTGGAAAAACGCAACGCAAACCGTTTTCGGCGAGGGCGGTCGCAAAGCACGCATCATGCTCGTCGGCGAACAACCAGGCAACGACGAAGACCTTAGCGGCAGGCCATTCGTCGGGCCAGCGGGACGCCTGCTAGACGCTTCTCTGGTCGAAGCCGGGGTGGACCGCAAAAAGGTTTACGTCACCAATGTGGTGAAGCATTTCAAATGGGAACCGCGCGGCAAGCGCCGCATTCACAAGAAGCCGAGCGCCAGCGAAATTGCTGCCTGCCGTCCGTGGCTCGATGCGGAAATCGTGTCGGTCAAGCCGACGGTGATTGTTTGTCTAGGCGCGACAGCAGCTCAGGCGCTGCTGGGAAAGACATTTCGCGTGACTGCCCAGCGCGGTGAATTCATCAAATCGGCGTTTGCACCGTATGTAATGGCCACCGTTCACCCATCGTCCATTTTGCGTGCAAGTGATGAAGAAACCCGTCACAACGAGGAGCAAAAATTTATCGCGGATCTAAAACAGATCAAGAAATTGAATATCTGATCTAGCGAGGACCAGTGAATCCGCACTCCTTCCACAGCTTTTCCCACCCCCACATTCCATAAGCAGCCTTCTGCGGCAGCGGAAATCCCAGTTGATGAGCCAGCATGCACACCTGACCGCGATGGTGCGCGTCGTGCACAATCATGTACGTAAACATCGCAGCGCCCACGGGCCATGGCCGGGCCCAGCCGTCACGGTGAAATTGCGTCACGCGACCGAGCGAGCCATCAAACGATTCGCCGAGCATCTGCGCACAGCGCTTCGCACTTTCCGCCAGCGCTGTGCGCGCCCGTTTTTGTGTGCAGTTGGCGCGATCCAGCTCTGCCGGAAGTTTGATGTGCGGAGCAGAAAGCCTCAGCCACTTGCGCCGGATGTTATGCATGTGAGTGAAGATCGCAACAATCGGGCGGGCGTTGCGGCCAGGAGGCTTTGCCCGCCACGCTTTTGGATCGAGATGGGCGAGGATGAGTTGATTCATCCGTTCGCCGACGGCGTAGCTCTCAAGCAGTGCTTGGCGAAACTCCGCAGAGAGAAAAACGGCAATGTGAGCCATGACATCTCCTTGCGGTCCTAGAGGCTAACGCGAAATTGTGTTCGGGGCGAGTGTCAGTGCCATACTTGAGTCGGACGGCAGGTTCCTCACTGTGCCGAGAGAATCCATCCAAAGCACTTCTCGACGCGACCGGCTACGGCTTGAAGTGAAAAAGCAAAATGCCATAGCCAACACCCGCGGGGTCGTCGGTCTTGGCAGCCTGGAACGCCATGAAGCGGCCATTCCTAGAGATCACCGGATTTGAAGCTTTGCCGCCTTGGTAGTCGTTGAAGTACGTAAGACGCGTGAAGTCCTTTCCTGTTCCGTCGAGCTTCAACTTCCAGATGTCAATATTCCCGGAGCCTCGGGTTCCGCCAAGCTGTTCGCATTGACGATCCGCTTCGACCGCAGCGTACAAACCGTCCGGGAAGATGCCTTCAACCTCGTTGTACGAACCCGGTTCTTTCGAGAGATTCGTCACCGCGCCGGTGCGCAAATCGATGCCCATGGCCGACGCCTGGCCACGCGGCTCGTAACAGGTGAACGTCATTTTGTCATCGTTGTCGTAGAAGTCCTGCGCTTCGAGGGTGCAACCGCGGTCCTTGCTTTCGTACACCACCTTTTTATTGATTAACTTTGGCGCTCCATGGGACAGATCGAGTTCCGCGACAACCAGGCGCGAGGATTCGCCTGCCAACTCCGGATTTTGCTCGGAAGTTTCCGAGTACGAAATCTTGAGAGACTTCTTTGAGATGGCCGCTCCCTCGTTCATTTTTTGGCCAAGCTTGACGGGGCGCGATGCGTGCTCTTTGCTGAGAAACCACAGTTCGTTGTCGCGCGCGCGGCTGACGCGGATGTTCTCAAAATGTTCGGGACCGATCAGGATGTAGTCGCCGGTCACCAGGTGCATCACGCGCAAGAACGCGGCGGCTGGCACGTTACAGGTCAGGCAGCGAATTTCGCGGGTCTTTAAATCGATTACCAGGGCATCGCCGAAGCTTTTCGCCATGAATGCAACGCGGAGGTCGTCAGGAGAAATGTCAGCGCGTTCGCCGAATTGAGTAAGGATTTCGAGGTTGGGAGGCAGATGATCGAGTGGATTTCCTTGCTTGCGTTGGGCTGGCAAGGCCAAGAGCAACGCGGCGACGAGGCACAGTGGTACGCGCACGCCGTCATCCTACCAAAATCGGGGCTACCGTCAGAATGAAAGTCCAGGTTCGCTGGTGAGCATCGCAAAACAAAATTTGGCTGGCTCGCGGAATTTTGGCTGGGAGGCCTGGACTCGAACCAGGATAGTCAGATTCAGAATCTGAAGTCCTGCCAATTGGACGACCTCCCAGCAGCTTGTGCGTGACGATTTAGGTCGCGCGGAGGGCAACAAAAACGAATCGCAGCAACGTTCCCGGATCCGGGACAGCCACGATTCACGTTATTAGAATAAACGCCCACTCATCGAACGTCAACCCGCTTGAAACTCGCCTTCTCTTTTCGTGTCGTGGACTGCGCGTACGGCCGCCATCTCTCCGTTCGATTTCAACCGGAATTCCGTTCCACCCCACCGGATGCGGTTCGAGAAGAAGCTCGCGATCCAAACCACAAAGTGCACCGCGTCACGCAACGGCAGCAACCACGCTTTTGTTCTGGCAGTCTCGTCACGCATTCCCCATACGCCGATCGTCCATGCCTGGAGAAATCTCAGCTGGAGATAGGCCGCCAAGAACCATGCCGTGCGCTTGAGCGACCCTGAAGCCAGGCCTCCAAGCAAAGCCAGGGGCAGGCCCTGCGTCAAGACAAGTCCCAGGTAAGAGGCTGGCCGGCAAAGCCTGACGGTTCTAGCCCAGCGCAACTGATGTTCCCAGAATTGGTGGAACGTCTCTGCCGGATACATGGTGGCGACGATCTCTCGCGAGATCAATACGCGGCCTCCTAGTCGGGCCA
>Ga0075425_100003253_pt1 | contig 16459 bp, 16 predicted proteins | sample SoiMethybrSBSTD4_FD_75300 | JGI IMG/M metagenome (GOLD analysis project Ga0075425, IMG submission 75300) | Bulk soil microbial communities from a Populus tree surrounding site in Tennessee, USA - Soil MetaG P. TD hybrid SBSTD4 | ecosystem: Environmental > Terrestrial > Soil > Tree plantation... | reverse complement strand
GCACCACCGGGTGGGAGATCGCGGACTGGTATTACAAGCATTACTACAAAGACCCGGGGCGGTTTCAGGGGTAGGACATTTGGAGTTTTGAGTATAGGGGATACTGCATCCGATAACCCATTGCTCCAATAGTCCACCACTCCATGTTCCCAGTTATTGCTGTGCGACTTCGACGCTCATTGACACCGTGGAGCGCACGTCAACCGTGCCGGGTTCGACGGGGGTCTCTGCCGGTGCCGCTTCCGCTCGCATGGCAGTGACTTGGCGAACAATCGGTTGGATCATTCGCTCACCCTCGGTCACTGCAGTGATCTTCACAACTTTAAGACCGAGCGCCGTGGCGATCGCTTCGGCTTTGCTTTTCGCCTTGAGCGAAGCAACGCGCAGCGCTTCGAGCTGAGCTGCTTGCTCGTCTTTCAGCGTGAAAACCAGACGATTCACATTATTGGCTCCAGCCTGCATCGCTGTATCGATCAAGCGGCCAACCAGATCCAAACTCATGGTTTTGATCCGTAAAGTGTTGCTGGCGTTATAACCAACAATTTCCGGCTTGCCGCCCTGAGGATAACGGTATGCGGGCGTCAACGAATATCCGCTGGTTTTCACTTCATCCGTTCTACCGAGAAGTTTTTTGACCTCGGACAAGACTCGAGTAACGCGCTCGGCGTTCGCTTTCGAAGCCTCGGGAGCGGTGCGCGCTTGGGTCACCACGCCGATATCCAATTGCGCCTGATCGGGTTCGGCTGAGATGAGCGCTTCTCCGGTCACCGTAATCGCGGGAGGGCGCGGACGATTGCGCTCTTGCTGTGGCCATGCGGATGGCGCCAAAAGAAGCAAAACACCGGCAAGCACGAAAAGTTTTTTCATAGAATCCTTTCTTGACGCGGGAGTCTAGAGCAAAGTCATGTTAACAGCCAGGGTGACGCCTGATCGCAAAAACTTCATTCGCTTAGACACTGGCATCAGCAAAAGGTTCATTGTAGCTCCGTCAACCTGCACGATTCACGGATTGAATTGCGTCAACAGGGAGATACCTGCTAAATCGAAGAGGTGGAAGATGCGGCCCGTTTAGAGCAACAGATCAAGCCGAGAATTTTTTACGGCTGGTACATTGTCGCTGTTGGCTTTTTATCCAACGTCGCTTCCTCCTTTGCGCTGGCGAGCACGCTGGCGCTGTTTCTGAAACCGCTGACTGCGGATCTGGGCGTCTCGCGCGGCGTATTCTCGCTTTTGCGATCAGGTGAGGGCATTATCGGGGCGTGCTTGGCGCCGTTGATCGGAACATTGGTCGACCGCCATGGCGGTGCACGCTTGATGGCGGTCGGTACGACCCTAGTTGGCATCGGCTATCTGTTTCTCGGTCACATCGACAGCTTCGGGCAGTTTGTCTTTATTCGTTTGGCACTCGTCACCGTCGGCGATGCTCTGATGGGAGCCTCCGTCGTCAATATTGTCATTGCCCGATGGTTCGTGCGGCAACGTGGACGGGCTCTTGCTATTTCCAGCATGGGAGTGGGCTTTGCGAAAGTTTGCATGCCCGTTGTCGGAGCATGGCTGATCCTGATCTTCGGCTGGCGTCACACCTGGACGCTATTCGGACTGGGCGCGATTGTGCTGGGTGTCGCTCCGGCGCTGCTGGTGGTCAGAAAGTCGCCCGAAGACATGGGATTGCAGCCGGACGGCGATTCTACGCCCACCAAGCGGCCGAATAGAGTTGCCAGCGCACAAGCTGCTCCACGCGGAAGAACCGTCAATGACGATGTCCGGTGGACGCCACGAGAGGCGCTTCGCACATCGGCGTTTTGGCTGCTCGCGATTACCTTCGGCATCGCGAGCATCGGCGTCACCGGTCTCAACCTGCACATCTATTCTTACGTCACAGATTTAGGTTATTCCGCTGTTGTGGCGGCGAGCGTCATGAGCGTGATCGCTTCCATGCAGTTGGCATCACCACTGGCTTGGGGCTTTTTGACTGAACGGATCGATGCGCGGTATGCGGCGATGCTCAGGTTTGTCGTTCAAGGGTTGGGCTTGGGCCTGGCCGTCATCATGAGCGGCAATTTATTGTGTGTTTACATTGGGTTTTTTCTGTATGGAATCGGGCTGGGTGGGAACATGGTGTTACCGGATATTTTGTGGGCGGATTATTTCGGCCGACTTTCTCTCGGCCAGATTCGCGGCATGGGAATCTTGATTTCGCAAATCCTGGCGGCGATCGGACCGCCTTTTTTTGGATTTTTGTTCGATATCACCGGAGGGTATGGACTCTCGTTTACGATATTCGGAATCGTTTTGATGATTTCCGCAATTCTAAGCTTAATGCTGCGTCGGCCAACGAAGAAAGGATTTGCGTGATAGAGTAATCGTGCAACTGCGAATACCATCACTCCCACCGCTGCAGCACTCCCAAATCGAAGCGCCTTGCCGGCCGATGGGGCTCTCTGATAGACAAGAATCAATTTGATTGAAGGGATCTCATCATGATTATCGATGTGCACAATCATATCGTCGCCGGTGAGCAACTCCAGACCTTTCAGGCCGGTTTGATCAACAGCGCCGGATTTCATCGTCCTGCCGGCGTGGTGGTCACCGAGAAACATATTCAAGAAGCGAAGTGGCGCGGTCACAAGCATTCCGAAGTTCTCAATGAAGTCGGAACCGACTACGCCTTTATTTCACCGCGGCCTTACACGATGATGCACTCGGCGAAGCCGGAAAAAATCGTGCATTGGTATTGCCAGGCGGTGAACGATGCACTGGCGTTGCAAGTGAAGATGGAGCCGAAAAAGTTCCGCGCCATCGGCGGCTTGCCACAAAACGCCGGTGTTCCCGTGACCAACACATTCGAGGAAATTGATCGCTGCATCAACGATCTCGGTTTTGTTGGGATTATGATCAATCCCGATCCCGGCGAAGGCGATGGGCAAACGCCGGGGATGGGCACTGAGTACTGGTATCCACTTTACGAAAAGATGGCGAAGATGGATATCCCAGGGCTAGTGCACTCGGCGAGCTGCAAAAATCCGCGCGAGTCTTTCCATGGGCACTTTATTACGGAGGAAAGCATCGCCATTCTGTCACTGGTAGATTCCAAAGTGTTTCAAGATTTTCCCAAGCTCAAGCTGATCATCTCACATGGCGGCGGCTCGGTGCCGTATCAAGTCGGCCGCTGGCGCTCACAGCTGCGCGGCCCCAACGATACGGAAAATTTTGATCAGCGGCTGAAGCAGCTTTATTTCGACACCGCGCTTTACAATGTGGAGTCGCTCAAACTTCTGTTTCGAATCGTCGGCCCCGACCGCTGTCTCTTCGGTACCGAGCGCCCGGGCGCCGGCTCTAAGACCGATCCCCGGACGGGGAAATGGTACGATGACGTGCGCCCAAACATCGAAAGCATTCCGTGGCTCAGTGCAGAAGACAAAAGCAAAATCTTCGAACGAAACGCGCTTCAAGTCTTCTCGCGATTCAAACAGTAGCGCGCTGGCGCGCGCGGGTTTCGGGCTTCGACGTCGCAGGATGGATTAGCCGTGCGGAGGGGCGAAATCCATCCATCGATAAAAACGATGGGTATCGGCATAGGTGCCTCAATGCATCTACTAATTTAATTACTTGACGAATGTACGATGGCGGCAGAAATCGTTTATCTCGATCTCCACAGGCTCACGGCCGATCAGCAGGTTGAAGAGCTGAAGCGGCAGTTTTCACGGCTACACGGCAACGGTGCGGTGGTGCGGGCGTTGGCTGGAGCACTTCCGGTGCGCCAGTACATCTCTATGCTAGAGCGCGGCTACCGCGTCACGCTTGAAAGGGAAGATGAGAATTTTGTTGTTGTCCTTCGGCCGGACGGCTCGATGCCGCGTTCGGGACTACGCGGGGCTCATTCGATTGCGAGCGATGCCAACGGCCGGCTTTATAGCAACACGACGAGTAATCGCGTCGCTGTGATTGACGGCGCGTCGCGCAAAGTGCTCAAGCACCTTCCTGTAGGCGATGATCCTTCGCATTTGGAGTTATCGCCTGACGGTCGACGGCTTTATGTCGCCAATACCGGATCGAACGATGTCACTATCATCAACACCGTAACGGATGAATTGATTGCCAACGCGCCATGTGGACGGCGTCCGCTCCTTCCCTGTGTCGCTTGCAACGGCGATGCGGTTTATCTGCCGAGCGGCCCGGATAAATCGGTGACGGTGCTGGACGCTGTGGGCAGCCGGCGCGCTACGATTCCAGTTGGTCTGGCGCCACATGATATTGCCGTCTCTCCGGACAGCCGATGGGCTTATCAACCTAATTCGGCTTCGCACACCGTGACGGTCATCGACGCGCACGACAATTCTCTAGCCGGTGAAATTCAAGTTGGCCTCGGCCCATCGCATATCGCTTTCGATACCGAGAGCCGGTTTGCTTATGTGGCCAATACGGTGTCGGATGACGTGGCGGTGATCAGCACCAATGATCATGAGGTCATCGCGAGAATAACGGCCGGCAAAGGCGCGCATCTGCCGGCGCTGAGCCCCGACGATCGCTACGGATATGTGGCCAATTTCGCATCTGATGACTTGACGGTATGGGATTGCCGAACGCATCGCGTTGTCACCGCAATTCCGGTTGGCATTTACCCGCATTTCTTCGCTCCGAGCCCGGACGGAAAATGGTTGGTCGTATCGAACACCGGCGAGTCCAGTGTCTGCATTATCGATGCGCATGAAAACAAAACCGTAGCATGTCTAAAAGTGGGGGGCGCTCCGGCGCACCTCGCCTTCAGTCCTGACAATGAATTGGCCTTTGTCGCCTGTGAAAAAGCCGATGAAATTGCCGTCATCGAGCTCGGTCGGCAGAGCGTCTTGCAAACCGTTCAAGCCGGCGGCCAACCGAATTAGATAAAAACTTGTGGTCTCCGCACAGAATTGGCTTACTTTGTTCATCCCACTCTTCGGCGGTTGAAAACTATTGCGTTTCCGTTCACTTTCATCGGCAGAGCCAGTGTCGATGAAAAAAACTCCCGCGCTCGAACTAAGCGACGTTTCATATTTTGCAGACGGAAAATTTATTTTACAGTCGGTCAATTGGACGGTTGCCGAGGGTGAGAACTGGGCGATTGTTGGACCGAATGGTTCGGGTAAAACCACATTGCTCAAGTTGATTGGCGGTTATCTTTGGCCAAACCGCGGAGGCGTCATACTACGCAAAGGGAAAGAGCTCTCCTACCTGCCTGGCCTCAGGAAAAGCATTGGCTGGGTGACGGCGACACTGGCGGCTGAAATTCCCAGCCATGAAAAAGCGATCGATACAGTGGTTTCCGGTAAATTCGCCCAGATCGGCTACCTCGGTGGTATCTGGGGGCAAGCGACCAAGCAGGACTATGCATGCGCCCGCCGCTACCTCGACCAGCTTGGCTCCAGTCATCTAAGCGAGCAGCCATTCGGCACGTTGTCACAGGGCGAGCAGCAGAAAGTCCTGATTGCGCGGGCGCGCATGACCAAACCTTACCTGATTATTCTCGATGAACCTTGCGCAGGCATGGATCCGGGCGCACGGGAAAACTTCTTAGCTTCGCTCCGACAGCTTGGCAAACAGAAACAAGTTCCAGCTCTCATTTACGTAACGCACCACATCGAAGAAATTTTGCCGGTTTTCCGACACACCTTGGTTCTCCGCGAAGGAAGGGTCCTTCACGTGGGGTCCACTTCCGGTGTTCTCCAGCACAATGTGTTGAAAGATCTCTACGGTGTTGATTTCACGCTGATGAAACGCAACGGACGCTATTGGCCGGTGATTAAATAGGCACGTTCAAACTTCCAGTTCCAAGAAAAGCAACTCCCCTGAAGCCGTATTCAAGATTCTCTGAAATTCCCGATAGAGCCGCTGCACGTTAATGCGAGATCTGCGAGAGAACTGTTTATCCGCGCCGCGCAGCCGCTGGTGGTCTCTCGCAGTTGCCTCCCTAGCGACATTGATCGTCACTGCCGACTCGGGGCAGCTCAGCATCGCCATGCCGTTGATCATCAAGGACTTGCACGCTGATTTATCGTTAGCCAGTTGGTTAGCACTGGTTTACGCCTTCGTCACAGCATCGCTCTACCTGCCTTGTGGTCGGTTGTCGGACGTTCTCGGGGTCGGAAAACTGTTTCTCGCTGGTTTTGTTTTGTATTCTCTGAGCTCCTTTGCTGCCGGAATGACAGAAGCGGCACTGCAAATGATTTTCTTCCGCGCGACGCAAGCGGCGGGGAGCGCACTCATTATGGCGAACAACTTCGCGTTAATCACGGCGCTTTTTCCGCGGGAGGAGCGCGGCCGCGCCATGGGCATCGCCGGCGGAACTGTGTCGGCACTCGGTTATACGCTTGGTCCGGTACTCGGAGGGCTTCTGACTCATAGCTTCGGTTGGCGCGCGAATTTCTATCTGTCCGGTTCGCTCGCGATGATCGGATTTCTCGCCGCTCGAAAGTTGTTGCCGCCGGAGAGCTTCAAACCCACAGGCGATAGAAAAACATCTTTCGATATCACGGGGGCGATTACTTTCGCTGCGGGAATTTCATTGCTCATGTTCAGTTTGGCGCTCGCGCAGAAGGGAAGCTGGCGAGAACCTGCCGTCGCCTTGGGCGCATTGTTGGCGGTTGCTCTGTTCGGTTTTTTTATCCGGTGGGAAAAGCGCGTAAGCTTTCCCTTGCTCGACTTGAACATTTTCCGCATTACCGCGTTCACTCTGGGTAATCTTGCCAGATGGTTCAGTTTCATCACTATGAGCGTCAGCAATTTATTGATGCCGTTTTTTTTGCAGCTCGCGCTCGGTCTGGATCCGCTTCTCGCCGGGCTTTTGGTGGCGCCGACACCATTTGCGATGGCACTACTGGCGCCAGTTACCGGGTGGCTATCAGAACGCTTTTCCCCCGAACGGCTCTGTGCGGTCGGACTCTTTGTAAACGGAGCGGCGCTGGTGCTTCTGGCGTTTTTGCAAACCGATGCGACAACTTTTGAAGTTGCGACGGGTTTGGCTTTGCTCGGTATCGGCATGGGAATTTTTCAAACACCGAATAACAACCTGCTGATGAGCTCGGTGCCGCGCCATCGTTTGGGAATCGGATCTTCTGTGCTGTCGATCGTCCGTAGCCTTGGTTATTCCGTCGGTGCGACTTTGGCCGCGATGATCGTCGGCCATTTTTTGCTGATCGCGACGGGCGAAATGTCGTTGCAAAGCCTTAGCGAGGCGGCGGGGATTGTTCGGGAAACGCCGGCACTTGCGGCATTTCTACGCGGTTATCGTTGGGCTTATCTTACCGCCGCGATCGTCGCCTTTGCCGGCGCAGCGCTGAGCTTATGGGCGGTGAATTCGGAGCGTTGGCGGTAACGCGACGATTGCAACTAGGCGTCACGGCCGATGACTTCGCAGACCCGGTCCATCTCGGCTTTTTCCAACTCTGAAAACATCGGCAAACTTAAACATTCGCTGGCGACCGTCTCAGCAACGGGAAAATCGCCGGTTTTGTAGCCGAGATCACTGTAAACCGGCTGAAGATGTAGAGGAATTGGATAATGCAGTCCCGTGCCGATTTGCGCTTTTGAAAGTTAATCGCGACACCGATCGCGCTGTCGTGAGCGCACAACAAACTAATGCCAGACATGCCGCCGTTCAGGAAGCTCCAAGGGAAGTACGAGCAGCTGATCTGCGAGTTTCTTCTGGTAGTAAGTTGCTTTTTCTCTCCGGGCCGCATTCCACTGATCGAGGTGGCGAAGCTTCACGCGAAGGATTGCACCCTGCATCTCGTCCATGCGGTAGTTATAGCCGCGCTCCTCGTGCCGATACTTGCTAATCTGCGCATGGTCGCGCAAAGGACGAATCCGCATCGCAAGTCCTTCGTCATTCGTCGTAACGGCGCCACCCTCGCCAGAGGCGCCTAGATTCTTCGTCGGATAAAAGCTGAAACAGCCCATGTTGCCACATGCGCCGGCGCGTTTTCACGGTACTCGGCACCATGAGCTTGAGCAGCATCTTCAACGAGGAGCAGCCATTTCTGTCAGAGAGCTCCCGCACAGGATCAAGATCCGCCATCTGACCGTAGAGATGAACCGGCAGAATGGCACGGGTTTTCGGCCCGATCGGACCGGCGAGTTGTTCGACGTCCAAACAATAGCTGCGGGGGTCAATGTCTACAAAGACTGGCCGCGCGCCGACATAACGCTCCGCGCCCCGAATAAGAGCAACGTTTTCGGCGGGGCGCTTGCTAGCGAGGTAAGTTGGTCCACCAACTCTTCATTTTTATGCTCAACGATCTTCGACATAAAAAAGATCACCACCTACGTCTTTACAGGAAAGTGCTCGATGACTAGATGCCATAATCGTACGCAACGAATGCTCGTAGGGGAAAAAGTGCAGGTGTAAGTCAAACGTGTATTTATACGGCCTTTGCTTGGGAACAATCACGATCAGGCGCTTTTTCCTCACTCTTCTTAGCTCACTGATAGCGGCAAAAATATTTTGAACATGTTCCAAAGTATGCGCACACACGACTGTATCGAATTCTCCGTCTTCGAATGGCAGCTTCTCCACATTAGCTTCGACAAAATTTATATTGGAGTATCTCCTGTTCAGGCCAGGATCTATGCCTGTGTCCACCGCAGTTACTTGATACTTTTTGCTCATTTTTCCGGCCAGAAAGCATTGGCCACAACCGACGTCTAAAACAGTTTGTCCGCCGATCTGCCGAAAAATTTCTTGTATACAATCTTCATTTAAATCCGTCTCTCTTTCGATTAAAACTGTTTTGATCTGCTGGTATGCATCATAAAACTCTCTTTCCGTCATTTCCGGTGCTTTGCGCTTGAAATCCCAAAATACATGAGCTTTATCCTTGTACAGTAGCTTGAAAGGAAATTTCATCAACCACTTAGAATCGCGAATAATCGGCGGGACACATTGGTCAAGGAAAAAACCAATTTTCAACGCCAAATCTCTAGATAATTTCATACGTGAACGGACATATGAGGCGCGGTTATCAAATAATCAAAAAAGTATCTGAGCATTTTTAGGTTAAGCAAGTCAGCTCAATCACGGTGTCGTTGTGGATCGCATACTTTAGCCCACAGTCGATACATATGACTTCGGCCAACTCTGGGGCGCTTTGCTTCGAACCGCGAGCGAGTAATCGCCCGCAGCGGCACATGTAACCAACAGAGGTCGCCGGCTGGCCGATGGCAAGGTGAAAATCAGGCACGGATTTCGTGACCAGAGAACCCATGCCCACCATCGCAAAACGGCCGATCACTAGGTCGTTACCGATCGTGCTGCCCGCTCCGATGGTTGCGCCGGTCTGTACAACCGTTGGTCGAGTATGCTCGTCAGGCTCTGATGGGCGCAATCGCTTTAGATCGGGTGTAGTGGCGCGAGGGAAGCGATCATTAGTGAATATTGTCCCGGCGCTGATCATCGCTCCATCCTCGATAGTTACCGCGTTGCAAATATAAACGAAGGCGTTGATCTTGACCCTGTTGCCAATGTGCACATCGTAAGCGATGTAGGTTTTTTCTCCGATGATGCACTCTTCGCCGATGCGAGTTGAGCGCCGGATGTGGACGTTATCCCATATTGCTGTGCCCTGCCCAATCTCCACGCCATCCTCAATTATGGCAGTGGGATGGATGGAGACCGTCATATTGCGTTGCCTCCCGCATTGAGCCGCCTGTATGACTTCCTCATAATAGCGGATGTATGGTCAACTGCCGTCCAATGATTTTGTCGGAGCGCGGCATATGCCGCCTCGATCACTTCTACAGAGGCTAGGGCATCTTCTGCCGTGATCAACAGGTTTTCTTCTCCCCGTATGGCTTTAGAAAAGTTATTTACTTGGCTGCGGAAGGCCTGAACTTTATTGTAGCCGTTACCAAACACGACCCAATCGCGGCTCGAGGATTGACGGTACTTGGACTCGTTCCATCCGACAAAAACAGTCCCGTGAGAACCGTAGATATTAATGTAGCTGCCCAGCTCTTTATTGATACTCCAAGAAAGATCAATAGTCCCCATGATACCGCTGATGCTACGCACGAAAATACGAACCGTGTCCTCTACTGCCAACCCCTGGACTCGTTTTCCTTCAACGACTTGTACCTCTGCGAGAGGCCCAAGAAAATAACGCATGAGATCGACGGAATGTGTTCCATTGTCGATCAGAACTCCCCCTCCACTGATTTTGCTCTCCGCATTCCACCGCGAAGACATATCGATCCGTGAAGTAAAGGCGTTTTCGAACAGGACTACCTCTCCCAAGATGCCTGACGTAACGATGCTCTTGGCGCGAATCACGTCTTCAACGTAGCGAAACTTCGAGGCCATGGTTAGATTGACCTGGGCACTGCGGGCGGCCGCGACCATGAGTTTGGCATTCTTGACGTCAATGCTGAGTGGCTTCTCGCACAAAACATGCACCTTGCGGTCCAAGAAGTAGAGGCAAATTTCTGGATGGCTGACCGGCGGAGTACAAACCACAACGCCGTCCAGCTTCTCTTTCTTAGCCATTGACTGATATGAGTTATAGCTCTGACATCGGATCCCTTCAGCTAAAGCCTTGCCGGCGTCAGGCCGAGTGTCCGCAACTGCCACTATGCGCGCAACATCGCAGTTCCTGAAAGCGTCGGCATACACCTGTGCAATTCCCCCGGCACCAACCATGCCGAATCTCAGCCTCTTATCCGTCATTGACCCAATCCTCGTGCTTTCTCTACGGCCTTGTAAATGGACGCGCTAATGTACTCTACGTGTTCGCCTGTATAGCGCTCATTCCACGGCAGGACTAAAATATTCTCCAATGCGGCAAAGGCGCCTGGAAACCGGTCGGCGTCGTAATTCACAGCTTCGGGCCGAGCGAGAGTAAATGGGTAACGACTATTGCCAAAGGTCCGCTGCTTCTGAAAGACCTCGCACATAAACGCCGGTTTCTGAATGTAGCGGGGAACCGAATTAACATCCAAGTCTTTCAAATTCGCTGCCAATACAAAAGGTCCTCCGGGGATCTCTTTGCGATCGACACGAAGTGAGTATTTCCAGTAGCTATGGGCGCCGGTAAGACCGACTTTTGGAGTGAAGATGCCTTTCAGGGATTTTAGCTTCTCAGTCAGCTTCTCCGCCATGCGGATTCTCGTCGCGACTCCGCCGGCGAGCTTTGGCAGCTGCGCTACCGCGACAGCGCCTTGGAGTTCGCTCATGCGGTAGTTGAGGGCCAAGAAGTAATGATCGGGCTGAGAGTCGCCATAGCCCCATCCTTTATTTATGAATAGGAACAAGTGGCGCGCTACCTCGTCGTCGTTGGTTACGACCAGACCGCCTTCTCCGGTAGTAATATGCTTGCCTTGCTGCAAGCTGAACGTCGCGATTTTGCCGAACGTTCCGACAAGCCGACCGTCGAAACGCGCGAGAAAGGATTGAGCACAATCTTCAATCACCGGGATGCCATTTCTTTCCGCGAGCTTCATAATCCCATGCATGTCACAAGGGTTTCCGAAAAGATGCGTTACGATGATGCCGCGGGTACGCTGGCTCAAGCGATTTTTAATCGTCTCAGCCGAGATGTTGTATGTTTCTGGATCGACATCGGCGAAGACTGGAATGGCGCCCTGATACAAGATCGGAGCGATCGCCCCCATATCAGTGATGGGCGAGGTGATAATTTCATCTCCCGGTTCAGGGTTGATCGCAGCTATGGCAGTGTGAACAGCGGCAGTCCCCGAAGCACATGCATACGCATATTTAACTCCTAAGATTTCAGCGAACCGTTTTTCCAGCATCTTAACCATGGTGCCGCTTACGCTGAATAAAGTTCCGCTCCGAATCACGTCAGACAACAGTGCGATTTCTTCTTCACCGAAGGACCGACCGGTAGCGTTCTGATCGGACGGCAAGCCGATAGGAGTTTCTGCACCCGCTATTGTCTGGGAATTACTCATTTTCTCCGCTCCTTTTGTCTTGCACAACTGCATAAAGGCTGGTCCCGAGGTGAAAAATTTCTTCAAAGTAATTCCTGCTCTGTAAAGCTAAAATCCCCAAGCTGATTAGCTGAATGGAAAGAATCGAGGCAAGTCCACCGATGATGAACGTATGGGGAGCTGCATTAAATGCCGCGATCACGGCGGCAGACGCGCGAATATCGATGCGGCTGTAATGGGCAAGGTTAACGTAATGCTCAAAAAAATGGATCAAGACCCATGCGTCGGCGTACAAAGCAAATAGAAGCAGCACAAAACCAGGAAAAAGAAAAAAGCTCACGGGTCTGAACAGAAATCCAGAAAGCAGAACGGAAAACATCTGTCGCAGGATTTTCATACTGGACCTGCGTTTGACCCCTTCGGCTTTCTGGAATTTCCAATCGAGATGCGCTGGTATTTCCTCGATGGAACCGCTGAGGAGCATGGTTTTATAAATAATTTCCGGATTGATCTCCATTCCCGTCGATCTTAAGCTCAGCTTACTCAAGAACTTTCGATCATAGGCTCTGACCATTCCCGTCAAAGTCGAAAGATTTCCCCTGGCGGCGATGGAAAGGAATCGGTTCGCCGACACACTTAGGATCCTCCTCAGCGTCGGCACGTTAGATATTTTCCCCCCCTTCATATAGGGAGATGCGGCAACCACTTGCGCATTGCTTTTCCGCATCTTCGCAAGAAGTTGTTCCACATAGATGGGCGCATAACTCAGATCGACATCGACGGTCACAATGTAATCGCCGCAGCAGCGGGAGAACGCCGACCTAAGTGCTCGGCCCAGGCCAAAATTTCGTGGATGGTGCAGGACCTGGACGTTGTCCCGGCTCTTGGCAAACGCCTCGGCGAGCTTCCCAGTTTCATCGCTGCTCCCGTCATTGACGACGATCATTTCCCAACGATAATTGGCTTCAATCGACTCCAGATACTGACAGAGGACGCACAGATTTTTCTCCACGATCGCGGCCTCGTTATAAGCAGGCACAACTAACGAAATTAGCGGCTTCAACGTGTGCAACTCGCCGCCAGAAACTCCGGCAAGGACGGGCGGCAACTTTCTGTCTCCGTCAGTTGCCGCTTTGATCGTACCCATCGTGTACCTCGCTCAACAATCTGGCTATGAGTTGCGCAATGCGTTTTCCGCTGTCACCCTCGCCGAACGGATTAGGAATTTTTTTGATCTGATCGAGCCAACTGCCATCCTGGCGCATTTCCTCGAGCATGGCGCCTAGGCGTTCGGGAGAGCCCCCTACGAGCCGTGCTACACCCGAAGCTACAGCTTCCGGTCGTTCAGTGTTTTTCCGTAGGACAAGGAGGGGCTTCCGCAAAGTAGGAGCTTCTTCTTGTATCCCTCCGGAATCGGACACGATGAACCAGGCATGAGACAACAAGACAATGAATTGTTCGTAACTCAGCGGCCGAATGAGATGAATCCTGGGATGTCCGCCGAGAATACAAGTTGCCGCGCCGATGACTGCGGGATTGGGATGAACTGGAAAAATAAGCCCGATGTCGTCGTACCGATCGATAAAACTCCTCAGAACTCGGAAATTTTCAGTCATCACCGGACCAAAGCTCTCGCGCCGGTGTGTTGTCAGAATGATACGTCTCAATCCTGCCGTTGCCGTCAGCACTTCTTCGAGAACAGGGGTGGTTGTAGACCTCTCCAGTATGGTCTTGAGCGAATCCAGCACCGGATTACCTGTAACGAAAATTCTTGTATCCGGTACCCCCTCGGACAAAAGTGTCTCGCGATTGCGAGCCGTGGCCGCAAAGTGAAAGGTGGCCAGGCGGGTGATAATTCTCCGGTTCATCTCCTCTGGATAAGGATTGTAAGCATCCCCAGTCCGTAAGCCCGCTTCCACGTGGGCGACCGGAACGCGCTGGTGGAATCCCGCGAGCGCACCAGACATGGCAGTCGTCGTATCTCCTTGGACGAGAATCATATCCGGCCGTTCTCGCGCCAGAATCGGATCGAGCGCGGCCAGCACGCGCGAACAAACTTGATTCGGTGTCTGGTTGGGTTCCATGATCCGCAAATCCTCATCGATGCGAATTCCGAATAGGCGGACAAAGGGATAGAGGAGGTCCGTATGTTGAGCCGATGTAACATTCACGGTCTGGAGCGACTTGCCACAGTCATCAAGCTGCTGAATGACCGGTGCGAGCTTGATGATCTCAGGGCGTGTTCCAAATATCGTTAGAATCTTTTTGCTGAGTTCTGCCATCGGAGATGCCGCCGTATTCACCAGATGCAATTACGTTGCTCCACGGGGCGCTCATTTTACAATGTCCCCAGCTATTTGTCTCCCTGATAAATTCCGTCGCAATACTCTATCCGTAAAGCTTCACTCGCCTTTAACTAAGTAAGCTGAATTTTTCGAAGATTAGTGCACTCATCAGATCAAATGGGGGAGAGCCGCCGGATCGATTGAGTAGCAGCTACCTGGCCGGAAACTTATATGCAGGAGAACAATTCGGGTGAGTCGCCTGAGTCTGTTGCTCTAGAGAAGTTGCACTGCACAAGCGTCTCGCTTTCGCAAAAAGGTGGAGCAGGTGTTCACGAACTTCAAACAATAGGCCAGGAGAATTGGCGTATTCGTTTTTGTCGCTCCGATCACTCCCTCTGCGGAAAGAGGGCTTAACACCCTGGTATCAGAGAAATTGCGCAAACCCATCTCTTTGATTCGAGACAAGGAGGTATTGGCAGTCAAATGACCGGCAACGGCAGTTTCAAAGCTCAGCATTCAATGTTCAAGGTGACGATACGTCTTCGGTCCCGAATAGTGGAATTTACCGGTTCAAAACTATCGGAACGGGACACAGGCTGTCGAGGGTTTTGTTTAATTTATAAAGAAGGCTTAGCAGAATGAGCTGTAGCAGTAAGGGTTGTACGAAACGCTCTGGCAGAGTCATAAACGTTAGCATATAGGCGCTGATGCCTGCCCATCCGATTAAGGCGATGAACCGCAAAGAAAGCGACCGTAATGCTGGCCAGCCAGTCTCAAGTAGAATAACGCCGCTTGGCAGAAAGACACAAAGATCATAGTAAAGCAGGTACGGTGAAGTCAGTGGCAGCAGAAGAAGTGCCATAGTCAGAGTCAAAGATATTTTTTGAAATTCAGTTAATGAGGTGGAGTTTATGAGCTTCTTGCAGCGCCATGCTCCCGCGAGCCACAATGTCGCCGCTCCTATATATATCGGCCACTTGATACGGCCACTTAACTCGATCGGAACCTGCAACAGAATATCGGCGGGGAGGCTCGTGACGAGATACTCGCGTATTTTGTAGACGCCCGTGTAGGACAGAGTTTCGCGAAGATGAAGGGAGTAAAGCCAAGATGTCGTAACGGTCATTGGGACAAACACTACCGTTAATCCGATCAATGCGATCACACCGACGAAAAAACCAATACAGCATTTGAACCGACCCGCCAGCACCAGAGCAAAGCTTACGAGAGCAGGGACGAATACGAACTGTGGTTTTAAGCTCAGTAAGGACCACGCAAGACCGGCAAGGAACGGTCGATCTTTTTTGAACCAGAAATAACCCGCAGAGAGCGGCAAAAGGCCAAAGACAAGACTGACTTGCCCACTCCACAGAGTTGTTATTACGGGTAGAAAAAGGCTGCTCAAAAACAGGATGTCACTCGCTCGTTGGTTGCTGGCGTGAGACAAAAAGACGGCAGATAGCCATAGGCCAAGCACGGATATCATCTGCCAGATCAAAAGCGAGATATTGGGACTTAATTTACCAAGCAGTCCAAACATCCATGCGACCAGAGGTGTATACGCGAATATCGCCGTTGATTTTTCAGGTAGAGAGGGAATCAACCGATGTGCAGCTTCGTCGAATCGGGAACGCGTAAAAGAAGAGTCGTTCGGCGCCGGGTACAGGCTTTCGGCCTGACCGGAAGTCATCAAATACCCCGCGACATGGAAAGTCGTAATGTAATCAGATTCTGCGAAATTTTTAGGATCGGCGAAATTGGTATCAACCATGAGGAGCGTGAAAGCTAAACTCCAAACGGTTCCGAGAAACACCAGAATACGGCGCTGATCCATTTGCGTGAGTTTTCCACTCCATGATCTTAGCATTCCGTTCTCCGGTATCGATTTAGAGCGTTACAACATCTGAGGGGAATGAGATTCTTCCATCCTTCCGAAAAGATCGCAGCGCACTGACCTGAATGTCTTATGCGCTACTTAGGTTCGCTAAAGCAAACCTAAGCCCAAGTCTGGTATCGACAACCTCAGTGGGATTTTGTGATAAGAAAGTTTATCCTCCCAACTCTCGACGCCGGAAGTACGCGGTGGACGAATTGAGGCTCAGTGTTCGGCAACGCCGATGCGGCCGATAAAGGGAAGCTTCAGCGCGGGAGTGAGGAAGTCAATGCCGAAATTCAAGCCGAGCAGATTCAGCTCGAACCCCTCTTGGCGGCCCAGCGCAACGCCGAGAATGCCTAACATAGAAACCTGATAGCCC
>Ga0075425_100003252_pt1 | contig 16459 bp, 10 predicted proteins | sample SoiMethybrSBSTD4_FD_75300 | JGI IMG/M metagenome (GOLD analysis project Ga0075425, IMG submission 75300) | Bulk soil microbial communities from a Populus tree surrounding site in Tennessee, USA - Soil MetaG P. TD hybrid SBSTD4 | ecosystem: Environmental > Terrestrial > Soil > Tree plantation... | reverse complement strand
CGTCGTCGAAGGGCGGGATCCGTTGTGTACGGGATCCGGGGTCGGGATCCGGGATCCGGGATCCGGGGTCGGGATCCGGGGTCCGGCTTCCGGACACTCGGTGCATCGCGGTCGGATCCGTTCCGGGATCCGGAATTCGCCTCATCCTGGTGCTTCCCTGACAGACGGATCGAGCGAGCACGATGTTGGTGACCGTTCGCGGATTCCACCAGCGACTCACGCCCTTCGCTGCCCTCGATCACTTCAAGCCCGTTCGTCGGCTGCGAGACCCAACGCGAGTGAGCCTTCGATCGCTCCATCTCGAGGTGACACCGCACCGCGCTGTCGGACTTGCCGGATCGATCGGATCCCGGATCCCGGCAAGCATCATCGGAACGGACTCCGAATTTCGCGAAGCGATAGCTAAGGCATCACTTTTGAAAGGAGATTTTGGAAAACGTGTGTATCATGTTCGCGTGAGTAGCTCCATTACTCGAGGTCACCGCACGTGGAAGGCTGGAGAAGCCTTTACGATTGCTGATGCTACCGACCTCTACGAGCTGGACCGCTGGGGTAAAGGCTACTTCTCGATCTCCCAGACGGGACATGTTCTCGTCCATCCAACAAAAGATCCGGCTCGCTCTATCGACCTGAAGCAGCTGACCGATCACCTCCAGCTTCGTGGAATCGGGCTGCCGGTGCTGATTCGATTTCGCGACATCCTGCGCCACCGGGTCGGGGACATCCATAACGCCTTTCGGACTGCCATCGCTCAGCATCAGTACGAAGGCCGCTACGTCTGCGTCTATCCAATCAAGGTCAATCAGCAGCGCCAGGTCGTCGAGGAAGTGCTCGATTTTGGCCGGGAATACGGGTTCGGTCTCGAGGCCGGCTCGAAACCCGAGTTGATTGCCGTCGCGGCACAGGCCTACAACGACACGCCGATCATCTGTAACGGTTTCAAGGACGCCGAGTTCATCGAGATGGCGATGCTGGCCCAGAAAATCGGCCGGAACGTCATTCCCGTCGTTGAAAAGTACACGGAGCTCGGGCTCATCCTCAAATATGCCGAACAGGTTGGCGTGCGTCCGCAAATAGGCATGCGAGTCAAGCTGGCGGCACGAGGCGGAGGCCGCTGGCAGGGTTCCGGCGGATATCGCTCGAAGTTCGGGTTGACGGTCGCGGAAGTGCTCCGGGGTCTCGACGAACTGAAATCCCTTGGCATGCAGGATTGCTTCAAGCTCCTGCATTTCCACCTCGGCAGCCAGATCCCCAACATCCGCATCGTCAAGGGAGCGCTCAACGAGGCGGCACGGGTCTACACGGAACTGTCAAAAGCCGGAGCGGGGCTCGAATACCTCGACGTCGGGGGCGGGCTGGGGGTCGACTACGACGGGTCGCAGACGAACTTCGAGTCCAGCGTCAACTACACGCTCGAGGAATACGCAAACGACGTCGTCTATCACATTCAAACGGTCTGCGATGACGCGGGTGTCAAGCATCCGACAATCGTGTCAGAAAGCGGCCGGGCGATCGTGGCGTATCACAGCGTCCTGATCTTCAACGTCCTGGGTGTGTCAGCGTTTGGCGAAGAGAAGATTCCCGAGGCGATCAAGCCGGAAGAAGCGGAACAACCGGTCATCGATCTGCTCGAGACCTACACGAACCTGACGATGCGCAATGCCCTCGAGGGCTATCACGACGCGCAGCAGGCGCTCGATATGGCGCTGAACCTGTTCACCGGCGGTTATCTCCCGCTCGAACAGCGGTGCCAGGCCGAGAACCTGTATTGGGCGATTCTCGTGAAACTGCGCAAGCTCGTGGCGCAGATGGACGACGTGCCGGAGGACTTGCAGGGCCTCGACGACACGATGGCCGACACCTACTTCTGCAACTTCTCGCTTTTCCAATCGTGCCCCGACAGTTGGGCCATCAAACAGCTTTTCCCGGTGATGCCGATCCACATGTTGAACGCCGCCCCGACGCATCACGCGGTGCTGGGCGACATCACCTGTGATTCGGATGGCAAGATCGATCAGTTCATCGATCGGCGCGACGTGAAGCGGACGCTGCCGCTTCACACCGTGAACGGGGAACCTTACTACCTCGGGGTGTTCCTCGTGGGTGCTTACCAGGAGATCCTGGGCGACCTGCACAACCTCTTCGGCGATACGCATGCCGTTCACGTCAGTCTTGACGAACGCGGCAACGTCGTTCTGGACGCGGTTATCAAGGGCGATACGGTGAAGGAAGTGCTCGACTACGTCGAGTTCGATGCCGAGACTCTCGTTCGCAAACTGCGCTCGGACGTCGAGCTCGCGGTTCGCGAGGGACGCGTCAACTACGAGGAAGCAGGCCGCCTGTTGAAGTTCTACGAAGACGGCCTTCAGGGATACACCTACCTCGAGGATCCCAACGAGCGGTAGTTCCGGTCGCCTAATCGGCCGCTGCAATTAGCGATTCAACGATCCTCGATTAGTGATTCACGATTAACGCGTAACCCCGATGCAGTGCTGATCGAATGCGCGCACCAGTTCGTCGGCAATCATATTCGCGTCGCGCATCTCGATGAAGCTGCGCTCCATCATGTAAATCAGCTTGCCGTCACGCAGCAGGCCAATCGACGGCGACGACGGCGGATAACCAGCGAAGTACTGTCGGGCGCGATCGGTTGCATCGATGTCCGCGCCTGCGAATACCGTCGCGACGATGTCCGGACGGTTCTTGTTTTGAAGCGCCTTCGCGATGCCCGGCCGCGCCTTGCCTGCGGCGCATCCGCACACTGAATTGACGACCATCATGACAACGCCGCTGCTGTTCTTTACGACATCGTCTACCGCCGAGGCGGTACGCAGTTCGCGCGCGCCCATTTCGGTCATCTCGCCGCGCATCGGCGCAATCAAATACTCTGGGTATGGCATTTATCTTCCTCGTTTCGGTTGCTCGCTGTTGGCTCTTGGCTGCTGGCTCCTGGAACTACTTTTTCAGCGACTCCTCGCGCTTCGCTTTGAATTCGTTGCCCGGTTTCCACTCCGGCATCTTTGCCGCATTCGCAACTCGATAGCCGACCGCCAGAAACGCCTGGGCGTCGTCGACCGCGCCGGCGAGATCCCAATCGGGCTTAATCACGTCGGACGGCTTGTGATAGTCGGTGTTCGTGTACTCGTCGCGTTTCGCTTTCCCGTACGCCGCATCCTTGCCGACAAAGTCAATCCCTGAATCCGGGTCGAGGGCCGGCACGCCTTGCTTCGCGAAGTTGAAATGATCCGAGCGGTAGTAGAAGCCCTTCTCCGGCTCAGGATCTGGACGCAGCACGCGGCTCTGTTCGTCGGCTGCGGCTTTCAAATAGTCATCGAGATCCGATGCGCCCATGCCGACAACGGTCAAGTCCTTGGTGCGGCCCCACTGGTTCACGCCGTCGATATTGATGTTTGCCACGGTCTTGTTCACCGGATAGAGCGGGTTCGTGGCGTAGTACTGCGAGCCGAGTAGTCCCTGTTCTTCGGCGGTGACCATCAAGAACAGAATCGATCGCTTCGGTTGCGGCTGGATCTGCGTGAATGCGCGCGCGATTTCGAGCACGGTCGCAACGCCCGATGCGTTGTCGAGCGCGCCATTGCAAATCGTGTCGGCTTTCCCAGGCGCGCAAACGCCGAGATGATCCCAGTGCGCCGAGTAGACGACGTACTGGTCCTTCAATGACGCATCGCTGCCTTCCAGCCTGGCGACCACGTTTTGCGAGTCAATAGTGCGCAGGGTGTTTTTGACCGCCATGGAGGCTTTCAGACCGAGCGGCACAGGTTTGAATTCACGCGTACGAGCCTGCATCTTCAGGGCGTCGAAGTTCTGGCCACCAAGCGCCAGGATCTTTTTTGCCGCGTCCAGCGTGATCCAGCCCTCGATGCTGGCACGCGACATGTTCTTGTCCGGGGTGACGAGATCGAACTTTTCCCCCAGATTGCCCTGCACGACTTCGAACGGATAACCAGCCGGACCCGGTTCGTGGATGACGAAGACCGCAGCGGCGCCTTTACGTGCTCCCTCTTCGAACTTGTACGTCCAGCGGCCGTAGTAGGTCATGGCGTCGCCCTTGAACGTATTCGGGTCGAGCTTATTCGGATCGGATGGATCCGGGACCGCCGGATCGTTGACGAGGACGAGAATCGTCTTGCCCTTCACGTCAACGTCCTTGAAATCGTTCCAGTTGAACTCCGGTGCTTCGACGCCGTATCCCGCGAACACGACCTCGGAGTTCTCAACCGATGCGCCGTCGGCGACGTGTTTCGTCCACGCGACGACATCGTCCGCCCACTTGAGCGCGTGCTTCTTCGTGCCCTTGGTGACCGTCAGCGGTTTTGCTTCAGCTCCTGTGATGCCGACCAGCGGCACTTTCTGCACGTAGGTGCCGTCGGGGTTTCCGGGCTTCAGCTTGAGCTGCTTGAACTGCTCCTGGATGTATTTGACCGAAAGCTCCTCGCCTTTGCTTCCTGGTTTGCGCCCCTCGTATTCATCCGATGACAGCACTCTGATGTGATCGAGGATCTTGTTCTGATCGATCTTCGGCATCGAGCTGAGCGGCAGCTCTGTACCGGGCGCGAGTGCGGTGGCCGCGTCGTTTTTACCGCAGGCGTTTGTCGTCACGAGTCCGAGTAGAAAAAGACCTGCCGCAGCGCTCAATCGCTTCATGCGAAATATTGTATCCTCGTTCGTCGTTATACTAATGTCTTCGTACTTCACCAACCAGATCAGGCCATCGGGCGTCTTAGGAACGGAACACACGATATGAACGGCATCTGGCGCGACATTCGTCACGCAATTCGCGGTCTCCGCAAGACTCCGGGATTTCTCATCATCGTCATCGCGACGCTGGGACTCGGTATCGGTGCAAACGCCGCGATCTTTTCGCTGATGGATCAGATCCTTCTGCGTCCACTCGCCGTGCAGGACCCTGCTTCGTTAGTGCTGCTCGACGGACCAGGGGCGTTCATGGGCCGGACCATGAACGAGATGACCTTCTCGTATCCGATGTACAAAGACTTTCGCGATCGCACCGAGGTCTTCAATGGCGTGCTCGCTCGCTTCCCGCTGGCACTGACGGCGGTGTGGCGGGGCGCTTCGGAACGAGCAAATGGTGATCTCGTGAGTGGCAACTACTTTGAGGTGCTTGGCGTTCAACCAGCGCTCGGCCGCTTGTTCAACGCTTCCGACGATCGCACGCCGGGCGCGCATCCGATCGCGGTTTTGAGCTACGGCTACTGGCAGCGGAAGTTTGGCGGCGATCCTCTCGTGCTCAATCAGACGATTACGGTCAATGGACATCCGTTAACGATCGTCGGCGTCTCCGACAGAAGATTTACCGGGATTCAGATCGGCCGCTCGGCCGACATCATGGTGCCGACCATGATGAAGGCGCAGATGACACCCACCTGGAACGATCTCGACAACCGGCGCAGTCGATGGCTGAACGTCATGGCCCGGTTGAAGCCAGGCGTCTCTCGAAAGCAGGCTGAATCTGCGATGAATGTGATCTACCGCCAGATCAATGAGCAGGAGATCAAGGAGGTGCCGGGCGGATCCGAGAATTTCCGTACGCGGTTCGTCAGCAAGCATCTCGATCTGCTGCCGGGCAGCAAAGGGCTTTCCGATCTTCGGCGTGAGTTTTCGACTCCGCTGATGGTGCTGATGTCGATGGTCGGAGTCGTATTGCTCATTTCGTGCGCCAACGTCGCCAATCTCCTCCTGGCGCGGACAACAGCACGGCAGAGGGAAATCTCGTTGCGGCTTGCGCTTGGCGCCAACCGAGCGCGAATTCTTCGGCAGCAGTTCGTGGAGAGTGGTCTGCTCGCACTGGCGGGAACGATTGTCGGCTTGCTGTTTGCCTGGTGGACCGGCGTCATGCTGATTCGCGCGCTTCCGGGCGATCCTGCTGCCCGAACGCTCTCGTCGAATCCGGATGCTCGCGTGATCACGTTCACGCTCGTCGTCGGCGTGATCACCGCGCTCATCTTTGGCTTGGTTCCCGCCCTGCAGGCGACACGAGCGAGCGTGACGTCGGCGCTCAAAGAAGACGCGGGCAGCGTCGCGGGCGGCGGACGGCAGGCACGGCTGCGCCGGACTCTTGTGATCGGCCAGGTCGCGCTGTCGATGCTGCTGCTCGCCGGAGCAGGCCTGTTCGCGCGCAGTCTCTACAACCTGAAGACGCTCGATCCCGGGTTTAGCGTGGAGAACGTCTTCACGTTCTCAATCGATCCGTCGCTCAGCGGTTACGCGGGCGAGCGCCTGACTGCCCTGTATGGCCGTCTCCAGCAGGTGCTGTCGACGGTCCCGGGTGTCCGTAGCGTGTCCATGTCAGAAAACGGGGTACTCACGGGCAACGACTGGGTCACGACTATCCGCGTCGATGGCTACCAGGCCAAGGAAGGCGCGGACATGAATCCGAACACCGATGGAGTGGGCCCGCGCTACTTTGAAACGATGGCGATTTCGCTCATCAGCGGTCGTGAGTTTACCGATCGCGACGTCAAAGGGGCGCCCCGCGTCGCGATTATCAACGAAGCGATGGCGAAGTACTTCTTCGCAGGCTCCTCGGCGCTTGGGCGTCGTTTTGGTTTCGCACGCGGCACAGCGACCGACATTGAGATCGTGGGGGTTGTGAGAGACGTTCGATCGCTGGAGCTTCGCACCAGCGCTCGGCGTTACATTTACATCCCTTACGCCCAAGACGAGGACGTCACCCAGTTGACCTACTACGTTCGCGCCGCTCAGGATAGTCCTTCGATCGCGACCGCCATTCGACAGGTGGTTCAACGAGTCGATTCGAACCTACCGATCTTTGACCTGAAATCGATGCAGGTACAAGTGGACGAATCGCTGTTCGTTGAGCGGATGGTCGCCGTGTTGTCGGTGGCGTTTGGCGCGTTGGCGACGATGCTCGCCGCCATTGGGCTCTACGGCGTGATGTCGTATGCGGTGACGCGGCGGACGCGCGAGATTGGGATCCGGATGGCGCTCGGCGCCGAACGCGGCCGCGTGTTGTGGCTCGTGCTGAAAGAGGTCGCGGTGATGGCGACGATCGGAATCGTCGGTGGTCTCGTCGTCGCGCTCTGGCTCACACGTCAGGTGCAGGCGCAGCTTTTCGGACTGGCGCCAACAGATCCGGCGACGCTGACGGGTGCTGCGCTGCTACTTGCGGTTATCGCGCTCGCGGCTGGGTACTTCCCCGCGCGCCGCGCGACGACGATCGATCCGCTCGTGAGCCTGAGGACCGAGTGAACTCCGTTAGCTCCGTAACCTCGCGACGACTCACTTCCCGCCATTCACCCGGTTGTAACGCTCCCAGCTCCACTCCTCCAAACGCGACGCGCGTCAGTTTCGTCACCGGATGTCCGAGCGATTCGAGCATCCGGCGGATCTCGCGATTCTTTCCCTCGACGAGTTCGACAACGAGATGCGTTTCGCGCGCCGATCGCTTGCGCACTATGACCGAGTGCGCGCGAAGGTCATCGACTCCTTTGGTCATTCTTGCCGCGTCCTCGTCGTCGAGTGCGCCTCGGACGGTGACGACGTATCGTCGCACGATCGCGTTCGACGGATCGGTCAGATAGTTGGCGAGCTGTGTGTCGGTCGTCAGCAGCAACAGGCCGGCGCTAGCAAGGTCCAGTCGGCCAACCGCGACGAGTGCCGCTGCCCGGTCGCCAAGCACATCGAACACCGTCGGTCTGCCCTCCGGATCTCGCCGGGTCGTGACCACGCCTTTCGGCTTGTAAAACGCGATCGTCCGCCACGCTCGGGCGGGCGGTTTTGCGTGGTCGACAGTAATCGAGCCGCGCTCCGGGACGACAGGGCACGAAGCATCTCGGACGATGCGGCCGGCGACGCGAACGCGACCGTCGGCAATCAGTTGCTTCGCTTCAGCGCGGGATGCGACTCCAAGCTTCGAGAGCGCTCGATCGAGCCGCACGACGCCTTTGGTTCTGATGGTCATGAGAAAGTTCGAGGCTCATCCTTTCACACTAACCAGACACGTCCTTTCACGTCCAAGGTCTACATGACCCGCGATCTCGCCTACGCCTTACGAAGCTTAAAGAAATCCCCCGGCTTCACCGCCGTGGCCGTGTTGACGCTTGCATTCGGCATCGGTGCGAATACGGCAATCTTCAGTGTTATCGATAGCGTTGTCCTGCGGCCACTTCCCTATCCGCAGCCGGAAAGGATTGTGTTCCTCTGGTCGTCCACCGCATCGTCGATGCGCGAGCCGCTCACGCCTGCCCGGCTGATCGACTTTCGGGACCAGTTCAGTTCGGTGAGCGCCATCGCGGGCATCAGTCACATTCCCCTCAATCTCAGCGGCAGCGGTGAGCCCGAGCGGCTCGACGCATCGAGCGTGTCGTCCAGCTTCTTCGATATTCTCGGCGTCCCGGCGTTGCTGGGTGATCCCTTCCACGCCGGTCGCGCGGATGATCGAGCGGTTGTGCTGAGCTACGGCCTGTGGGCGCGGCGTTTCGGCAGCGATCGCAGCATCATCGGCCGTCAGATCACGCTGAATGGAACCACCCGAACCGTCGTTGCGGTCATGCCGCAGCAATTCGAGTGGCCAGCGATCACGGCGGCGCCCGGCAGGGCTGGTGGACCGCAGTTGTGGATTCCGGGAGCCTCCCGTGACGTGCCGCGAACACCGGCCGATCGCTCCGACCAGGATTTGTCGGCGAACCGAACCACCGGGTACGTGCGTGCGGTCGCGCGTCTGAAAGCCGGCGTCACGGTGGAACAAGCGCAGCGGGAAGCGGACCTGGTTGCCGCCCGAATCGGCCGAACACATCCAGACACGGACGGTGCGCGCGGCGCGTTTGTTGTGCCGCTCCGGACACAGTTCTATGGGCCGGTGCAGCGCTCGCTTCTGATTCTTGCCGGCGCCGTCACGCTGGTGCTCGCGATCGCCTGCGCGAATGTTGCCAGCCTGTTGCTCGGGCGAGGGACGGCCAGACGGAAAGAGATCGCGATTCGGCTTGCGCTTGGTGCGACGCAGTCTCGTATCGTTCGTCAGATGCTGATTGAATCGATCGTACTGGCCGTTGCGGGTGGTAGCTGCGGACTCTTGCTCGCGTGGTGGACACAGTCGTCGCTGATTGCGCTTGGACCGCCCGAATTCCTTCGCTTGAGCAACGTCCACATCAATCCTGGCGTGCTGACCTTCACGGGTGTGCTCTCGATTGCAACAGGCATTCTCTTCGGCATCGTGCCATCTATCCAGGTGGCCGGTGAGAATGTGACGCCCGATCTCCACGACGGCGGTACGCGGTCGTCGACCGGTCCGCGCTCCGCGCGCACGCGTGAGCTGCTCGTCACGCTTCAGTTGGCGGTGTCGCTCGTGCTGCTCGTGGGCGCCATCCTGCTCCTTCGCAGTTTGTCAGCGCTTGTTCACGTCGATACCGGGATCGCGACTCACAATCTGTTGACGTTCAACATGTTTCTCAGCGGCTCGCATGCCGCGTCGGCGACGCAACAGGCGGCGTTCTATGAACAAGCCCTCGAGCGCATACGCAGTATTCCGGACGTCGTGACGGCTGGAGCTGCGGTGACACTGCCCATTGGTGGCGACGATTTCTCTGCGTCGTACACAATCGAGGGCCGTGCGTTGGCAATCGCGGGGCATGAACCATCGGCCGGATATCAGGTGGTCACGCCCGGTTACTTTGCCGCGATGGGCATCCCCATCATCGCCGGTCGCGATTTCGATACGAGCGACGTCCGCGGCGGAGCAGCCGTGGTTCTGATTAATCACGCACTCGCTCAGCGGGAGTGGCCGGCGCAGGATCCGATCGGACAACGTATGCGTGTGAGCGAAGACACCCCATGGATGACGGTCGTTGGTGTCGTCGGCGACATCCGGCACATGGGTCCGGCTGTGCCACCGCGTGCGGAGTTCTATCAGCCGTACACCCAGCGTTCGTTTTCGTTCATGGCATTTGTGGTTCGCACCCGTCACGATCCAGCCACGTCTGTTTCGAGCATTCGCTCCGAAATCGCACGGGTGGATCCGGCACAACCGATTGCCAACGTGGCGACGATGGATGAACACATCGATCGCGCGCTGTCGCGGCCGCGGTTCATGTCGATGTTGATTGCGGTATTCGGGGCACTTGCGCTCGGGCTGTCGATCGTCGGCGTGTACGGGGTGATGGCGTATTCGGTGACGCAGCGCAGGCGCGAGATCGCGATTCGGATTGCACTCGGCGCTCGCGCCGCTACGGTCGTCGGCATGATCCTCTCGAGAACCGCGCGGCTGATCGCCGTTGGTCTTGTGATCGGCGTCGGTGCGGCAATCGCGCTCTCACGAGTCTTATCAGGTCTGCTCTTCGCCGTCGATCCGTCGGATCTCGCGACGTTTTGCATCGCGTCCCTTTTACTCAGTGCGGCCGCTCTTGCGGCCGGTGCAATTCCCGCCTTGCGAGCGACTCGGATCGACAGTATCGAAGCATTGAAGATGTAATCTGGGACAACAGGCGCGGTCTGAAGACCGCGCCCTACATTCTCGATCCGCGGCCCTACGCAGCAGCGGAACCCAGCCGCACCCGTCAAGCGTCTCAAATACCAGGCCTATCTTCGCGTCGCAGGTACGGATGTATGCTGGGGGGCGTTGCTCATGGGTTCGGATCCGGCTTACGCCACACACCGCGCGTCATGCGCGTCATTTCAATGATTAAGGCAGAGGAGCACGACGATGTCTATCCGTATTGGAGATCAGGCGCCGAATTTCAAGGCGCAGACGACCGAGGGGCCAATTGATTTTCATCAGTGGGTTGGCGACTCCTGGGCGGTGTTGTTTTCACATCCCAAGGACTTCACTCCGGTGTGCACCACCGAACTCGGGTACATGGCGAAGCTGAAGCCGGAGTTCGACAAGCGGGGCGTCAAGATCATCGGCCTCAGTGTGGATCCGGTTGACAAGCACAAGCAGTGGGCGCAGGACATCAAGGAGACCCAGGGCCACGCGCCTAACTATCCGATGATCGGCGACACGGATTTGAGCATCTCGAAGGCCTACGACATGCTGCCGGCAGATCTCGAAGGGTCGTGCGAAGGCCGGACGCCCGCCGACAACCAGACGGTCCGCAATGTTTTCGTCATCGGCCCCGACAAGAAAGTGAAATTGCAGATCGCCTACCCAATGACGACCGGCCGTAACTTCGACGAGGTTCTTCGCGTCATCGACTCGCTGCAACTGACCGCCAAACACAAGGTCTCGACGCCCGTGAACTGGAAGCACGGCGACGATGTGATCATTGCCGGCTCGGTTTCGGATGACGAGGCGAAGAAGACGTATCCGAGCGGTTGGAAATCGCCGAAGCCCTACATCCGGATCGTTCCGCAACCTAAGTGAGGAGGTCGCGCGGTCTTAAGACCGCGCGCTACCTGCCCGTAGCGCCGGGGCTTCAGCCCCGGCGTCATTCCTCAATCTCCGCCAGCAGACAAATGAACTCGCCGAGGATCATCGCCGTCGCTCCCCAGACCTGGTGACCGAGAAGATCAAAGTACGGATACTCCACCGCAACTCCCTCGCGGATTCTCGTGCCTTGACGAATCCTCGATGCATCTCTGAGGTGGTCGAGCGACACTTCGATAATCTCCTCCACTTCCCCAGGCGCGGGCAGAAAGTCGGGCCGCCGATCTGTCACCCCGACGACGGGATGTAATGTGAAACCGCTGACGATGACGTGGACCGGGGTCAGCTCGCCAAGGATCCGGACCGCGGCTGGATCGACGCCGGTTTCCTCGGCGGCTTCGCGGAGGGCCGCCTCGGCGAGCGTCTCTCCCGGATCGGTCGCGCCACCCGGAAGGCTGATTTGACCCGGGTGTCTGGCGAGGCCGCTCGCGCGAACGGTCAGCGCGAGGGCCGGACCCGTCTCGTGCGGGTAGAGCAACAACAATGCTGCGGCCTGACGTGGCTGCACGGGAATCTGACCCGCGCGCCACGCGTTCCGGAGCAGTTCGGGCGCGAAGCGCATTTGCGCGTCGATTCCCGGTAGCGTCTTTGCCAGACGTGCGCGTAGCGCCGTCTCGATCTCACCCAGCGGCACAGCCGTTCCAGTATGCCTGTAGTATGAAGCGATGTCCGCATTTCCCCGGATCGACAAAACCGTAGGGTCCGAGACGCTCGAGCTGGTACGCGGCTGCACGTTCGACGACTTCATCCTCTCGCCGCAGCGCAGCGTGCTCGTGCGCCGTGATCCAACCGCGATCGATCTCTCATCCCGGCTGTCGCGCCGGATCAAGCTCAAGCGCCCGATCGTTTCAGCGAACATGGACACGGTGACGCGCGCGCCGATGGCCATCGTCCAGGCCGAGGAGGGCGGAATCGGCATCATCGATCGGGGATTCCGATCCGGCGAGATCGAGCCGCAGGTGCGTGAGGTCGAGAAGGTCAAGCGGACGCAGCACGGTGTCATCCGCAACCCGTGGAGCATTCGCGCCGATGCTTCGCTCGACGAGGCGGCGGCATTGATGGAGCGGACACGGGTCGGCACCCTCGTCGTCGTGGACGAGTCCGGCCGGCTGACCGGCCTTCTCACCGAGCGCGACATGCGTTTTGTTGCGCGTGAGGGATCGCGCGTGGCCGATCGCATGACGCCGCGCAAGCAGCTCGTCGTGCACGAGGGCCCGATCGAGCCGGATGAAGCGGAACGGCTCATGGTCGGGCGAAAGATCAAGAAGCTGCCCCTCGTCACCAAAGACGGAAGGCTCATCGGCCTGATCACCGCTCGCGATCTTGTGCGGCAGCGCCGGATGCCGTTTGCCACGCGTGACGGTCAAGGACGTTTGCGCGTCGGCGCGGCGATCGGCGCGACCGGCGATTACCTCGAACGCGCCGGCGAACTGCTTCGCGCCGACGTCGACGTCATTGTCATCGACATCGCGCACGGACACTCGATCGTCATGGAGCGGGCGATCGCGGACTTCCGAAAGCGATTTGGCGACGCTGAGATGATTGCCGGAAATGTCGCGACCAGCGACGGAGCGAGATTCCTGCTCGACCGCGGCGCCGATGGCATCAAGGTCGGCATTGGTCCGGGCGGCGGCTGCACGACCCGGGTGACAACGAGCTTCGGTGTGCCGCAGGTGCAGGCGCTCCTCGAGTGCCGGCTCGCACTCGGCGACGCCGATGTTCCGATCATTGCGGACGGAGGAGTGCGCCGCCACGGCGCGCTGATTGAAGCCCTGTTGTTTGGCGGCGATTGCACCATGCTCGGAAGCGCCTTTGCAGGGACCGAGGAAGCGCCCGGCGAGGTCGTCCACAAGTCGGTGGTGCTTCCCGAGTCGCAGCGGACGGTCAAGGTTCCGTTCAAAGTGCTTCGCGGCATGGCCTCGCTCGAAGCGATCCGCGATCGACTCGACGTCGAAGATGCCGACCAGGTAGAGCTCGAGGCCATTGGTGCCGAAGGGATGGAAATCAGCGTCCCGGCTCGCGGCTCCGCGCGCACGATCATCCGTGAAATGATCAAGCACATCTGTTCATCGATCAGCTACGGTGGGGCATCATCGCTCGCGGAACTCCGCGAGATGTTCTGGAAGGGGCCGCAAAAATACCTGATCAGGCAGTCGCATTCGGCGCGACGCGAGTCGTACGAGCGATGACCGGGTGAACTCTTCAACCGGAAGCCGCGTTAGCGGGCGAGGGCAGCGATCAAATCCAACGGCGTGTCGATGAAGGATTCGTCGCCACGGAAATCCTCCGGCGCGAATCGATAACCAAAACCATAACGGGCCAGGCAGATCTGCGCGTTCGCGTTGCGAGCGGTCGCAAGATCGACCGGCGAGTCGCCGACGAGAAGTGTGGATGCGAGCGGTGCGTCTACCACCTGGGCGAGACGCACCAGGCCGGCAGGTGAGGGCTTTCGTCCGAAGGCCGTGTCTCCTCCAATCGTCTCCCGGAAATACTGGCGAAGCGCCAAACCCTCGAGGACCCGGTCCGTTGCGTATGCCGGCTTGTTCGTGAGAACGGCGAGCGGCATGCCCGCCGCGAGCTCCTGCAGAGTTTCGACCATTCCCGGATAGGGTCGAGTGTGATCCAGCAAGTGCGCGTCGTAGTGGCCAAGAAAGCGGTCGAGCGCCCCGGGAGTTTGCGGGTCGAGGCCGGACGCTGTCAGGGCCCGCCGTACCAGCATGGCTGCACCTTCACCGACCATTGAAACGATTTCCGGATCCGGCAGCCGGTTGACCCCCAGCTCGGTGAGCAGCGCGTTCACCGCATTTGCGAGATCGGTGCTCGAATCGACGAGTGTTCCATCGAGATCGAACACGACAAGACGAATGTCATTCATCTGGAGACGTGCGGGTGAATGCAGACGAAAACTGGTTTGCGAGCGAAGCGAGCCCGTTTGTGAGGATATCATTTGACTCGGGAGGGTCGATGTCACGGGAGGGGCGGCCGGGAGGGCGTACGGTGGCTATCGTCCTCGTCATGACCAGCGCGCTGATTGCACTCAGGGCCCAGTCGAGACGCGCCGATGCGGATTTTCTGCGGGCCGCGTACGAATCCTATCTCTCAATGCAACGTTCCTCTCCATATGCATCACTCAAGTGGCAATCGCTCGGTCCGACCAACATCAGCGGCCGCGCGACCGACATTGCCATTGCTGAGCGAGGCGGAAGCCGGCGTATCTATGCGGGGTACGCGACGAGTGGCATCTGGGCCACCGACGACCTGGGATCGACCTGGCAGCCGATCTTCGAAAATTACGCGTCGACGAGCATCGGCGATCTTGCGGTTGCCCCGTCCAATCCGGATGTGCTGTGGGTCGGTACCGGCGAAGCGAACATCTTCCGCGCGTCGATGCCCGGGGTCGGCATCTACAAATCTACTGACGCCGGCCGCACGTTTACGCACATGGGACTCGCCGACACCCACACAATCGCCCGCATCGTCGTCCATCCAACGAATCCCGATCTCGTTTACGTCGCTGCGTCTGGTCATGAATGGACCGACAACGAGACTCGAGGCGTGTTCAAGACGGTCGACGGCGGCCGCACCTGGAAGAAGGTCCTCTACCGAAGCCCGAGAACCGGCGCGATCGATCTCGCCATGGATCCGGCCAACCCGAACACGCTGTACGCGGCAATGTGGCAGCGCGTTCGCCGCAAATGGAGCGATCCCCGGGTCGAGCCGGGCTACGGCGAAAGCGGGATTTGGAAAACCACAGATGCCGGCCAGTCGTGGACGGAGATCAATTCCGGCCTTCCCGCGGCGCAGTATCGCGGTCGTATGGGCATCGACATCTCGCGTTCGAATCCGAACGTGTTGTATGCGTTCGTCGACAGCTATGAACCGGGCTCGCCTCCGCGCGAAGGAGAGCGCGACGCGTACGAACGTCCCATCCTGGAAGCGCGCATTCGCGGCGCCGAAATCTACCGGACTGACGATCGAGGGTCGGCCTGGCGCAAGGTCTCGGACACGAACGCGTTCATGACCGCGCATTCAGGAACCTACGGCTGGGTGTTTGGCCAGATTCGTATCGATCCCAAGGACGACAAGACGATCTACACGCTGGGTCTGGGACTCAATGTTTCGCATGACGGCGGTAAATCGTTTTCGCCGATTCGCGGAACTCACGGCGATCATCACGGCTTGTGGATCGATCCTGACAACCCCACCACGCTTTACAGCGCCAACGACGGCGGCGTGTATCTCTCCTCGGATGCTGGAGCGACCTGGAGATTTGCTGTCTCGGCGGGTGGTGGGCAGTTCTACAACGTCACACTCGACAACAGCACACCGGCATGGGCGTATGGATCGATTCAGGATGTTGGAAGCCGCCGGGGGAAGATCGATCTGACCAACGGGCGGGATCGTATTCCGGCCGTCGAGTGGAGCGCGGCTCCCGGCGGTGAGGGTTCCTTTCATGCGGTCGATCCGGAAAACCCGTCGATCGTTTACTCGCACACGTATTACGGCAACTTCACGCGACAGGACTTGAGCATTCCGGCGCCCGCTCGTCGAGGTGGCGCGCCGCCAGCCGACGCGAGTGCCGGGCAGGATCAGCCGTCGAACCGGCCACGGCGAACCACCCCGATTCGTCCGCGGGAAGACGACCTGCGTGCACAGTGGATGGCGCCCATTCTCGTGTCTCCTCACCGCGCCGCAACGATCTATGCCGGCTACCAGTACGTATTCCGGTCGCGCGACCGTGGCGCAAGCTGGGATCGGATCAGCGCCGATCTCACCGGCAACGATCCGGCTCGAATGCTCCGAAAGAGCTCCAGCGAAATACCCTTTCAGACGATCGTGGCGCTCGCCGAGTCGCCGCGAAAACCTGGACTGCTCTACGCAGGAACGGACGATGGTCACCTGCACGTCACGATGGATGACGGGAAACGCTGGTCGGAGATCACGGCTGCATTGCGCAGCCAGAAGTGGATCTCCCGGGTGGTTCCATCACAGCATGCCGAAGGCACGGTGTACGTGGCCCAACGCGGCCGGGAAGAT
>Ga0075425_100003251_pt1 | contig 16463 bp, 11 predicted proteins | sample SoiMethybrSBSTD4_FD_75300 | JGI IMG/M metagenome (GOLD analysis project Ga0075425, IMG submission 75300) | Bulk soil microbial communities from a Populus tree surrounding site in Tennessee, USA - Soil MetaG P. TD hybrid SBSTD4 | ecosystem: Environmental > Terrestrial > Soil > Tree plantation... | reverse complement strand
TACATCTTCGCTCTAACAAAGCATAAAAACCTCTTACCAGCTTGTAGTCATCATAGATTGATTCAAGAGACGCTATTTTTTTCATAAGAGCCCCTTTCGCTTCTCTCATTGATGAAGATTGCTTAAGTTCATCTATCATTTTTTTAGCTAGTTGGACATAGATATCAAATTTAGGGTCGGACCGTTCGCAAAGTAAAGGAGTAATGCTCTTACCTTTATTGGTAATCTTAAATCGCAATAGTTGAAGTGGTAACAACTACTAATTATAGAACCCCCTAGGTCTGAGATAGGGTTCACCAAAGTGTTTACTGATATATGTATTACACTGAGGCCGCTGTTCATTTCGAGTCATGTCTAAGCGTAGGCCAGTATGCATATGATTAACAGACTTATTGAATTTTTGGTCTAATAACAATATTCATTTCGGCTCTGTAAAGTTAAGGAAAAATCTAAAGCTAGATGTCTACGAGCTAGTTTATCAGATGTTAAATAGAGAACATAACTCAAGGACATAGCATATTCTCTGTATCTATCTTTTTTTCCTTTGATATTTCACGAAGAAATACATCCAAAGCTGTATGCAGATTCGTTAATGGGGCTACACTGCAATAACAGACCGGATTCAGAAGTATGATCCAAATGATTGCATTATAGGAAGACCATAATCTTCGAATTTATAGTTGATGAAAATATCATCAAAGTTAGTCCTGAATATCTGGTTATGAATAGCCGTTGAAAACGACAGCTGAGACACCCTTCGAATAAACATATCCAAAGAGAGAAAGAAACATGTTTTGTTGCAGAACGTTTTATATAAATTCTTGTGAAATGATCTGGACAGTATCCTGTTTCAACAATTGGTGGTCTAGGGTATCTACAAGCCTGTTAGTTCTTAAAACTACGTCATCAAATTCACTCTTCATATCAGAAGAGTATCATATAATGACAAGACAGTACATAAAGGATACGCCGTGTTTTGATGATTATTTTCATTAATGAAAAAGCAAATGTAATTTGCAACACATACGGAAATGGCTGAATATGTTTGTTTGTCATCATAACAAGGAATTAATGTCTTGACTTTACAGAGCCATCATTTCCGTTAGATATACTAGTCGAGAGAGGGTAGTATAACTGCCGTGAAATATGTTTCAGAATACTCAATTCTGAGAATAAAACCTGGGTGAAATAGTTGGTTTACGACAATATTCAATTGTCAGTACATGGAGCGCGACCATCGTATTAAAGCTAAAATGCTTATATGCAACCTGAGTATGCTGGGCGAAAAATTGCTAATGACTCCAAGATTGCTTTGCGATGGTTTTATTGAAAGCTCCTTGTCATCATGATAATCTTAAATTTAGTGCGAGCTCTTTAACGTGTATGAGCTACTGAAAATAATATTGACGGATTGAATTTAACACGATTACGAATCTGGATGCACTTTCTAACCTAGCTTCTTAACACGTCAATATGGCGTGTATTCAATTGTTTTTATTAAAGGCAATAAAGTAATTTTGTGGGTCTCGCTAGTTTAGCCAACGGTTAGGTAATTCATGATTATAGTCAGTATACAATTTTACTTGCTTGCGATGACTGGTATGGTAATTGTTAATCGAGAGATATTTATGTTTCAGCTTATTGAATTTGGTTTGAGACTCCATCTCTTCCAGTGTCCTCAGAATTTTACATACAGAATTGGTCTGAAGGAGAGATTCAAGTATACTTGCGATCGATTGTTCCTCTAGCACTCTTGTTACTGTACAAAAGTAAATTTATTTATAGGTTACGCTATTTTTATATATAATAAACATAAGAGGCATTACACAGCATTGTAAGAATATAGATTCATATAGAAAGATTATTCACATTGCAAAAGTTCAAGTTTATACGATCTACGTTTAAGTTTTAGTCATTACTAGTTATTAGTTCTTTGATGAAAAAAATTAATTTAATTGGAATTTTAATTTAGATAAACAAAGCTGACTAATAGCTTATTATAGCAGCCGAAATGCTTCATTTTAGAAGCATGTTGTCTCTGATTTATTTTCTAATCCCGTCTATGGCACTACATAACTTTCGGCTATTCAAGAATAGAACTATACGATATACTCACAACAGTAGCGTTAATTTAGTTATTAGTAATATAGTCAAGGGAAAAATTCATAATATTGTTCATCTATTGCTGCTTGTCACCTGCACTAGTATGTTATATACTGCAGGCATATTATATGTTGGATATTGAAGCTATGCATACAGGAGATAATATCCTGGCCTTGCTGTATGTGGTATGATAAATGTGTCGGAATTACTAGCATAATTTCCAAGAACAAGTGGTTTGGAAAGTGCTAAATTAAATTCAGGATCGACATCTTCGATATCCATGTTCGCTGGTGGAAATGGCAAAGTTATTAGAACTAGCATTACAGTTACTGATCTGTATCTCTCTGTGTCCGGGTCAACAGTTGAATTTAAGTTGAAATTTTCTCCGGCTTAAGCGTTGTGACAGGTGTGGATAATCCAAAGTCAGGATTCACTATGGCTACATTCTTCGGACTGTCGATGCTTTGGTATTGCCTAAGAGTACAAACTCTTGGTCGAAAGATGACCGGTGAGAAGTTCATTATCAATTCGAGCACCGACGCAGACATAGTGTACAATAAAGCGACTGTAAAACTGGTTCCGATAACTTCTGCCTTTACCCCGTGTATGTGAGCCTCAGAGGACTGCAGTTGATGACCCAAGCTCTTTCAACTCGAGTGCAAATGGTCCACCGAAGCCTTCTGAACCGTCGCCACGACCATCACGTGAGAGAAAACGCACCAGTGGAGCGCGAGAGTGCGTCCGGCTCGGGTCGTCGCGAGCCGACCGGCAAGGTCGACCGCGATATCGTGAAAATCCAGAAACTCATGATCGAGCGGATAGGCCGCCTTGTAGGCCGCCTCCTTGATGGCGAAGAGAAGCTTTGCCCCCAACAGGCTGTCAGCAATCGCTCGCCTCTCCCGCGGCGTGGCGATCAGCTCGAGCATGTCCGGCGGCAACGGCGCGGCAGATTCGATATCGATGCCGACTGCATCCAGGTCACGCCGGAGGCCGACAGCGGCGATAGCAATTCGATCATTGTGCGCCATCGACCCTATGACTCCGGCGGGCCAGATCGGGGCGCCAGATGTGCTTCTGAGGATCGGAAGGTCGGCAAATCCCATAGAGTTCATAAGCTCGCGCGCCACACGCCGTGCGGCGCCGCTAGCGCGGCGCCTCTCGATCGCAGAGAAGGATAACGACGCCATCTCCTCGTGGAGCAGCGCAAGCTCATCGCCTTGCGAGATCACACGATGGCCGATCACCAGACCAGGCACGACGAGGGCGTCGATTGCGCGCTGAAACGAGGGATCGACCGTACCGTCGGACATTACAGTTTCAGTACCTGATACTGCTGTTTTTGATACTAGGATAGATAGAATAATTTTTAAGATATTTAGGGCTATTGGGATGCGTCAATTGTATACACAGTGTTTAATGCAATATGGTTCATTTAATCTATTGATTGGAATCGCCTTGTCTTATCATAATAAACTGATAATGCGCAAAGTTTCGAGAACAATTCAGTGCAGATCATATTGTAGCGTAGAGGATAATACCTTTAGGGAAAAACCGAGACAGTATGGGAGCGAGCATTGGCCACATATACAGTGTTAGTATTTGGATTAACTGCCACACCCTCCGGGTCTCTTCCAACAGGAATAGTTTTCACTACACTACTCGTCTTACCGTCGATAACTGACATTGTATTATCCTCACCGTTGACCACATATACAGCGTTAGTAATTGGATTAACTGCCACACCGTCTGGGCCTCTGCCAACAGGAATAGTTTTCACTACACTACTCGTCTTACCGTCGATAACGGAAGTTGTGTTGTCATCTGCATTTGCCACGTATATCATATTCGTATTTGGGTTAACAGCTACAGCAGAAGGAGTGCTACCCACATCAATATTTAGCACCCTATGACTATTCGTCTTACCATCTATAACAGAAATTGTGTCGTCATCTGCATTTGCCACGTATATCATATTCGTATTTGGGTTAGCTGATACTGCTTCTGGATCTTGACCTACTGTGATATTGGTTATTACTTTATTCGTCTTACCGTCGATAACGGAAATTGGGTCGTCATCAGCATTTGCCACGTATATCATATTCGCATTTGGGTTAACAGTTACAGCAACAGGATACTTACCCGCATGTATTGGTACTATGACTGGTTTTTGTGCCTCTGTCATATGTGGCAATAGCAAGATAGATACTACAGTTATGATTATTATTGCTATTATTGTGAGATGTGTTAATCTCATATTAACATTAACTCCATCAATGTTTAGGTAATCTGCTTTAGCTATCTTAAAAACTTATCCCAATCTTAGTAGTCACAACGGTGTTGCCTGAAGCAAACTCTATTCTGGTCTCTTTAGTTGGAATATTACATAGGCAGGTTGGGTGAAAAGTTAGACTGAGCAATAGCCTACTCAATATTGAAAGTGCTCGTCCGCTGTATTGTAAGAAAACCGAGCAGCCAGGGAGTCGAGATGTAGGAGATCGCCGGGCAATACAGAGAGGTTAGAGTAGACGGATGGATTATTTTGGAGATCTCTGGATGCATGTTGCTAAATCATAGTGGGGGATTTTGGCAAAGTTTAAAGAACAGAATGCGAAGTTCAATGTTATTAGTGATTTGGAGAACGTCAGCCTGCAGGAACGGATTGCATTTATGGGGGAAGCGTACGACTCTATTCAGGCTATCGAACATGTCAACAAATGTACAGTTTGCGTTAACCAGTCTTATTATCATATTTGTGGTATCACCTATCGCCATAGGAGCTGCACAAGTCGAGCGGACTATTCGCATCCTGCATTAGAAAGTGAGTTGTTCTTGTTGCCGAGTTGTTTAGCCAAATCATCGTTGAAATCACACCTATCGGTAGCAGTATGATTATCAGTGCTAGACCAAACCCTCTCACTATAGCGTTGTTCTGGTTTGATTTGTTAAGGATCGGTTTGCCAGACTTGGATGGATTCACACCATCCCTTACTAATAGGCTAATGATTCTTATATTTAAGTAGTGATCAACATGGTATCTGAGCAAGAATCAATAAAAGTTTAGCTGACTGTAATAATTTATTGTAGATAATAATCCACCGTTTATTGTGTTTTAGCAAACGAACTTTTGAATTATCAGAATGGCGGCTAATCTAACATCACATCATAGTTATATTCATTAGGTACAATCAGATGCCTAAAACATCAGATGAAAATGACTTATATAAACATTCATTTCACATAAATAACCTTATTTTGCATGAGCACTTAAATTGTCTTCTACTCTTTTATGCCATCGGCTTGAATCAAGTAATTCACACACAATGCTCAATATCTTATTATTGACCAATGCCAAAATCTCCAAGGTTTCCAATCTATCTGCATCGCTAGCAACCAATGGTATGCCGCATCAATGGAATTTCATATGGCGTGAACCAAGTGGTTAGCATGGGATTAATTATCATACTTGATCGCTCAACTACTACAATTTTGTCGGCTGCATTTGTGACGACTTTGATCTTACTAGCGTTATCTATATTTAGTATACAATTTTCGTTTGGACAGGGTCAATCTAACCAAGCTACTCCTGTACCTTCTGGCAACGATCTGACTGCTCAGAAGCAATATAATAATAAAGTTTGTAATCAAAGATTTCCCGTAACAGGAGTAACTTCAAGTTTAAGTGAACGAGGTAATCCACCAGCAAATGCTATAGATACGAACTTGAACACTCGATGGTCGAGTCATGCTAGCAAGGCATATATCCAAGCAGACTTAGGCTCTGTAAAAACTATTTGTAAAGTAAGTATTGGTTGGTTCAAGGGAGACTCCAGACAAAATTCGTTTGCGATATCTACTTCACTTACTGGAATAAACTATCATAATGTCTTTAAAGGTTCAAGCAGCGGCGATACACGCCAACCAGAGAATTATCGAATTCACGTTACTGATGCTAGATACATAAAAATTACAGTACTTCCAAATACTGAAAATAGTTGGGCCAGTATAACTGAGCTAGCAGTTTATGGACTAAAATCACCTACCGATCCACCATCAGGTACTCCACTACCACCACCAAATAATCCACCATCGACAGAGAATCATGCGCCTGTCGTTAAGAACATTACAGGCCTTTCAACCCCTCAAGATACCTCTAAGCAGATACCGATAACCGTTTATGATGCTGATCCCAATGATGATGCCACTATCCAAGTGGTTAAACAGCCGACTCATGGGACTGTGGATGTGGGTTCGACACAGAATAGTTTCAGATACATTCCAGACAATGGTGATCATGGACTCGACAATTTCACATATCAAGCAACAGACAATCATGGGGCTAAAAGCAACATTGCGATGGTCGGTATCATGGTAGAACTTGTTAATCATCCTCCAAAAGCCGAAAACATCACAGGAATAATAACCCCAGAAGACAAGCCAGTTCAAATTACTACTAAGGTAACAGATCCAGATCATGGAGACACGGTTAAGATAATCCCGGTTACCCAACCAAAAAATGGTTCAGTCGTAGTTAGTAATAATTCCAGCACTTTCACATATTCTCCTAACAAACGATATTTTGGTGATGACGAATTCACTTATCAGGGCATAGACGACCACGGGATAAAGAGTAATGTTGCAGCTGTTAGTATACGAGTAAACGCCCCACCTTCTGTAAAGAATCTAACTGTCTTTTCTGTTCAGGATACACCCATCGCCATATCTCTAATAGGTTCAGACCCTGATACTTCACGAGGAGACACTGTGTCTGTAGCGATAGTGGATAGGCCTACGCACGGTAACGTCACTCTAGATGCAATCTCATCGAAGTACGTGTATATGCCACTTTCAAACTATACTGGAGACGATTCGTTTACCTATCAAGCAACGGATAATTATGGTGCTAAGAGTAACTTGGGCACAGCGAGTATAACAGTATTACCTGCTCCCAAGTCAGTCCCGAATCCACCACCAACTACTAATCCACCACCAACTACTAATCCACCACCAACTACTAATCCACCACCAACTAATCAACCAGAGAACCACCCTCCAGTTATTCGCGATATTGCTAGAATTAATACTACCCAAAATACACCTGTAACTATACCCATTTCAGTTTCAGATCCAGATCAAGGAGATGCAGCGACTATCACTAACACAAACTCTCCGTCCCACGGGGTAATTACACTCGGCTCTGATCAGGCCAGTTTCATATATACTCCAAATACCGGATTTTCCGGCTCGGATAGTTTTAGTGTTCAGGCAACAGATAAACAGGGAGCAAAGAGCAGTGTTGTTACAATCAACATTAATGTTATACCTGCAACTTCTGGTGGCGGGAGCGGAGGTACGGAGGTAACAGGCGAGCAAACTGACAGGACAGGTTTGTCGTTTACCTCGAATGGGTATACCTCAACATATCATCTCTATGCAGGCGGGCTTAATTGGTCGAAGTCGGTTGGCCTGCTCATTTATACAGACGGTTCAGGTGAGTATGGCTTGAAGAATCCTAAAAGCTCCTACCTATTGGCAGGCAATAACGGGATGATCGCCGTAGCGAAGAAAAACAATATGGTACTACTCACACCTTTTTCACCAAATAAGAATTGCAGCGACGGGTCTGGTTCTTGCTGGTATCTCGGTAATCCGCGAGGATACGCGAAATGGGCTGAAGGTCTGGTGACACAAGTCCAATCACAATATCCGATTGATAAAAAGCGTATTGCCTTTGGCGGATATTCATCTGGTGCACAGCTTGCTACCGAATGGTGGGTTCCTTCAGGTGCTGCTCAGCGAACGATGGACGGTGGTGTAATCGTCGGGATATCGTATGGAGGCTCGCCAAAAATGACAGAAGTAGCTTATACACCAGCCTTCAAATCAAACGTGCACATGAACTGGAATGTTGGAGACCAGGATGGCGCGTATACTAACGACGGAGAATACGATGTGCAATCAGGATATAATTATTATACCAGTCACGGATTCCAAACATCCCTTGATGTAATACCGGGAGCAGGACATAACCGTTCTGGTAAGTTTGGGGCTATAATGGATGCTCAGATCGCCAAACATGTCCCTCCACCTACGAATGTCCCTCCACCTACGGCTGCCGACCAGACAGGAAATCCGCCGCCGCCTCCTTTTCCTTTTCCACCACCATCGCCACCAGAAGGCGCTTCTTCGGCAGCACCACCGCCCCCGCCGCCACCTACAGACGCAGGAATAAAGTTGCCCATGATATTACCAAGATAGCCTTTATTTCTTATGAGCGAATAAAATACTTGAGAATCGCCACCAATTGCTAAATTGATATAATTTATCATAGATTACTTTAAGTCCCTCCTACATTCGTCGGTGAAATTATGTTCGGATAATAACCAGTTCCAGTGACTATCTTCCCTTTCGGTGTCAGTCATTGGATTATCTATTGCTTGATTATGTTCTATAGTTACCTAGAATGATGACTTTTCGGGGCCGCTGATTTTTGCGCGATATGCTTTAGAATAACCACTATGAGTTGTATAGAATGATTTTCGCATTCGGGGCGAATTTGTATAACCGTTAAGAGGTACACTCATCGAGAGAGCATAAGCGGATCCTTTTCCAGTGATTTGTCTAACATATGCACAGTTGTATGAAATTCCGTGGCAATCGGTTCTAAACTGTGCTGGATAATTAGGAACAGGTTTAGTTGATGATTTCGTAGCATTTTTCGCGCCCGGGGCCTTTCCGCATGGGCTATCTCTTGTTACTGCCTCTCTCCATCCTCCCCGTCATCAACGTATATTTCTTGATGCGCGCCTTCAGATCGCTGGCCCTACATCTCCTTTACCTTTTGTCATAGCTGAACAATCTCTTCTGCCTGTTTGGGCTTCAAATCCTAGTTATCTTGCTGCGTTCTCCTGGTTGGGTCAATGGTCAAGGCGTCTGCTGCATCCGTTAAGTAATCTTCCAGAAGGTCAGATTCTTTGGGTAAATAGTAGTGTTTTTTGATACCTGTACCATGACCCGTTAACATAGAGACATGAACCGATTTCATAGACGAATTCTCACAATGCGTTAAAGAACTTGCGGAAGCCATGAGAGACGTGCACTTCTCCCGTTAACTGGAGAATATTTCTGACGTATGACTTTTTAACGATCTCGTGGACGATATACTTGCTATACCTCGCCACTATCGGTACGTTCTCTGAGGTACTCGTCTATCACACTTGCAGCCTCTACGTTGCAAAGCAGTAGTAGTGTTAGGAGGAATCCGAGTAGATCTCTATTCTGTGTAACTTACCCCGACAGCAGTTACAGCAATTCGATCATCGTGCGCAATCGAGCCTACGTTTCCGGCGGGCCTGATCGGGCCGCCAAATCTGCTCCTAAGGATCGGAAGGCCGGCAAAGCCCATCGAGTTCATCAGCTCACGCGCCACGCGCCGTGCGGCGCCACTGGTGAGGCGCCTCTCGATCGCAGAAAAGGATAACGACGCCATCTCCTCGTGGAGCAGCGAAAGCTCATCGCCTTACGTGATCACACGATGGCCGATCAAAAGAGCAGGCACGGCGAGGGCATCGATCGCGCGCGCAGGAACACGGGATCATGAATCGATAGATCGAGGCTTCCTTCGCCTTGTTTCAGCGCAATGAAAATGCAGGAAACGAAGGGCACCACATCCTCGCCGCGGGACGAGCTCGTTTTGTACGGTAGCGTCGATAGCATTCTGGACGCAAACCTCGGCCTGAACCATATGGCGGCGTACCAACATGGCTGGATTTCCACACCACCCCGTACCAGAGTCTAGGATCTCTCCCTTCATCAGGAACGAATCGGCGTCGAGCACGACGTCGTCTCCTGTGCTGACGCCGTAGTGAACCAAGGCCCCCGGTCCGACCGAGCATCTGTTGCCGAGCCGGATGTGGTCGGACTTGAACACGCCTTCCTCGAGCGAGTGTGCCTCCAACACAACGCCCTCGTTCAGATTGACGTGATCGCCGATCTCGGTCAGCGGGCGTTCCGTGATCCACTGGCTTGAATCGAATAGCTTGGCACCGACCTTCACACCCATAGCGCGAAGCAACATGCCGCGGAATGGGGTGCCGGCGAGCATGGCCATCATCCCCCAGTTGGAACCCGACAGCTTCCAGTACCTTTCATGTGACCAGAAATACGGATCGTAAATCGAGACAAGCTGTGGCTGGAGTCGCTTGAAGTTCCGGCTCGCGTGCTCGAGCAGGATGAAGAAGGCTATGTAGGAGGCGGCGAGCCCTGAGATACCTGCGAATAACGAGAAGATGCCGAAATGATCGTAGCTCGAGAATGCGGCTTGGCCGAACACGAATACGGCAAGCAGCATCATCCAGCTTCTAGCTAGAAAGAGCAAGGCCGTGCCGAGATTGTACACGTTCTTCCGGCGCACCCGCATGCGACGCGTCCGCTCGTCGAACGACGCCTTAATGTCACGATCACGGTTTACCATGCGCGGAATCTCGAAGGCCGGTGAGCCGAGCAGCCCGACGTTCTCACGCACCGGGCCGTCAGTCGGGACCATGGTCTTGGTGCCGAGCAGAACGTTGGTTCCGGTGCGACCATCCGGCGGGTAGAAGAGGTAGTTGCCCAGAAAGTTGTTGTCGCCTATCTTCGACTCGGCAAGCCGGAATGACGTTGCTGACATCTGCATATTGATCATCTTCAGCCAGTCCGAAACCATCGTGCCGCTACCAATATTGCAGAGAAATGGGTTGTCGTGGGTCTGGTCGCACCCCATGTTTGAGCCGGTCTGGATGACCTTGTTCTCGTTCCAACCGACGTAGCGCATGTACGTCGTGATGAATGACGCGTCGCCGAACAACGTGCAGAAGAAAGCCGAGTTGCTGACGCCCGCGATGATGCTCTGCAGCAGGTAGTGGAAGCCGAAATTCGTGTAGGTCACGCCAGGCCGCAGCGCCATCATGCAGAGACGCGGGATCAGATACACGGCCGCCAGCCAGACGCCGAGCGTGCCGAAAAGCCACACCGCCGAAAAGGCGATCAGAGTTGGAGTCGACAAAGGCAAGAAGCCTGGAATGTCTGGAAGGTCTTTGAAGGCGTTGTGGTTGTAGGTCCCCGGCGAATACAGATCCCAGACGAAGTAGAAGAAGATCAACGCAACGGGCACGGCGATCATGAGCAGTGTCGCGAGGATAAGCGACGCATATAGGGCGCCCCGGAGCGCAACGCCGTTCTTGCCCTCGATCGGACAAAAGTCAGCGGACGTCTCGACTGCAGGCGAGCCATGGTAGTGCTTACCATCCGACACACGCTGGCCGCTCTGCAGCGACGAGGCATGACCAAGCTGCGTGTTGTTGCCCATCGCAGTGTCGATGTCAAGCACGCTCGCTTCGCCGACATAACTGTTACTGCCGATCGCCACCGGGCCCATATGGATGAAGTTTGACTGCGCGCGATAGCCGAGCAGGATCGTGTTCTTGCGGACTATGGTGTTGTCACCTATTGTCACAAGGTCGGTACAGACCGGCGCGTACCGGCAGCTCAGGATCACGTTGCGGCCGATCCTGGCGCCCATCAGGCGAAGATAGGCATTGTAGATCGGTGTGCCCTTGAAGGCAGCCAAGGGCGATGTGCGCATCAGAGTCTTGACGACCCAGAAGCGGAAATATGCAAAGCTCCAAATACGAATCGATTGCGCCTTGAAGCGGCCGATCAGCAGCCATTTCGCCGCGATGGGAACTGCGGTCAGCACGACAAACAATCCTGCGCCGATGACGACGCTGCGTACGTAGAGCTCCACGGTGCCGTCTGAGGCGGTTGCCCATTGAAAGCCGGCCTCGAGCATAGAGAGTATGAACAGCAGATAGGCCGCAGAGAACCCAATCTGCAGGACGCCACACGTAACGTATGACAGGGTTGACGGAGTATGGAAGGGTTCCGACTTCGTTGCGACGACTGAACTGTCGATCGACGACGAATCGAGATGATGTGCAAGCTTGGCGATGGTCGGATGCATGTAGATATCGCGCATCGACACGTTAGACATGCCAGGATTCTTGCGAATTGCCGCACAGACGCGCGCCATCAATAGCGAGTTAGCACCGAGATCATCGAAGAAGTGGGCCTCCGTCGAAACATGCTGGGCGCGAATGACCCCGGTGAGCGCTGTGTGCAGCATGCGCTCGCGGTCGGTTTTCGGTGGGACATACTTCTGCGTGGTGATAGAAAAACGCTGCAACTGCTGCGGCCTAGGCAGCCTCTTGTAGTCGGCCTTGTTGCTTAGTGTCATTGGTATGGCGTCGACCTGCTCGAGGAAGGCAGGCACCATGTAAACGGGAAGCTTGCTGCGCAGCGCCTGCAAGATCTCGCTACGTGGTAGCTCTATACCCTGCTTGAAAGCGTAATAGGCGACGATTTCGACGACGCCCTCCTCGGCCTCGAATGTCGTCACGGCGGCCTGCGCAACCTGCGGTAGGTCGAGCAGCACCGCTTCGATTTCCTTGAGCTCGATACGATAGCCGCGAATCTTGACCTGAGTGTCAATCCTGCCGCGATAATCGATCTCACCGTTCTCATCTATTCGACCAAGATCGCCTGTGCGATAGATTCGGCCGGAGGGATTGTCCTTGATATGCAGGAAATCACGAATGAACTTTTGCTTAGTCAAGTCATCGCGATTGATGTAGCCAAGCGCTAGTCCAATACCTGCGATACCTATTTCACCAAGTTCGCCGGTCGGAACGGTCTTGTCCTCCTTATGAGGATCGAGAATGACAATCGAATAGGTAGGGAGCGGTAGACCGATTGTGACAGGCTTGTCTGGCCGCAGCTCAGTCATTGTAGCCGTGACGGTTGTCTCTGTGGGGCCGTAAGTGTTAAGAATGCGGCGGCTTGGGCTATACCATCGGGCCACGAGATTTTGTGGGCAAGCCTCGCCGCCGACCAGCAGAATCCGCAGGTCCGGCACGTCCTGCTCGATTGTGGCTAGCAATGTCGGACTACAAGCCATAACAGTCACACGGCGTTGGCGCAGAAAGTCTGCAAGCTCGTCGCCCATCAGGGTCATGCCGGCTGGGCCTGGCACGAGCGTTGCACCGGCCATCAGCGGCACCCAGATCTCCTCGACTGAGAAATCAAATGCAATAGTCATGCCCTGATAGACCCGATCGCCTGGCGCATAGCCATAAAGCTCGCTGGCGATGCGGACAAAATTACAAATGCTTGCGTGCCCGATAGCAACACCCTTGGGATTACCGGTGGTGCCCGATGTATAGATGATGTAGCAGATCTGCTCAGTAGGTGGCGCAACCTCGCTCAATGGATCGGCAGCCAGTGCATCGATTGCCGGCCGCTCTAAATCAAGAAATATCTTGTCGACCTCCTGCTGGAGGCCTGATAGGCGCTCAGCGAAATTTGACATTGACACGATAGCAGAAATGTTGGCGTCCCCTAGAATGAAGCGTACGCGTTCAATCGGAAACGCAACGTCAAGGGGCACATATGCCGCATTGACTTTCATCACCGCAAGCATCGCCACATATGTTTCTGGAGATCTGTCGAACATCATTGCGACGCGGTCGCCGGACTTGATTCCGCGTGCTAGCAGATGACGCGCGAGCTGATTGGCACGACAGTTGAGATCGCGATAGTTCAGAACGATGCCACTTCCGACGACTGCATCATTCATCGCGAAGCGTATGCAGGCTTCCTCGAGAAGATGATTGAGCCGCTCGCCAGGAACCCAGCGTAATACATTGCTCGCATGCTCCTCGCGTACCATACTCTGAGTGCGGCTGAGGCGGCGGACTCCATTCAGATCAGGCTGCTGTTGTGCAAGCGAGCTCAACTCGAGGACCGACTCTCGTATGACGTGGCCGGTATTCGCTCGGCGTGGGACAGATTGCGGCATGCCATCGGTCCCCTCTGGTATATTTATATCCATCCATCATCCCTTAACTTACATTAGTCGAAATTCCAAAGCTTTTCTGTTCTCTATTTTACTGGCAAAATCATAAAAGACCTTGCCTTTTTGTCCTGTGCAATAACCGAGTTGTCAGACACCATGGTTGTCAAACCAATGCTTGCTACTATTCCAAACAGCCAGATTGCATGTAACTTCTTCACTTTGATTCCTATTGAGTAATCGGATAATCGGATAATCGGATACGTTTTTATCATCTCGGGCCTCGTCCCTGTTACTATTTCAAAGGTCATGTTTTTTGTTATGCCCATCATTATTTAAAAATATATTAATTAAATATAGAGTAGTCTGTTATGCATGATTATTATATAAAATAGTATGAATTAATGGTAGTATATTTTGTTATGCACGATTATAATATAACAGTATAACAATTAGTGTCATTAGGAAAGACTAGATCTATTGTGTAATTAGATGCTTAGAGCTATGTACTATACCCAGTACCAGCTGGGAGGGCTTTAAACCTGTTTTAAGATACACTTTGGAGGGAACACAATATGCCAGGTAGAAGATGGACTGGAGAAGAGAAGACTAATATAATGCGGGAAATATTGACCGCAAGTACGCCGACGGCCGAGGTATGCAGGAAATACAACATCTGGCCAACCTTGTCCTATAGTTGGAAAGCAAGTTTCGTTCAAACAGGTACAGTAGACTTGTCTGGTACAGACGCACCGGACATCGGACAAAGCAGCTGGAACAAGAAAACAAGTGACTCAAGGAAATGGTAGCTAACCTACCACTGGCAAACGAGCTTTTTGAAAAAGGATCGAACAAGAGTATGAGAAAAGCTGCCTTTCAGGAATTGTTGGTAAAGGTAAAGAGTAACGTGCACAAAGTGTCCCATCTGGTCTGTCTGGATATTCCAGAAGGTCTTATTACTACAGACCCAAACAACTACTTATCAATCGAAATCGTCGCAGCACTGATCCAGCAGCACTTGAAGCCATAGAAAAAGTGGCACTGGAACATCAGTCATATGGAGTTAGGAGGATAACAGCCATGCTCCATAGAAGTGGGATAACAGCAAACAGAAAGAATGTTTACCGTCGCCTGAAGCTTGCCAATCTAGTCAGGAAGGGAAGCGTCAGAAAACGTGTTATCATAAAGAGGATCCTTACGCTACCGGAAAGACCTGACCAGCTTCGGCAGCAAGATATAACCTACATCCGGTGCGGTCAGGATAGGTGGCGTTATCTGTTTAGCATTTTGGACTGTTGTACCAGAGAATTGCTGGCATACATATTCAGTATCCAGTGTAGTATAGATGAAGCTATAAGAATACTGGAAATTGCAGTAGTGGAGAGGTTTCCAGATGGAATCATTCCTCTTCTTCTGGTCTTACAGCAAGGAGTGATGGTGGTTCACAGTACAATTTTAATAGGTTTGTCAACAGATTAAAGGTATACTGAATAATGTATGAAATTACCGCAAGAATAGGCCTGACCAGAACGCATGTATCGAAGCGTTCCACAAGTCTGTCAAAGAAGACTTTATCTGGTAGCATGACCCTCCGACATTCAAAGAAAATGACCTTGTTATCTACAAGTTTTTCCATGACTACAACTGAAACAGGCTGCTTGATCGTTAAAGCACATGATACCGAAGGAGTTTTATGCTATTATAAGTGGGGTTAGTAATCAAATGGGTAGACTCTATCTTGACAAGCTGCCCAGTTTGGACGGTACACTCTCTAATAAGAATACAATGAAAACAGGCAGCAATGATAAATCGTAACTGCTAATTACGCAAGAGATCTACTGTCTCTACGCCGACGTTGAGAATGATACATATGCCTGTCTAGCTTCCCCGCATACCAAGCAAAGTATCGGCCAGGTTAAACGATAATCTGAAAATATACAGACTTAAAGCCTGCAAATGATTTCTTAATGGAATGAACTACTAATGCACTATTTCGATTTCGAATTCGTTAAGTAGTAGCAGTAGGTTGCAATAATAATATTGCACTTTTGGGATCTATTATATGCTTTCAGAGCAGTTGCTAGAAAAAATTTAGCCTTAAGAGTAAGTCCAACCGATTATCAAAAGATCATAACTGCGTTCTCTACCATGGTGATAATTATATCACCATCTCTTGTAGCATATATCCAGAGCGCTTGTCTTCAATACCGTAGGGTGATAAACTCACTTACACAGAGATGAATTATAACCCTATCATACCTCCATTTGGTGCAGGAATTGTTTCTACTACTGCAGCTGATGATACATTTCAGATGTAATATCTAATGCTAAAACTGATAGAGAAAATTTTAAAGTTAGTCAATCCGCACTCGGTAATATGCTTGCAGGAGATCATGCTTATAAGATAGTATATTCATACACAGATGCAAGTAAAAACTTCAATGGACTAGAAACAGGAACAATTATTGGAAATAAG
>Ga0075425_100003250_pt1 | contig 16468 bp, 17 predicted proteins | sample SoiMethybrSBSTD4_FD_75300 | JGI IMG/M metagenome (GOLD analysis project Ga0075425, IMG submission 75300) | Bulk soil microbial communities from a Populus tree surrounding site in Tennessee, USA - Soil MetaG P. TD hybrid SBSTD4 | ecosystem: Environmental > Terrestrial > Soil > Tree plantation... | reverse complement strand
ATAACCGAAGCCTTCTTCGCCAAAGCCCGCGCCACCCTTTCGGGCTTCCCCGCCGCCAACTCCCTCTGATACGTCTCCTCATCGATAGAAGGCGGCGAATGATCCTCAACCACCGCCGCGGTGGGTGCCGCAGCAGGTGCCTCAGGTGCAGCAGCTGCCGGGGTCGATGCTTCAGCAGGCGTCGACGCTTCTGCCGGAGCCTGCGACCCCTCAGCGGAGCTGGGTGTTGCAGTGCTGCGCTGAGGGGTCGCAGGCGCAGGCGCCGGAGCAGCTACAGCAGCAGCAGCAACCCCCGCCGGCTCATACGCCTTCATGGGAGCATCGCGTTCCGGCTCAGCCTCGGCCCCAGTCTCGAGTTCAGGCGGCGGCAGAACAACGTCCATCCATCCGCCGAGAACGTCCTTCTCGTGCGTGAGCGATTCGATATCGAGCTCGGAGTACTCGAAGTGAGGACTCCAGAACAGCGCGTCGAAGGGGCAGACCTCGACGCAGATGCCGCAGTACATACAGAGCGCGAAGTCGATCGCGAAACGGTCGAGCACGTTGCGCGTGCGTGCGCGGGCGCCCGGCGTCTTCGGCGGGACCACGTCCTTGTGCGACTCGATGTAGATGCACCAGTCGGGGCACTCGCGCGAACAGAGCATGCAGACGGTGCAGTTCTCTTCCTTGAACGCGATCACACCGCGCGTGCGCGGCGGCAGGTCGGGCATCACGTGCGGGTACTGCTGCGTGACCGCGCGCTTGGTCATGGTGCGCATCGTGACGCTGAGCCCCTTGAGCAGACCGAATGCCGGGCCGATCACCGGTTTGGACGCGATCTTGGCTTCCACGGCGCGCATGCGCTCGAGCATCTCGTCCTTCGTGCGCGGCATCGGCAAGACTAGAACACCACCTTGAAGATGCCGGTGAGCAAGATGTTCGCGAGCGCGATCGGGATGAGGTACTTCCACGCCATCTTCTGGAGCTGATCCTCGCGCAGACGGGGGTACGTCGCGCGCAGCCAGATCACGATGAAGGAGATGGCGCCGATCTTGGCCAGCGTCCACAGCGGACCGGGGATGCCGGGGATCAGCACGCCCTTCCATCCGCCGAGATACATCACCGTCGCGAGACCCGACAGCGCGACGACGCCGGCGTACTCCGAAAGCAGGAAGAGGCCGAACTTGATGCCGGTGTATTCCGTCATGTGACCGAAGATGATCTCCGAGTCTGCGATCGGCATGTCGAACGGCGGCCGCGACAGCTCGGCGAGGCTCGCGGTCACGAAGATGAAGAAGCCGAAGATCTGGGGCAGCACGTACCAGTAGTGGTTCTGCGCCTCGACGATCCCGACCAGCGAGAGCGTCCCCGCCTGCATCGCGACGGCCGCGCCCGCGAGCACCAGAGGCAGCTCGTACGCGATCAGCTGCGCGGCGCCGCGGATCGCGCCGATCAGCGAGAACTTGTTCGCCGACGCCCAGCCGGCCATCAGCATCCCGATCACGCCGATCGCGGAGATCGCCAGCGCGAAGAACAGGCCAAGGTCCATGTTCTCCGCCCACCAGCCGCCGGGCCCGAACGGGATCACGACGAAGATCAGGATCACCGGCACCACGACGAGGATCGGCGCCATCACGAAGACCCACTTGTCGGCGGCTGCCGGCGTGATGTCTTCCTTCTGGATGAACTTGACGCCGTCCGCGATCAGCTGCGCCCAGCCGTGGAACCGTCCGGCTTCCATCGGTCCGAGCCGCGCCTGCATGTGCGCGAGCACTTTGTGCTCGATGTACCCGATCACCAGCGGCGCGGTCAGGAAGAAGATCAGAACGGCGCCGAGCTTCAACCCGAATAGGGCCCAGACGTTCGAGAAGTAGCGCTCGAGGATCATCGGCCGCGCATCACCGGTCGACGTCTCCCACGACGAAGAACACGCTTCCGAGCACGGCGATGAGGTCCGGCACCAGGATCCCCGGCAACAGGTACGGGATCATCGAAACGTTCGAGAACGACGGCGTCCGCATCTTCATCCGCCACGGGTACTTGTCGCCCGTCGAAACGAGGAAGTAGCCACACTCGCCGAGCGAGTTCTCCGTCCGCAGATACACGCTGCCTTCCGGCGCCTTGATCGTCTTCGGCATCTTCCCGGGGATGATCGGGCCGGCGGGGATCTTGCCGTGGACCTGCTCGATGATCTTGAGCGACTCCTCGATGCGCCGGTACAGCACGTTGAAGCGGTCGAACGAATCGCCGTTCGCGCCGGTCGGCACGTCGAAGTCGACCTGGTCGTAGAAGAGGTACGGCTCGGTACGACGCGAGTCCTCCGCGACACCCGACGCGTGCAAGATCGGACCGGTGACGCCGTAGTCCTTCGCGACGTCGCCGGGCAGCGCGCCCACGCCGATCGTCCGCTTCTTGAAGATCTCGTTGCCGAGCAGCAACCCCGCGTAGTCGAGGAGCCGGTGCCGCACGAGCTTCACCAGCTTCTCGGAGTGCTGAAGGAAGCCCTTGGGCAGGTCGTCCTTCAGGCCGCCCACCCGGCAGTAGGTGAAGTGCAGGCGGCCGCCGGTCGCGGCTTCCATCAGCGCCTGGATCTCCTCGCGCTCGCGGAAGGCGTAAAACATCGGCGTCATCGCGCCGAGCTCGAGGCCGTAGGAGCCGAGGAACATCAGGTGGTTGAGGATCCGGTTCCACTCGGCCATGAGCATGCGGATCCACGTCGCGCGCGGCGGAACCTCCAGGCCCATCATCTTTTCGACGATGAGCGCGACGCCGAGCTCGTTGCCGAACGCGCTCAGCCAGTCGTGACGGTTCACCAGCGCGATGACCTGGCGGTAGTCGCGCGCCTCGGCGAGCTTCTCGAATCCGCGGTGCATGTAGCCGATCACCGGCTCGGCGGCGGTGATGCGCTCGCCGTCGAGCGTGATCACGACGCGGAGCACGCCGTGCGTCGAGGGGTGCTGCGGGCCGATGTTGAGGACCATTTCTTCGGTCGCGAAGTCGGCGCCCGAGACGACGACCTCCATACCTTCACCGGGCCCGCCGGGGAACATGGCGCTCCGCTCCTCCGTCATCGCCATCAGTGCTCACCCCCCTTGCCGGGAGTCTGGCCGGACGAGGACGGGATGCGGCCGAGCCGCGGGCTGGAGTCCGGCGGGCCTGGTTCCTCACGCCCCTCCCAGTCCTTGACCTCTCGCGTCATCAGCAGGAAGTCCTTGCGGAGGGGGTAGCCCTCGAACGCCTCCGGCAAAAGCAGCTTCACCAGATGCGGATGGCCCGTGACGTCGACGCCGTAGAGCTCGGCAAGCTCGCGCTCCTGCCAGTTCGCGCCGCGCCATATCCCGCTGAGCGTCGGGACCGAGCCGCCGTCGCGCGCGACGCGCGTGCGCATGTTGATGTGGTGCTGTCGGCGCACCGAGTACAGGTGCGTGACGACTTCGATCTCGTTCTGCTCGGGCCAGTCGACGCCGCTCATGAAGGTGAACAGATCGAAGCGGCAGCGGCCGCAGTCGTGCAGATGCGTCGCGCAGGCAACCCACTTGTCCGGCGACAGCCAGATCGATGCTTGCCCGAACGCGGTCTCGGAACGCTCGACGAAGGAAGCGTCGACCTCTTGGAGATGCGCGACGAGCTCGTCCGGCGTCATCGGTTCGACAGATCCACCGCGCCGATGGTCCCGCCGACCACGATCGGTTCGCGATCGGCGCGCTCGAAACGATCCTTCAGCGATTCCTTCCCGATCTCTTGCTGCAAGCGGAGGATGCCTTCGAGCAGCGCTTCAGGGCGCGGTGGGCAGCCCGGCACGTACACGTCGACGGGCACGATCTGATCGACGCCCTTCGTCACCGAGTACGAATCCCAGTACGGACCGCCGCAGTTCGAGCACGAGCCGAACGAGATCACGTATTTCGGTTCGGGGATCTGCTCGTACACGCGCTTGAGCGCGGGGGCCATCTTGTCGGTCAGCGTGCCGGCGACGACCAGCAGGTCCGCCTGCCTCGGGCCGTGCGCGACGGGGATCACGCCGAGCCGGATGAAGTCGTGGCGGCTGGTGGACGCAGCGATGAGCTCGATCGCGCAGCACGCCAGCCCGAAGTTCATCACCCAGAGCGAATACTTCCGCCCCCAATTCAGGACGAACTTGATCGGTGCGGGAACCTCTACCTTGTCAACGACACCCACAGCTGCTCCCTAGATCCACTCGAGGACCTTCTTCTTCCACGCGTACAGCAGGCCCAGGGCGAGGATGCCGATGAAGATGATCATCTCGACCAGCACCTGCCCGGCGTTATGGAAGTGCTCGAACACGACCGCCCAGGGGAAAAGGAAGACGCTTTCCACGTCGAAGATCACGAACAGGAACGCGAAGATGTAGTAGCGGATCTGCGTCTGGCTCCAGCCCTGACCGACCGGATCGATGCCGCATTCGTAGGTCGTGTACTTCTCGGGGCGCGGCTTCCGCGGCCGCATCATCCGGTTGAGCGTGAACGCGATCACGGCGAACGCAACGCCGAGGAGAGCCAGGCCGCCGATCGTGCCGTACTGCCAGAAATAGTTCGTCACGACAGTCCCCTGCCGGGCCCCGCAGGGCCTCCCCCCGGGACGCCCTCACGGTTGCATTTGCACTGCTCGATGACCGAAAAACCGCTCGTGAATTCGCTCACTAGCGTCCGAAAGCATTCTAACGCAGGGGCACGAGGTCACCCAAAGCGGTGCGCGGATTCAGCCGGTGCGCCCGGTCAGGAACGCGGCCAGTTGTTCGAGCGCCGTGCGGGCGGCGCCGGCGGGGATCGGCGCCAGCGCGGCGCGGGCGCGCTCCGCCCATTCGCCCACGATGCGCTGCGATCGATCGATCGAGCCGTTCCCTCGTAGCAACGCGAGCGCGCCTTCGACGTCGCCGCCGGTCAGCAGCAGGGACAGGTCGTCGCCGCCCGGCGCGCGCCCGGCCATGGTCTCGAAGACTGGAAGCGTCCATACCCCTTCGCGGAGGTCGGTGCCGGGCACCTTGCCGGACTGCTCCTCCAGACTGGCGATGTCGATGATGTCGTCGCTGAGCTGGAAGGCGACCCCGAGCGAGCTCCCGAACTCGGTGACGGCGGCAACCTGCTCCTCCGGCGCGCCCGAGAGCCAGGCGCCGAGATGGCACGACGTCGCCAACAGCGCGGCCGTCTTCCGCAGCACGATCGCCAGATACCGATCCACCCGTTGCTGTGTGCTCCGCGAATGTTCCGACTCCATGATCTGGCCCTCGCAAAGGACCGAGATCGTGTCCGCCAGCACGCGGCTGACGTAGGTGCCGAGGTCCGCGGCGATCCCCGACGACCGCGCGAACAGGAAGTCGCCGGTCAGGATCGCGACCGTGTTGTCGTAGCGCGCGTTCGCGCTCTGCGCGCCGCGCCGCACCACGGCCTCGTCCATCACGTCGTCGTGATAGAGCGTGGCGAGGTGGGTCAACTCGATCGCCGCCGCGCACCGGACGAGCCGTTCATCGTCGGCGTTCCCGAGGTGCCCGCAGAGAAGCACGAGCATCGGACGGAATCGTTTCCCGCCGGCGTTGAGCAGATGAGCCGCGGCTTCTCGAACGAGCGGTTCGGACGAGGTGACCGAGTCGCGAAGGAGGGCTTCCACCTTCTCCAGATCGCCACGAACGTCCAGGTCGACGACGCTCGTCGGGTCACGCAAAGGTCCCATCGCGGGGCGGAGCCTACCTTGTCTACACTGACCGCGGATGCGCGGCATTCGCTCCACCCTTTGGACATGGGGTCGTCGCGTCGTGCTCGTTTCCGCGCCGGCGATCACCCTTTCGGCGATCGCCGAGGAGATCGGCGACCGCGAGCCGTTGCGTTTCGACAGCTGGCTGCTCGCCGGGCACTTCCATATCGAGCCGATCGTCGTCACGCTCGCTGTTTTCAGCCTCATCGGCGGCGGCGCCGGACTGATCCTGTTGAGCGCGATCGGGTCGGGGGTGCTTGCGGCGAGACGGCGCTATCGCGCGGCGATGTTCGTCGTCGCGTCGGTCATCGGCGCGGAGCTGCTCGATCGGATCTTCAAGCAGGTGTTCGTCCGGGCCCGGCCGCCGGTCGTCGAGTACCAGTTCACGACCGGGATGCGCATCGCATTGTTCGGGGTCGTCGGGATGGCCGCTGCTTCTTTATGGCGCACCGAGTGGCGGAAGGTCGTCGTTGTTTCGGCCGCGATGTTCTTGGGGTTGCTGGCGCTCGACGGTCTGGTGAGCAGCGGGGTGCACCTCAACGCGGGGAACGATTCGTTCCCCAGCGGACACGCGGTTGGTTCGATGGCGTTCATCGCGGCGATGATCCGCCTCGCGTGGCCGACGCGGCATCGATGGACCGCGGTCGTCGGAGGCACGGTGTTCGTCGCGCTCGTGGGACTGTCGCGTGTCTACCTCGGCTACCACTACCTGTCCGACGTAGCGGCCGGGTGGTGCTTGTCGCTCGTATGGGTGATGCTGCTCGGCTTCGCGTTCGGTACGAAGCTGGACCGGCCGCAAAGCGACCTGCCGGACTCGCCGTACACCGGCGCACTCGTCTAACCGCCTCCCGCGACGGAACCGCCGGGCTTCGCCCGGTGTATATGGGTGCAACGGGCAGTGGAGGGCCGTCCACTGGATGACGCCGAGTTGGTCGAACGCGCCGCCGCGGGTGACCTGGGTGCCTACGACGAGATCGTCCGGCGATACCAGGGCCTTCTGTTCCGCGCGGCCTACCTCGTTTCCGGCGGCGCGGACGAAGCGGAGGATGCGGCCCAGGAGGCTTTCGTGAAGGCGTACCGATCGCTCCACCGCTTCCGTCGCGGTTCGCCGCTTCGGCCGTGGCTTCTTCGCATCGTCACCAACGAGGCGCGCAACCGGCGCCGGTCCGCCTCGCGACGCACCGGCCTCGCGTTGCGGGCCGCCGAGGACCGCCGTCTCGCAGGAGATGCGGCCCCATCTCCGGAGGCGGCGGCCCTCGAACGGGAAGATCGGGAACGGCTGCTCGCGGCGGTGAACGAGCTCGGCGACGGCGAGCGTATGGCGATCGCCTATCGATTCTTCTTGGGGCTCGACGAAGCCGAGACCGCGTCGGCGCTCGGGGTGGCGCGAGGCACGGTGAAGTCACGCGTGTCGCGCGGGTTGGCCCGGCTGCGCTTGGAGCTCGGCGCGTCGGATCTCGCGGGCGAGGGGGTCGAGCCGTGAACCTCGAAACGACGCTCTTCGAAATCGGGGCCGGTTTGGATGTGCCCGAGCACGCAGACTTCGTTGCACCGGTGCACGCACGGATCGCTGCCGCTCCCGCGCGGCGTCGTCGGCGGTGGGCGCCGGTGTGGACGCGGCGCAGCATCGCGCTGGCAGCCGCACTGGTCGTGGTGAGCGCCGGGATCGCGGTGGGTTCGTACTTGGGCGTGCGTGGCGTGCACATCAATATCGGGCCGGCGCCGACGCTTTCGCCCGGCGCGGGAGGCGCACTCGATCTCGGCGCACGCTCGACCTTGGCCGGCGCGCGTGCGCGGGTCGCCTTCCCGATCCGCGTGCCGCGCGCGCTCGGCGCGCCCGACGAGGTCTACGTCGACCGCCGCGTCCCGGGGACACAAGTGACGCTGCTCTACCATCCGCGTTCGGATCTGGCCGAAGCTCGCGCGTCCGGGGCCGGGCTCTTGCTATTCGAATTCGAAGGCACGTTCAACCGGGCAACGATGGAGAAGTTCGCCAATCCGGCCCAGATCCAGAGCGTCACCGTCGGTGGCTTCCCCGGATTCTGGATCCAAGGGGTTCACGAGATCGCGTTCCGCAACGCCAACGGCGACTTCGAGCCGGAGACCTTGCGCCTTTCCGACAGTGCGCTGTTATGGCAGATCGGGTCGGTGACGTTCCGCATCGAGTCGGGCCTGTCGCTCGAGCGGACGCTACAGATCGCCGCGTCCCTGCGCTGAGTCGCGGCCGACCCGGCTCGGGGCCGCCGCGACCGGCCGGGAACCGTTCCCCTTTCACCGGTGTAGGTAGGGCGACGTTCGGCGAGGGAGGGGACATGGTCAGACGGATGGCGCTCGCAGGCGCCGCATGCATCGCGATCTTCGCGATGGTTCCGATGGCGCCCGCGGCCGCGGGTGGCGGCGGCGCCGGATGCGCGGGGATCCCGGCGACGTATGGGAACCAAACGCGGATCCTGCTCAAAGACTTCTGCATCTTCCCGACGATGGCGCGTGTGCCGGTCGGCGCGACGATCACGTGGGTGAACTTCGACGAGATGGGGCACACGATCACCGGCGCGGGCGGCGCGTGGGGGAGCTACAAAGTGCTCAACCGGATGGACGAGGTGAGCCACCGCTTCACGAAGTCGGGCGTGTATCCGTACTTCTGCGCGTTCCACCCCGGCATGGTCGGGACGGTCGTGGTCGGCGACGCGAAAGGGAACGGCGGCGCGTCGAGGACGGTCGCCGACGTCACGGGCAAGGGCGTCGGCACGAACGACTCGGGGAAGATCGGCGTCGACGACGTCGCGAACACGCTGAAGCAGACCACCGCCAAGGTCGGGGCGAAGGTGCGGCGATCGCCGGCGTGGCCGGCCGCGGCCCTGGGATTCTCCGCGGCCACGGGCCTCGTCGGGTTCGGGTTCGGGCGACGTCTGCACACGTCGCGCGACGGGAACGGCGCGACTTAGCCGGTGAAGATGCCCGCGTTGCGGGCGAGCTGGATCAGGCCTTGCGGCCAGACGCCGATCACGATCACCACGGCGGCGGCTACCGCAAGGCCTGCCACCAGCGCCGGCGTCGGGCCCAGCGGCATCGCTTCGGGATCGGGATCCTGCAGCCACATCGCGACGATGACGCGGAGATAGAAGAACGCCGCGATCGCGCTCGTGAGCACGCCGACAACGACCAGCCCTGTCTCCCCCGACTGCACGGCTGCCGAGAACACGAAGAACTTCCCCATGAACCCGGCGGTCGGCGGGATCCCCGCGAGCGACAGCAGGAACAGCGTCATCGCGCCGGCGAACACCGGATGTCGCTGCCCGATGCCTTGCCAATCCGAGAGGCTCAACCGCTCTTTGCCGCCCGGCGCCGAAGCGATGATCATCGCGAACGCACCGAGCGTCATGAACGCGTACACGACGAGATAGAACAGCGCGGCCGACGTTCCTTCGTGGCTGGCGGCGACGACGGCGACCAGAACGTACCCGGCGTGCGCGATCGAGGAGTAGGCGAGCAAACGCTTCATGTCGGTCTGGGTGAGCGCGATCACCGAGCCGACCACCATCGTCAGCACCGCGATGATCCACAACACCGGCCGCCAGTCCCATTGCAAGGGACCCAGCGCCACGAGGAACACGCGCAGCAGCGCCACGAACCCGGCCGCCTTCGTCCCTGCGGCCATGAACCCAGTGACCGAGGTCGGCGCGCCTTGGTACACGTCCGGCGTCCACATGTGGAACGGGACCGCGGCGACCTTGAAGCAGAACCCGACCGCGAGCAGCCCCATCGCGGTGAACATCAGCCGCGAATTCGCCTGCGCGGCGACGGCGCTGATGCCTGAGATGCTGGTCGTGTTTGTGGCGCCGTACATGATCGCGATCCCGTAGAGCAGGAACGCGCTCGAGAACGCGCCCAGCAGGAAGTACTTCATCGCGCTCTCTTGCGAAGCGTCGTCGCGGCGCGAGAACCCGGCCAGCACGTACAGCGCGAGCGACAGGATCTCGAGAGCCAGGAACACCAGCAGCAGGTCGTTCGCCGCGGCCAGCAACGTCATGCCGGCCGTAGAGAAAAGCAGCAGCGGATAGTACTCGCCGCGGTGGATCCGCCTCCGCGACAGATAGTGGTAACTGATCAGAACCGCCATCGCGCACGTCGATAGCAGGATCAGCTTCGCGAACAATGCGACGCCGTCAACCGCGAACATGCCTTGCATCGACACGCTGCGCTTGTCGTGCAGATCGAAGGTGAACCAGGATGCAAGCCCGACGGTTGCGAGCGTGAGCGCGGCGAGGACATCTCGGCGGATCCGTGGACGGAACGCGTCGATGAGCAGCGTGAGCAATCCGCCGCCGACGAGCGTGAGCTCGGGGGCGATCGCGCGCCAGGCGATGATCGGGGTCGCCATCTAGGGTCCCGTCCCGACGTTCGTCAGCGCCGCGGCGGGTTGCGCCGGCTCGTTCTGAACCACGCGCGCGCGGACGCGCTCGAGCGCCGGCTCCATCCGCTCGAGGAACGGCTTCGGCCACACGCCGATCAGCACGATCACGGCGACCAGCGGCAGGATCGCCAGCCGTTCACGGGCGTTGAGGTCGGGCACGGTCTTGTTTTCGGGGATCTCGACCGGGCCGTGGAACACGCGCTGGTACGCCCACAACAGGTATAGCGCCGCAAGGATCACGCCCGTCGCGGCGATCACCGCCCACGCGCGGTTGCGGGCGAACGAGCCGACCAGCACGAGGAACTCGCCGACGAACCCGTTGAGTCCCGGCAATCCCAACGACGACAGCGCGACGATCAAGAACAGCCCGGCGTACAACGGCGTGGTCGCCGCGAGGCCGCCGAAGTCGTCGATCTGCCGGGTGTGGCGCCGATCGTAGAGGAACCCAACGAGCAGGAATAGCGCGCCCGACGACACGCCGTGCGACACCATCTGCAACGTGCCGCCCTGCAAGCCCTGGATGGTGAACACGAAGATGCCGAGCACCACGAATCCGAGGTGCGAGATCGACGAATACGCGATCAGCCGCTTAAGATCCTTCTGCATCGCGCACACGATCGCTCCGTACACGATGCCGATCAGCGCAAGCGTCACGACGTACGGCACCGCGACGCGGGCGGCGTGCGGGAACAGCGGTAGCGAGTAACGCAGGAACCCGAACCCGCCGAGCTTCAGCAGCACGCCGGCCAGGATCATCGACCCGGCGGTCGGGGCCTCGGTGTGCGCGTCGGGAAGCCACGTGTGCAACGGGAAGAGGGGGATCTTGATCGCGAACGCCGCGAAGAACGCGAGGAACAGCCAGCGTTGGATGTCGTGCGAGAGCGCGATGTGGCTGATCACCGTGTAGTCGAACGTGAAGTGTCCGACCGCGGTGCGTGCCTGGAAGCCGAGCACGACGATCCCAGAGAGCATCAGCAATCCGCCGAGCAGCGTGTAGAGGAAGAACTTCACCGCGGCGTAGACGCGTCGCTCGTAGCCCCAATACCCGATGAGGAAGTACATCGGGACGAGCATCGCTTCCCAGAACACATAGAAGAGGAGCAGGTCCAGCGAGAAGAAGACGCCGAGGATCGCCGTCTCGAGCGCGAGCAGCAGACCGAAGAACATCTTCGGGTTCTTGGTGATATTCCACGACGCGAGAACGCAGATCGGGAACAGGAACGTCGTCAGCACGATGAGCCAGAGACTGATGCCGTCGACGCCGAGGTGGTACGACGCGCCGAACGCGCGGATCCATGTGTGCTTCTCGACGAGCTGGAACCCACCGTTGCTCTTGTCGAAGTTCGCCAGGATCGCAAGCGACGTGCCGAGCGCGCCGAGCGACACCAAGAACGCCCAGCCCTTGATCAGCGCATGCTTCGCGGGCGGCGCGAACGCGAGAACCAGCGCTCCGCCGAGCGGGATCCACAGCGTCCAGGAAAGGAGGCCGTTCAATGCGTCCTCCCCACGAGCAACCCGACGACCATGACGCCGCCGGCCAGGATGCCCAACGCGTACGTGCGCACGTATCCCGTCTGCACCCGGCGCACCGCGCCGGAGAGCAGCGCCATCCCTTTGCCGACCCAGTTGACGACGCCGTCGATCCATAACTGATCGACCACGAACGCAAGCGCCGTCGCGCCGAGCTTGCCGGCGCCGGTGAACAGGAACTCATAGAAGGAGTCGACGTACAGCCGCTGGCGAGCGGCGCGCCAAAGGATGCCGGGACGCTCGCGCCGCCGGGCCCAGTCGAATCCGCCGAGGTACATGAACGCGGCCGCCGCAACACCGGCGAGTCCCGCCGCCGTCGCGATCGTGGAAAGGACCGGCGCGGAGAGGCCGCCGTGGCCTTCGGGCGCGGAGGGAAGCGGCGCGCTGAGGAGCGTCGAGCCGGGTTCCGCCGAAGGGCCAGGCGTCGTGAGCCAATGCTGAAGCGCCCCGCTATGCGCGCTTACCCCGAGCAACCCTCCGACGAGCGCGAGCGCGGCGAGGATCCCGAGCGGGAAGCCCATCACCGGCGGCGACTCATGGGGGTGGACCGATGGATCGAGGCGGCTCTTACCGAAGAACGTCAAGAAGATCAGCCGCGACATGTAGAAGCCGGTGCCGACGGTCGCGACGAGCAGCAGCGCCCAGATGGTGTAGTGATGGGTGACGTAGGCACCCTCGAGGATCTGGTCCTTGGAGAAGAAGCCGCTGGTTCCGGGGAACCCGATGATCGCCAGCCACCCGGCGATCATCACCGCGGCCGTCCATGGGATCTTCTTGGCGAGGCCGCCCATCTTGGTCATGTCCGTTTCGCCGCCGAGCGCGTGCATCACCGACCCGGCGCCGAGGAACAGCAACGCTTTGAAGAACGCGTGCGTCACCAGATGGAACGTGCCGGCCGTGTACGTCCCCACGCCGAGCGCGACGAACATGAACCCGAGTTGCGAGATCGTCGAATACGCGAGCACCCGTTTGATGTCGTCCTGGACGAACGCGATCAGCGCCGCCATTAAGGCCGTCGCGATACTGATCCACATCACCACGTCGCGCGCGCTGCTCGAGAAGTCGAAGATCACGTGCGAACGAGCGACCATGTAAACGCCGGCGGTCACCATCGTGGCGGCGTGGATGAGGGCGCTGACGGGGGTCGGACCTTCCATCGCGTCCGGGAGCCAGACGTGGAGCGGGATCTGCGCGCTCTTGCCGCAGGCGCCGGCGAACAGAAGCAGCGCGATCGCCGTGACCGTCCCGTGACCCAGGCCCGGTATCGCCCCGAACACCCTGTCGAAGTCGAGGGAGCCGACGCTGACGAAGATCAAGATGATCCCGATCGCGAAACCGAAGTCGCCGACGCGGTTCGTGATGAACGCTTTCTTCGCCGCGCTCGCGGCGGCGCGTCGCTCGAACCAGAACCCGATCAGCAGGTACGAGCACAGACCGACCAGCTCCCACCCCGCGTACAGGATCAGGAAGTTGTTCGCGAGGACCAGCACGAGCATCGAGAACGCGAACAGGTTCAGGTACGCGAAGTAGCGTGGGTATCGAGGGTCCCCGTGCATGTACCCGACCGAGTACAGGTGGATCAAGAAACCGACGCCGGTGACGACCAGCACCATCATCAGCGAGAGCGGATCGATGCGGAGGTCGGCGCCGACGTGGAACTTGCCCGACGTGATCCACGAATACAGCGGCTTCACGAACGACCGCTGTCCAGCCGGCTGATGTGTCACCTGAACGAACGTGACCACGCCGGTCACGAACGCCGCGCCCATCATCAGCGTCGCGATCGGCCCCGCCGCGCGCCCGGCGCGCTTTCCCAGCAGCAGCAGGAAAACTGCGCCGGCGAGTGGGAACAGTGGGATGAGCCAGGCTTTGTCGACGGCGCCGGGGATCACGCGCTCACCACTTCATGATCCGCGCGTCGTCGACGGACGCGCTCGCCTTCCGGCGGTACAACGACATGATGATGGCGAGACCGACGACGACCTCGGCCGCGGCGACGATGATGACGAAGAACGCGAGCACCTGCCCGTCGAGGTTCCCGTTCATGCGCGCGAACGACACGAGCGTGAGATTCACGGCGTTGAGCATCAGCTCGATCGACATGAAGATGATGATCGCGTTGCGCCGGAGCAGCACGCCGAGCGCGCCAAGGATGAACAGCGTGCTCCCGAGCGTGAGGACCGCGAAGGGATCGATCATCCGGCTCGTTCCACGTCCGCGGACGGATCCTCCGAAGACCCGTGCGTCAGAACCTGCGACGCTTCCTCTTCCTCATCCCTGCGACGGCCGAGGACCATCGCGCCGATCGCCGCGATGATCAGAAGGACCGACGCGACCTCGAACGCGAAGAGATACTTCGTGAACAACACCCGTCCGAGCGCCTGCACGTTGCCCGAGCGGTTCGCCTCGCGCAGCCCGGCGAACGTGCGGCCGCGCATCGTCGTCCAGAAGACGTAGGCCATCGTCCCGGCGAGCCCGACCCCGAGCACGAGCGCGAGCGGCCGGAGCAACGGGATCTCCTCGGCGAGACTCTCCATGCGATCGACACCGAGCAGCATGATCACGAATAGGAACAGCACCATGATCGCGCCCGCGTAGATGATGATCTGCACGGCCGCGAGGAAATGGGCGTCGAGCAGCACATACAACACCGCGAGCGCGAAGAAATTCGTCACCAGCAGCAACGCCGCGTGGACGGCGTTGCGCGCGACGAGCATGAATCCACCGCTCAGGATCGCGATCGCCGCGATCGGCACGAAGATCCACCGCTCCACTTGCCAGTCTCCCCTAGTGATGTCCGGTGTGCGAGTCGCCTTCGCGTTCCGCGCGCGCGGCGGACGTGGTGACCGGCGTCCCGGCGTATCCGCCGTAGTACTGGGTGCCGCGCGCCGCCACCTCTTCGTCGGTGTGCGGCGGTGCCGTCGCGCCTTGGGGAAGGGACGCGAGCAGCATCTCCTTCGTGAAGATCAATTCTTCGCGTGAGTCGTCGGCCAGCTCGTAGAAGTTCGTCATCGTCAACGCGCGCGTCGGACACGCCTCGATGCACAGCCCGCAGAAGATGCAGCGCAGATAGTTGATCTGGTAGTCGGTCGCGTACCGCTCACCCGGCGAGAACCGTGCCTCCGGCGTGTTGTCCGCGCCCTGCACGTAGATCGCGTCGGCCGGGCACGCCCACGCGCAGAGCTCGCATCCGATGCACTTCTCGAGTCCGTCTGGGTACCGGTTGAGCACGTGCCGCCCGTGGTAGCGGGGCGCCGTCGGTTTCTTCTCCTCCGGATATTGCGTGGTGACCTTCGGTTTCAGGATGTGCTTCGCCGTCACCGCGAGGCCTTTGATGATCTCAAACACCGCCATCGGCGACGCCTCCTCTCGCGGCCCGCAACGCGGCGAGGTTCTCGCGCGTCACCTTCGCCAGCACGATCACGACGGCCAAGCCGAAGATCGGCCCGATCCACGCGACGAGCGTCGCACGGCGGACGTACTGCGGAAGCACGGTGAGCGTCGCGGTGATCATCACCCACGCGAGCCCCGCGGGGATGAAGATCTTCCATCCGATGCTCATCAACCGGTCGTACCGCAGTCGCGGGAGCGTCGCGCGCGCCCAGATGAAGATGAAGATCAGCGCGCCCATCTTCCCGAGGAAATAGACGACCGGCCACACGGGTCGCGCGAACGGGATGATCGGGCCTCGCCATCCGCCGAGGAACAGCGTTACCGCGATCGCCGACGTCGTGATCACGTGGAGGTACTCGGCGAGGAAGAACATCGCGAACTTAATGCTTGAGTACTCGGTGTGGTACCCGGCAACGAGCTCGGTCTCCGCTTCGGGCAGATCGAACGGCGCGCGGTTCGTCTCCGCGATACCGGCGAGCATGAACAGCACGAACGCGGGGAACTGCGGGAGGATGAACCAGCGCGGGATGAAGTGCAGGTACGTCCCCGCTTGCGCGTCGACGATCCCGCGCGTCGACAGCGTCCCAGCCCATAGCGTGACCGCGACGGCCGACAGGCCGAGCCCCATCTCGTAGGAGATCATCTGCGCCGTCGACCGCACGGCGCCGAGCAGCGGATACGCGCTCCCCGACGACCAGCCGGCGAGCACGACGCCGTACACCATCAACGATCCCATCGCGAGGAAGAACAACAGTCCGACGTTGAGATCGGCGAGCTGCAATGTGATCGTCCGGTGGCCGATGTGGAACGCCGCTCCAACGGGCACGACGGCGAACGCCAGGAAAGCCGGGACCAGCGAGAACAAGGGCGCGAGCGTGAACACGGGCTGGTCCGCCGTCACAGGCGCGATGTCTTCCTTGAAGAACAGCTTCACGCCGTCGGCGAGCGCCTGGAGCATCCCGAACGGTCCGACGCGGTTCGGGCCGTAGCGCTGCTGCATGAACGCGACGATCCGTCGCTCGACCCAGATCGTCATCATCACGCTCACGACGAGGAAGCCGAAGACCACGAGGGTCTTGATCGCGATGATGACGTAGTCGAGCCAGTCCATCAGACCTTCTCCACCCGCACGAGCGTGACCGGCTCGCCGGCGTCGAGCAGCGACAGGCCGCGCGCACCCACGTGCGTCGCCGGGACGAACACACAGCGGTCGGCGATGCCGTCGCTCACGCGCGCCGGCGCCTCGACCGTGCCGCACGCGCTCGTCACCTTGACGCGGTCGCCGCGCGCGATCCCGAGACGTTCGGCGTCGGCGCGGCCGACCTCCACGAACGGCGGCTGCGCGGTGGAGAGCAGCTCACCGGCGCCGACAAGCATCGAGCCGGAGTCGAGCAGCATCGGATACGTCAGGAGCGTGAACGGGTGGTGCTCGTCGAGCCGGCG
>Ga0075425_100003248_pt1 | contig 16469 bp, 16 predicted proteins | sample SoiMethybrSBSTD4_FD_75300 | JGI IMG/M metagenome (GOLD analysis project Ga0075425, IMG submission 75300) | Bulk soil microbial communities from a Populus tree surrounding site in Tennessee, USA - Soil MetaG P. TD hybrid SBSTD4 | ecosystem: Environmental > Terrestrial > Soil > Tree plantation... | reverse complement strand
CAAGGAATTGCGCCAGGCCGGCGTGGACACCGCCGTCCTCATGCTGACCGCCAAAACGCTGGTCGGCGATCGCGTTGCCGGATTGCGCCTCGGCGCCGACGACTATCTCGCCAAGCCCTTCGATCCCTCCGAGCTCCTCGCCCGCATCGAAGCTCTGCTGCGCCGTGTCGAAAAACGCAGCCGCACGCCGCTGAAATCTTTCTCTTTTGACGACGTGGCCATCGATTTTGAGCAAGCCGAAGTGCACCGCGCCGGTCAGCGCGTTCCCCTGGCCGCCAAGGAATTTCAGTTGCTGGAATATCTGGTCCTTCATCGCGACCGCGTGCTTCCCCGCGAAGAGATTCTCCAGAAAGTCTGGCAGTACGACAGCGAAGTGAATTCCCGCACCGTGGACGTCCACATCGCCTGGCTGCGACAAAAACTCGATCACCCGCAAAATCCAAAACACATCCAGACCGTTCGCGGTCGTGGTTACAAATTCAGTTCCTAATTTTCGCGTGTCCTCCCAAGTTGTTACGGTCACGCCCCCCCCTGTACGATAAAAATCCTCGAGGAGCCACTCGCAAATGAAAGTTGCCGTCGTTACTGGCGCGGCGCAAGGCATTGGGCGTCGGACTGCCGAAATTCTGGCCGAAGGTGGATTTGCTTTGGCGCTGATCGATCTGCGCGAGCCCTCGGAAACCCTCGCCGCGTTGAAAAACCGAAACGCGGATGGCCTGAGCTTCGCCGCCGATATCACCAGAGAAAACGCCATCAGCGAGTTCGCCACGGTTCGATCATCAACATCGCTTCGGTCGCCGGATTGGTTGGCATTGCCGATCGCGCCGCTTACAACGCTTCCAAGCACGGATTGATCGGCCTCACTCGCACGCTCGCCGCAGAGTGGGGCGGCCGCGGCGTTCGCGTCAATGCAGTTTGCCCTGGCTGGGTCAAAACCGAAATGGACGTCGCCGACCAGGCTGGCGGCGGCTACACAGACGCCGACACGAAGCCAGCGCCTTCATCACCCGCCGCTGCAAAACTTACGCAGTAACCCTAAGACTTCTTTGTCGTCGCCGTACCTCTAAACCGCGTCGCGTTGACGGGATTTCCCTCGAATGCTACTCTCTTAGTTCCGAGTCGGCAGCTCTGGGCCAGCCGTGCGCATGCGTCGGGGTCAGTGTGCGGGAATGGCGACCAGCCGCAGTCCAGGATCAAATTTCTAAGCATGGATATTGTTCACCAACTAGGCGAACTCTTTCTCGGCGCTGTGCCCACAGTCGTCCTGATTTTGATTTTTTATTTCATCCTCAAGTCGTTGTTTTTCAAGCCGTTGCTGGCGGTGATGGCCGAGCGCGAAGCGCGCTCGATCGGCGCGCAAAAAGCCGCGGAATCGGCGCAAGCTGCTGCCGCGGATAGGTTCAAGCAGTATCAGGATGCGCTGCGCCAGGCTCGAGCTCAGGTTTATGCTGAGCAGGAAGCTGCGCGCAAGAAATTGCTCGATGAACGCGCTGGCCAGTTGAAAGAGGCGCGCACCAAGTCCGCGGCGGAAGTCGGCGCCGCCAAGGAGCGCGTGGCCGCGGAACTTGCCGCCGCTCGACGAGACATGGAACCCGGCATCGCGCAACTCGCCTCGGAAATCGCCACACGAGTCCTGCAGCCCGCCCGAGAGGCCCGATGAACCTTTGCCAGCGCATCTTTTCCTCGTTCTTCGTGTGTGGCTCATCCTTGTTTTTTGCCGCAGTAGCATTTGCCGCCGAAGAAGGCGGGAAGCCAGCCGAGGGGCCGACCGAAATTTTCAAGTGGATCAACTTTGCCATCGTGGCGATTGCGCTGATTTGGGCCGCCAGCAAAGCCGCTCCGTGGTTTCGCGGCAATGCCGCTAACATCAGCTCCGCTATTACAAAGGCCCAGGCTGCCAAGGCGGAAGCCGACCGCGTTTTGAAAGACGCCGAGCAGCGGCTGGCTCGTCTGGAGGATGATGTCCGTGCCATTCGTGCCGAAGCACAGAAAGACGCGGCCGCGGAGGCGGAGCGTATTCGCGCATTAGCCAAATCCGATGTGGAAAAAGTAGGGATCGCGGCCAAAACCGAAATCGAAGCCGCCGAACGCGCAGCGCGTCTGGAGTTGAAGGCGCTTGCCGCGAAACTCGCGGTGGATAGCGCCGAATCTCTGGTCGCCAAGCAATTGACGCCGCAGACGCAGGATGCGTTGATCGCCGGTTTTGTGAAGAGCCTGCAAGGGAGCCCGAATTGAAGTCCGCCAGCCTCCAGTATGCGAATGCGCTGGCCGACATCGCCCTCGCTCAGGGCGCGGCTGCTCCGGTTACGCAACAGCTTGGCGACTTCACAGCGGCTTACACCTCTTCGGCCGAATTGCGGAATTTTCTGGCCAGCCCGGCGGTCAGCAAAGCGGAAAAGCGTGGCGTAGCGGAAAAGATTTCCGCGCGGCTCGGTGCCAGCAAGATTGTCCGCAATTTTCTTTTTGTCGTGATTGACCATCAGCGGACGCAGCTCCTGTCGGAGATTTTCGAATCATTTCAAGAAGTAGTGCGCCAGCGGCAAGGCATAGCCGAGGCGGAGATTTTTTCGCCCACCGCGCTGAACGACGCTCAGAAAAAAGAGATGACTCAGGCGCTGGAGCGGCTCACCGGCAAAAAAGTCGAAGCGAAATTCTCGCTCGACACAAATCTGCTGGGCGGGGCACTGGTTCGCGTCGGCGACACGATTTACGACGGGTCACTGCGCAACCAGTTGGATGCGCTGCGCGAGCAGCTCACCGCGGAGTAGTCGAAGAGTTTCGCGCCGCGCGTGCGGCGATGGGCAAAATAACGCGTTAAGAAAAAGTTGGAGCAGGAATGGCGAACATCAAGGCAGACGAAATCAGCAAGATTCTGCGCGAGCAGATTGAGAACTACGAGCAGACCGTAGCGGTCGAGGAAGTCGGCTCGGTCATCAGCGTCGGCGACGGCATTGCGCGCATCCACGGTCTGGAAAAGGTCATGGCCGGCGAAATGCTCGCGTTTCCCCACAACGTTTTCGGCATCGCGCTGAACCTGGAAGAAGACCAAGTCGGAACAGTTCTGCTCGGCGAGTACACGGAAATTAAAGAAGGCGACACCGTTAAGCGCACCAACACGATTATGTCGGTGCCAGTGGGCGAAGCGTTGATCGGCCGCGTGGTGAATCCGCTTGGCGAACCGATTGACGACAAGGGCCCCATCGCCGCGACGCAGCGCAATCCGTTGGAGCGCATCGCTCCCGGGGTGCTCGATCGCCAGCCGGTGCGCGAACCGCTGCAGACCGGTATCAAAGCGATTGACTCCATGATTCCGATCGGCCGCGGACAGCGCGAGCTGATCATCGGCGACCGCCAGACGGGTAAGACCGCCGTCATTCTCGACACGATCATCAACCAAAAGGGCCAGGGGATGGTCTGCATTTACTGCGCAATCGGGCAGAAGCGCTCGACGATCGCGCAGGTCGTGAAGGTTCTGACCGATGCGGGCGCGATGGATTACACCATCGTCGTTGCGTCTTCGGCTGCGGAACCTGCTTCGCTCCAGTACATCGCTCCTTATGCCGCCTGCGCGATGGGCGAATACTTCCGCGACAACAAAAAACATGCCGTCACTTTTTACGACGATCTTTCCAAACACGCGCAGGCTTACCGCGAAATTTCCTTGCTGCTGCGCCGGCCTCCCGGACGCGAAGCGTTCCCCGGCGACGTGTTCTATCTCCACTCACGTTTGCTGGAGCGCGCCGCGAAGTTGAACGACAAGCTCGGCGCAGGTTCGCTGACTTCGCTGCCCGTGATTGAAACCCAGGCCGGCGACGTTTCCGCGTACATTCCGACAAACGTGATTTCCATCACGGATGGCCAGATTTATCTGGAAGCGGACTTGTTCAACAGCGGCATCCGCCCCGCGATTAACGTAGGTATCTCGGTCAGCCGCGTCGGCGGCAACGCGCAGATCAAGGCCATGCGCCAGGTTGCGGGCACGCTGCGTTTGGACATGGCGCAGTTCCGCGAACTCGCGGCCTTCGCGCAGTTCGGCGCGGACCAGTTGGATAAGGTGACGCAGGCGCAGTTGGGGCGCGGACAGCGCCTCACGGAAATCCTTAAGCAGGATCAATACGTTCCGCTGCCTGTCGAAAAGCAGGTGCTCAGCCTGTTCATCGCCACCAGCGGCTACATTGACAACATTCCGGTGCCGGATGTGCGCCGGTTTGAAAAGGAATTTCTGCAGTTCGTGGAAACCAGCCATGCGGGAATCTTGAAGAGTATCGCGGAAAAGAAAGCGCTCGATGACGGCATCAAGGGCGAAATCAAGAAGGCCGCGGACGCGTTCAAAGAACGCTTCACAACATCGCAGGCTGCAGCCGCCAAGTAATCCATGCCCACACTTCTCGATTTCCGGCGCCGCATCCGCTCGGTGAAAAACACCCAGCAGATTACCCGTGCGATGAAGTTCGTCGCAGCGGCCCGGCTGCGGCGTGCGCAGGAATCGGCGTTGGCCGCACGCCCATACGCGAGCGAACTGGCGCGCATGTTGCGCTCGATCATGGGGAGAATCGACGAACCACAGCATCCACTGCTGGCCAAACGGCCGGAAGAACGCATTCTGGCCATCGTTCTGACCGGCGAGCGGGGACTCGCGGGCGCCTTCAACACCAACATTTTGCGCAAAGCCAACGAATTCTTGCGCGAGCACAAAAACAAAAAGCTTTCAGTAGTTCCGGTGGGCAAGAAGGGCCGCGATGCTTTGAAGCGCGCCGGTTTTTCGTTTGCCGCGGAATACATCAACGTCCTGGCCAAAGTGGAGTTTGGCACCGCTCGCGAAATCGCCGGACTCGTGACAGATCTTTACGCCAAAGACGAAATTGACGCGGTCTACCTGATCTTCAGCGAATTCAAAACCGTGATGACGGCGAACCTAAAGATCGAAAAGTTGCTGCCGGTTGAGCCGGAAACGGAATCGCAAGACGGCAACAGCAAAGAGCCGCAGTCGCAGGTGGATTACATCTACGAACAGGCGCCAGAGAAATTGCTGGGAGCACTCTTGCCGAAATACATCGAGGCGCAGATTCTGCGCGCCATGCTGGAATCTTCGGCGGCAGAATACGCGGCCCGTATGGCGGCGATGGAATCCGCCACGCGCAACGCCGGAGAAGTCATCCAGGCATTGACGCTGCACATGAACAAGGTCCGCCAAGCGGCGATTACGAAAGAGATTATCGAAATTGTCAGTGGCGCCTCGCACGGCGCGTAGGGAGAAACAATGGCAGAGAAGAAACCAGGCGTCGGGCGTGTGGTGCAGGTCATCGGACCGGTGCTCGACATTCAATTTGAAGAGGGCCACCTGCCCGCGATTTACAACGCGGTGCGCGTGACCAGCGAAGGCTACAACCTTCCCGAACCGCTGGACGTGACCGCCGAAGTGCAACAGCACTTGGGCGAAGGCCGCGTGCGCGCGGTCGCGATGGAACCGACCGAAGGCATGGTCCGCGGCATGAAGGCCTTCGACTCCGGGGATTCGATCAAGGTTCCGGTGGGCCGTCAGACGCTCGGTCGCGTGATGAACGTGCTCGGCAAGCCCGTGGACCAGCTTGGTCCGATCAACGCGGAAACTTATTTTCCGATTCATCGGCCGGCGCCAAAACTGGCAGATCAGTCCACCACCCTGGAAATGTTTGAAACGGGCATCAAGGTCGTCGACCTGATGGAGCCGTACGTCAAGGGCGGCAAGATCGGACTCTTCGGTGGCGCTGGCGTCGGCAAGACGGTTCTGATTCTGGAGCTGATTCACAACGTCGCCATGAAGCACGGCGGCCTTTCGGTTTTCGCGGGCGTCGGCGAACGCACTCGCGAAGGCAACGACCTGTGGCTGGAAATGTCCGAAGGTGGCGTCATCACGCCGGGCAACACGGAAAAGTCGCGCTGCGCGTTGGTGTATGGACAGATGACCGAGCCGCCCGGCTCGCGTTTGCGCGTGGGCCTTACCGGCTTGACCGTTGCGGAATATTTCCGCGATCAAGAAAAATTGGATGTGCTGCTTTTCATCGACAACATTTTCCGGTTCGTGCAGGCGGGTTCGGAAGTTTCGGCTTTGCTGGGCCGCATGCCTTCTGCCGTGGGCTACCAGCCAAACCTAAACACGGAAATCGGCGAATTGCAGGAGCGCATTACTTCCACCAAATGGGGTTCGATCACTTCGGTGCAGGCAATTTACGTACCCGCTGACGACTATACGGACCCGGCGCCTGCCGCGACGTTCACGCACCTTGACGCTACGACCAACCTTTCGCGGCAAATCGTGGAACGAGGAATTTATCCTGCGGTCGATCCGCTGGCCAGCTATTCGCGCATTCTTGATCCGCGCATCGTCGGCCAGGAGCATTACACTGTCGCGCGTTCGGTCAAGTCCATTCTGCAGCGCTACAAAGACCTGCAGGACATTATCGCCATTCTCGGTATCGAAGAACTCTCCGACGAAGACAAGCGCACCGTGGCTCGTGCGCGCAAGATCGAAAAGTTCCTGTCGCAGCCGATGTTCGTGGCGGCGCAGTTCACCGGCCTCGAAGGCAAGTACGTCAAGATCGAAGACACCGTGCGCAGCTTCCGCGAAATCGTCGAAGGCAAGTACGACGACATTCCGGAGCAGGCGTTCTACATGGTCGGCACCATCGAAGAGGCGCTGGCCAAGGCCGAAAAGATGAAGGCGAGCGCATAAAGGCGAATGCTACCCGACGCAATCCAACTCGTGATCGTCACGCCGGAGCGGCAGATCCTAAGAGAGACCGTTTCGGAAGTGACCATGCCGGGCGCGGACGGCTACCTCGGCGTGCTGCCGGGGCACGCGCCGCTGATTACGGAGCTTGGCGTCGGCGAGTTAACGTATCGCACGACCAGCGGGCAATCAGGATTGCTGGCAGTGATTCGCGGATTTGCGGAAGTGCTGCCCGACCGCGTTTCGGTTCTTGCCGAAACCGCCGAGTTCGCCGAGGACATCGACTTGGCCCGTGCGGAAGCGGCCTTGAAGCGCGCGCAGGAACGCATCGCCAAGGCCGGTGAAAACATTGATTGGGATCGCGCAACTCTCGCTCTGGCACGCGCGCTGGTTCGTATTCAAGTGGTCTCCAAGCGGCAACCCGTGAATATTGCGACTGCCCGTTAGCGTCGTAGTTCGCATCTAAATGGATGAACCTGGAAAGTCCATGGATCCTGTGGTGATTTACAGCACGACGTGGTGCCCGGATTGCCGCCGCGCCAAGAACTTCCTGAAAGACCGCGGCGTGGAATTTCGCGAAATCAACATTGAAGAAGATCCCGACGCGGAGGACTTGGTGCTGCGCGTCAACAACGGCCGGCGCAAGGTTCCTACGATTCAAAACGGCGAACATTTTTTTGCGTGCAGCCCGTTCAATCCGGTCAAGCTGGCGCATGAGTTGAATTTGCCGTTTCACCTCAGTCGCTAGCTATAAATTTCTTCACCACCGAATCAGAGAAGCCAAGTGCTCTGTTTTCAGTGCCGCCAGTATTGCGAATGCGCGCTAGTGGACGGTAATGCCGCGCGCCCAGACTTGAGTAATTTCCAGGCTGTCATTGAGCAGGACGATGTCGGCGTCAGCTCCCGTGCGTAGAGCGCCCTTCTTAAATTCGATTCCCAGGACTTTGGCTGGATTGAGGGTAAGCATGCGCACGGCGCTGGCGAAGGGCACTCCGAGTTTGACGACGTTGCGCAGAGCACGATCGAGAGTCAGCGTACTGCCGGCCAAGCGGCCTTCCGCACTCCGGCAGACGCCTCCACTGACGGTTACTTCCATGTCGCCGAGGGCATATTTGCCGTCGGGCATGCCGGTTGCGGAAAGGCCATCACTGATGAGGACGACCCCGTCTGGCCCTTTGGCTTGCAGCAACACCTTCATTGCAATTTCGTCGACGTGAATACCGTCCGCAATCAGCTCCGCGGTGATTTCCGGCGTGGTGAGAACAGCGCCGATCACACCGGGGTCGCGGTGGGTGAAGGGGCGCATGGCGTTGTAGACGTGGGTGGCGTGGTGGGCGCCGTGAGCGACGGCGGCGCGAGCTTGTTCGTAAGTAGCGTCGGTGTGTCCAATGGAAACGACCATGCCAAGGCTGCGAGCAGCGTCGATACAGGGCATGGCGCCGAGGAGCTCGGGCGCTATGGTGAGAATACGCGCATTGCCAGACGCGGCTTGGAGAAGCCGCTGCAAATATTCCGCCGACGGAAGCTGAAGAAACTTGGTCGGGTGCACGCCCCGGCGCTCCTTGCTGAGGAACGGACCTTCAAAGTGCAGGCCCAGGATTTCCGCGCGGGGACGATTCGTTTCATGTTGAGTTGCGATGTAGCCGGAAATTCCTTCGACCGCGCGAATCGTATCGTCTGCGTCGGCGGTTACCGTGGTAGCCAACAATGATGTTGTGCCGAACTGAGCGAGCTTTCCGGTTACGATTCCAAGGGCCTCCGTGTTGCCCTCCATGACGTCACGGCCGCCGGCACCGTGAATGTGCACGTCAATAAAACCGGGAATTGCCATGGAATCCACAGCGCGAACTTCCAGTGCGCCGCCAGGAACCGTCAGATCTGCGCGCGAGCCGATAGCTTCGATTTCGCCGTCGCGGATCAGAATACCCGCGTCCGAGATTTCTCCTTTTGATGTGATGGCTTTGCCGACGTGCAGAAGGGTCGTGGTCATGTGAGTTTGTATCGTAGCGGATTCCAGGAGGATGGCAAACCGATGGGGGACGGCTGCGAAAAACGTGCGTCACGCAAAAACGAAACGGGCGGATTCTCATCCGCCCGCACTGACAAATCTGTGAACTCTTGAACCGAAGCTTACATGCCCTTTTCAGCAGCCATGTCGATGCTGGCGAGCTTGATGGAATCGCCGCTGGCCGTGCCCTTCACGGTGACGTGATGACCCGCGTGAGCCGCGACTTTGTCCTGATCGTCAATCGCGTAGATCTTCTTGTCCGCGTCATTGACGAACACATACTTGGCGCCGTGTTCCTTGACGCACTTGGTAGTGCATTCGCCGGCTTTGGCGTTAGCGCCCTTGACGCCGCACTGGCTGTCGGAAATCCAGCCGGTCCAGCTGCCATCGGCGGCCATGGTCAGAGCTGCGGCAAACAAGGTCGCTGCGGTAATGGTTGCAAGTCTAACTTTCATTTCTCTCCCTCCAGGAAACTACTTCGCAAGTGAGCTGCTCAGGATCCAGAAGCGGGCTGGTAAGCAGACCCGGAATCCCGAACCCGGTTTAGACTCCCCCAAACCTAGGCCGTTAGCTTGGCATAGGGCCTGGCGGGTGTCCAGAACCTCCTGTGTAAATACGGTGTCTCGGCTTGGGCGGATGAGCCGCTACCAAAAGGAAAAGGGGGATTCTTACGAATCCCCCCGCGGTTTTGCGCCCCCTCGGAAGGGCACAAACTTTTAGACGTAGAAAATTACTGGCCGGTTCCAGAGTTGGACGAAGTTTCAGCCGAAGTGGATCCGGCGTTCTTGGGCACGCTCAGATAGCCGCTCGCCGTGGACTTGCTGACCTTGTTGATGACCAGCTCAAGCGGCTGACGGCTGCCGCCGGTATAGAAGAAGATTGGCTCGTTGACGGAGCGGTTCTTCTTCTCGAAATTCTTGTCGTCGGCCAGCACGTTGATGGTGAACTGGTTCTTTTTCAAGTTGGTGTCCTTCAACTCGACCTGCACCGCGCCGACCTTCTGCGCGCCGGCCTTGCGGGTGACAGTGAATTCAAAGTAGTCGCGCTGGCCCATGCGGCGGAGCTGATCAATTTCGTCGTGGTTGCGGGCGATGAGCGTGCCCATTTCGCTGCGGGCCATTTGCAGGTTGTTCTTGGTGGCGTCGAGATCATTCTTCACGCCCGTTACGTCGCCGCCGAGCTTTGTAACATCATCGGTGCTGGCCTTGGCGGCAAGCTGCGTGTTGACGTTGGTGTCGAGCTCTTGGAGCTTCTTGTTGTAGCTGACGGCCGCGGCTTTGTTTTGCTTACGCGCCGCGATCAAATCGGACTGCGTGACGTTCAGTTTGCCGGTGACGACTTTCAAGTCGCTCTCTAGCTGCTGATTCTCGTCTTCAGCCTTCGCCAAACGCTGACCCAGCGCGTCGTTCTGCTGCTTCAATGCAGCCTGAGTGGATTGCTCCACGCTGTTGGCGTGATTGATAGCGCTCCAGCCGACTCCCAAACCAAGCAGCGATAGCGCACCCAACACGGCTACCGCTAAGCCGACCCACCGCGGCGTACCTGCCGTCGTCGTGGGATTTGAATCCTGATATTCGCTCATAAACTCTATTCTCCTTTTTCAGCCAGGGTTGTAAGCACAACCCTGAAACCCGCTGACTCTGCCCTGTGCCGGGAAAACGAGCATACCCCTGGCCAAATGGGTTTACCGACAAGGCCCAGGTCTAACTCCAAGCGGCATCGACATTTAGGACGAGTGCGAGAGAGTGATGAGGTTAGGTCGGAAGGTACCAGTACTAGTAAAGATTACCGAGTTACCTGCTTCCCGGTAAATTTTGCTAATTTTTTACCGAAACTTCAAAAGGAAGCCATTTGCTAGCGGCAAAAAAAAGGGACTCCTTAAGGAGCCCCTAAATACTGTCTTTCGTGTAGGTTGCCGACTTAACGCTCAGGCGACGTGAATTTCCACGCCCGGATCAGAGTTCTTGATTGGCTCAAAATAGTGATCCAAGGTGGTCGTCGCGGCCTTCAGAACTAGCCGGCAATTGGAACAACCCGTGAGATGCTCCTCGATGTCCTTGGACACGGACGGAGCGAGTTTTCCCTCTAAGTACCAACAAATCAAATGGATAGTGTCACGGCAATTCATACCAACGAACCCTCAGTGGACCCTGCGGCGCGGTAACAGCTCAACTCTTAGGAGTGCATGTCGAAGGCCAAAGGCTTGGATATACAACTGCGCTGTATCTGATTGAAAATAAATGAGAAACTATTGAGCAAGGGGGGAAGGTAAACGATTACGAAGAAAGAATTTCGCCTAGAGTTCCAACTCGGAACTCCACCCCGTGAGATCCGCCGAGTTAGCCGTGGCGGGTGATCGTCATCTCGCGGAGTGCCGCGATCCGGTCCTCAAGCGGCGGATGGGTGCTGAAAAGCGAAGAAAAAATGGAGCCAACACCGCCGCCGAACAGCGGCTTTACGATGCACAATGCTGCGGTGCTTTGTGGAATCGAGCTCGGAATCCTCTGGTTGTATGCGCCAAGCTTTTGCAGGGCGCTGATCAGGCCGTAAGGCTGGCCGACCATACGGGCGCCGGTTTCGTCGGCGGCATATTCCCTCTGGCGAGAGATGCCGAGCTGCAGCATCAATGCGGCGAACGGCGCGAGAATCAGCATCAGGATGGCGGTCAAGCCACCGCCGCGTTCGTTGTCGCGGCTGCTGCCACCATATCCGAAGAGGCTGGCCCAATAGCCCATGCGAGCCATGTAGGTGATGGCGCCTGCGATCGTCGCTGCAATCGAACTGATCAGGATGTCGTAGTTGCGAACGTGCGAAAGTTCGTGAGCGATTACGCCTTCGAGTTCGTCGTCAGTCAGCAGCTGCAGTAAACCTTGCGTAACGGCGACCGATGCGTGGCTCGGATTGCGGCCAGTAGCGAACGCGTTGGGGGCGGCTTCCGGCACGATATAGAGTTTCGGGACCGGCAGATTTGCTTTGGCAGCGAGGCGCTCCATGACTTCGTAAAGACGCGGCAATTGTTCGCGCGAAACGGGCTTGGCGCCGCTCGACCACAGCGCGATTCGGTCCGAGAAAAAGTATGCAAATGCGTTCATGACGACGGCAAAGCCCAAGGCCATCTTCATTCCGTTTGCTCCGCCGAAGGTGTTGCCAAGCACTAGCAACACCAGCGTCAGGGCGGTCAGTAAAAAGGCCGTGCGTAGAACTTTCATTATCGTTTCACCGTGAGCACAAGCGAGGCGGCGGCGCGCCCCACGTCCTATGATATTAGATTCCGGCTGCCGCTGCCGGTTGCCTGCGCTGAGCTGGCGGAGTCAGGCGTGCAAAGTGCACCGCGTCGTTCTTGCCGTCACGATCGACGCGAACGTGGTCGCCCGGCATGACCTTGCCTTCCAGGATCTGCAGCGCGAGCGGATCCTGAATGAGGCGCTGAATAGTGCGTCGCAAAGGCCGCGCGCCATACGCCGGGTCGTAGCCCTCGTCGAGCAACAGTTCATATGCTTTTGGCGTGAGTTCGAGCGTGATTTTGCGTTCCTCAAGCAGCTTCTCGACGTTTTTGAGCAACAGCTTGACGATGCCTTCGAGCTGCGCTTTGCCGAGCGGATTGAAGATCACGATTTCATCTATACGGTTGATGAACTCCGGCCGGAATGCCCCGCGCAGAGCTTCCATGGCTTCCTTGCGGGCTCGCTCCGGATTCTGCGCAGAGAGCTCAAAAATCGCTGTGGAACCAACGTTGCTGGTCATGATTAGAACTGTGTTGCGGAAATCCACCGTACGGCCTTTGCCGTCGGTAAGGCGGCCGTCTTCGAGAATTTGCAGCAACACGTTGAACACGTCGGGGTGCGCTTTTTCGATTTCGTCGAAAAGCACCACGGAGTAAGGATGACGGCGCACTTGTTCGGTCAGCTGGCCGCCTTCTTCGTAGCCGACGTAACCTGGCGGCGCGCCGATCAAACGTGAGACGCTGTGCTTTTCCATGTACTCGCTCATGTCGATGCGGATCATGAGCTTTTCGTCGTCGAAGAGAAATTCGGCGAGTGCGCGAGCGAGTTCGGTTTTGCCGACGCCTGTTGGCCCAAGGAAAATAAATGAGCCGATAGGACGCTTGGCGTCAGAAAGGCCGGCGCGGCTGCGGCGAACCGCATTCGCAACGCGGCCGAGAGCGTCGTCTTGACCCACGACACGCTGGCGGAGGCGCTGCTCCATGTGTACGAGCTTTTGCGCTTCGCCTTCCATCAAGCGGCCGGCGGGAATGCCCGTCCACTTACTGACAAGTTTGGCGATGTCTTCTTCGTCGACTTCTTCCTTGAGCATGGGCGCTTCTTTTTGCATCGCGGCGAAATCGTCCTGCGCTTTTTTCAGTTCAGCTTCGGCGGCCGCGATCCGGCCGTAGCGAATCTCCGCGACTTTCGCGAGTTCGCCTGATCGCTCGCAGCGCTGCTCTTCGGCCTTGAGTTGTTCAATCTGCTCTTTGAGCTTGCGAATGCGCGCAATCGCTTGTTTTTCCGCTTGCCAGCGCGCTTTTCTGCCGCTGGAATCTTCCTTCAGCGCGGCGAGTTCTTTTTCGATTTGCGCGCGGCGCTCTCTGGAATGCGGATCGGTCTCTTTCAACAATGCCTGCCGCTCGATTTCGAGCTGCATGATGCGGCGCTCGATTTCATCAATTTCCGTTGGCAGCGAATCGATCTGCATGCGCAGGCTGGCCGCGGCTTCGTCAATCAGGTCGATGGCTTTGTCCGGCAAGAAGCGGTCGGAGATGTAGCGGTGCGAAAGGGTCGCTGCGGCAATAATCGCGGCGTCCTTGATGCGCACGCCGTGATGCACCTCGTAGCGATCCTTCAGACCGCGAAGGATCGCGATGGTGTCCTCAACCGAGGGTTCCTCGATCAGCACCGGCTGGAAGCGGCGCTCGAGCGCAGGGTCTTTCTCAATGTACTTTTTGTATTCGTTGAGCGTCGTGGCTCCGATTGCACGCAGTTCGCCACGCGCAAGAGCGGGCTTCAGCATGTTGGACGCGTCCATCGCACCTTCCGCGGCGCCAGCGCCAACCAGTGTGTGCAGCTCGTCGATAAAGAGAATGATTTGTCCTTCGGCCTGAGAGATCTCCTTCAGTACGGCCTTGAGGCGATCTTCAAATTCGCCACGGAATTTTGCGCCAGCGACTAGCGCGGCAAGATCGAGGGCAACCAGGCGCTTGGTTTTCAACACGTCAGGAACGTCGCCGGAAATGATGCGCTGCGCCAGGCCTTCCGCGATGGCGGTTTTGCCGACGCCGGGCTCGCCGATGAGAACAGGATTGTTTTTTGTGCGGCGGGCAAGGATCTGCATAACTCGGCGGATTTCTTCGTCGCGACCGATGACCGGATCCAGTTTGGACTTGCGGGCAAGCTCGGTGAGATCACGGGCGTATTTTTCCAGGGCTTCGTACGTCGCCTCGGGGTTTTGCGACGTAACGCGTTGAGTGCCACGAACGCCGGTGAGCGCTTGAAGAATGGCTTCATGGGATGCGCCCAGTTTTTTCAGAAGCTGGCCCGCTGGATCGCGGTCGAGGCTGGCGATAGCCAGAAAGAGATGTTCGCTTGAGACGTATTCGTCTTTAAAGTTGTCGGCTTCTTTGAAGGCGCGCTCGAGTGCGTCGTTCAAAGGGCGGCCCATGCGTTGCTCGGAAAAGCCATGCACGCGCGGCAAGCGGCTGATTTCGCGCTCGACGTCTTGCACAAGCGCTTCTTTTCGAATGCCCAAGCGGGCGAGCAGCGGCGGAACGACGCCGTCGGCCTGATTGACCAAAGCCGCCAGCAAATGCAGCGGCGTAATTTCCTGATTTTCGTGACTTGCGGCGACTTCGTTGGCGTCCTGCAGCGCTTCCTGCGCCTTAACGGTCAATTTTTCAAATCGCAGCATTGAACTTGCTCCCTGCTTTAAAAATGGGCTGGCGCTCGGCCAGCCCCATGCTACTCCTGACTTTCAACGGCGTGAATCAGCGGTTCTTTTGGCGATTACCGCGCAGGCGCGGCCGCGGCCTCACCGCCCACGTTCACCTTGATCTGCTTCGGCTTGGCTTCCTCGCGCTTGGGAATGCTCAGCGTCAGCACACCATCCTTGTAAGCGGCCTTGATGGCTTCGGTGTTGACGGTGTTGGCGAGCGAGAAGCTGCGCGCGAAGGAACCGTAGCTGCGCTCGACGCGCAGATAGTTCTTTTCTGCCGCCTTTTCATCCGCGCCCGCAGGGCCGGCGACCTTCTCGAACTTGCGTTCACCGCGAATGGTCAAGACGTTGTTCTCGACGCGAATGTCGAGTTCCTCCGGCTTGATGTCCGGCAGGTCCGCCTTGATGGAGAGCTCATGCTCGCCTTCGAAGATGTCCACTGCAGGCACCCACGGCGTCAGGTTCTGTTCCTGAGACGTGCGGCCGAAGAAGTCGCTGAACAAGCGGTTCAGCTGAGAGTCATAAGAACCACGGAAAGGCTCCCAACGATCCAAAGTTGACATGGTAACGGCACCTCCATAGATTACAGCAACGTGATAATAAAATATGCGTGCATTGTTGTCAACTATAAAATTAAGCGCTCGGTCGTCATGTAACTTATTTAAATTGTGCCAGATACAGTAATTCAGGTTTATCCGCACGGCTTGGAGAGGCTTTGGCAACTTAAGCTTTGTCCCATTAAACACGACCCAAACGGCCCGTTTTCATCCATTGCGGGCCTGCGCTACACTTTCGCTTGTGCGAATCGAGGAATTTGACTACGACCTCCCCCGCGAACAGATTGCGCAGCGCCCGCTGGAAGCGCGGGATCTATCGCGGATGCTAATGCTTGACCGGTGCACCGGTGCCTTGACGGATTTGCAATTTGCCGCGCTTTCTCAACTCCTCCGTGGAGACGAGCTCCTGGTATTCAACAACGCGAAGGTGATCCCGGCACGGTTGTTCGGAAAACGCGCGGGCACACATGCACAGCCGCCTTCGAGAGCTACCAAGCGCGAGCATCTGACTGGTGTGGTGGAAGTGTTCCTGACCAAACCACTCGGGCAGGACACGTGGGAGGCACTGGTCCGGCCGGGGCGGAAATTGCCCGTTAGTGAGCGAGTGGTCTTCGGTGCCGGCGAACTGGAGGCTGAGATTTGTTCGCGGGGTGAGTTGGGGCTGCGGACTGTGCGATTCTCGAGCCGCGACGACAAAACACCTCGGGAACATATTGAGAGGCTAGGACATGTTCCCCTGCCGCCGTATATCGAGCGCGAAGACGAAAATGCGGATCGCGATAGGTATCAGACGCTGTTTGCGAAACAGCCAGGCGCGGTCGCGGCGCCGACGGCGGGCCTTCATTTTTCAGAAAGTGTGATCCAGCAGTTACGAGCCAAAGGAATTGAAACCTGCGAGATTACGCTCGATGTGGGATGGGGGACTTTTCAACCCATCCATAGCGAAACCTTGGAAAATCACGTCATGCATGAAGAAGCCTACGAAATTCCCGCGCCTAGCTCGGAAGCAATTCGGCGAGCGCGAAAAGCTGAGAGGCCCGTGATTGCGATTGGAACCACGGTCGTGCGGGCCTTAGAGGATTCCGCGCGCCGCGCAGATCAAACGACCGACGAGCTGCTAGTCTCAGGGCGCTTCGAAGCGCGAATTTTCATCACCCCGGGCTACGAATTTCGAGTGGTGGATGGATTACTGACAAACTTTCACTTGCCGAGATCCACGCTGTTGGCCATGGTATGTGCGTTTGCGGGAAGAGAACACGTGCTTGCGGCA
>Ga0075425_100003247_pt1 | contig 16472 bp, 11 predicted proteins | sample SoiMethybrSBSTD4_FD_75300 | JGI IMG/M metagenome (GOLD analysis project Ga0075425, IMG submission 75300) | Bulk soil microbial communities from a Populus tree surrounding site in Tennessee, USA - Soil MetaG P. TD hybrid SBSTD4 | ecosystem: Environmental > Terrestrial > Soil > Tree plantation... | reverse complement strand
AGCCGTCGGCGGTGATGTCGGCGAACTTGAAGACGCGATAGCTGATGTACACGCCGAGGGCGAGGAGGGAGAGGATCAATCCGATCGTCCAAGCAGAGAGCAGCAGCGTCACGCCATTCCTCCCTCGGCGATCGGAAACACCCAGCACGTTCCGCGTTGAAACTCGCTCTCGCCGCGCAGCAGGTGGACGACGGAAAGCACGTTGCGCGGCTGAAGCCACGTCGACACGACTTCGTTGAGCGGCACTTTTCCGCGAGGCAACGATCGGAATGCGGTGACCACCGCGTGGAAGTGCCCGTGGTACTCGTCGCTGATCGGACGGACGAACGGCGCCAGCGATGCGGACGGTGTCGACGACGCAACTCCCACGACGAGTCCGCTGAAGCGCGCGAACTCGCGCTCGGGCGAGAACGACAGCCATTCGCGCACGGCAGGAAAGTCGAAGCGGACGTCACCGCGTGCCGGCGAGCGGCGCAGACGCGCGCAAATGAGGCCGGTGATGTCCGCGGCCATGGCGATTCCGACGGTCGGTGTCTCGGCGAGCGATGCACACGCGCGCACGACTTCGCTCAGCGGCACTCCTTCGTCGGGCGTGTTCGCTTCGAAGCGCAACTGATGCGCCGGCGAGCCGCGAAACGTGATCGCGTAGAGCGCTTGCACGGCCGGCACGAGTCCGACGGCGCTCAGCATGTAATCGGGCGTTGCGGTTCCGTCGGTCGGCATGAAGGCGGCGCCGCCGGCGGCGGCGACGAACTCGCCGAAGAAGTCGCGGCATTCGTCGTGACTCGTTCCGAGTGCGCCGACGCCGAGCGCGAATACGTCGCGATAAATCGAGATCGATGATGACTGCGATTGCAGATTCGGATTGCCGATCACTGCGAGCTCGGACTTCCGTCCTTCGAGCAACCGGCTCTCGTATGATGCGCGCTCGGACTCGAGCGGGAGCGGAATCGACAACGTCTTCTTTCGCCCTTCGGCGCTCGATCCGGCCAGGAGCAGCTCGACGAATCCCATCAGCCGCAGCGCGTTGCGCGCACGCTCCGACGCCGCGGAGATTTGCAGCGATCCCTGCAGCGCGGCCGCGTCGCGATAGTGCTTCAAGAGAACTGCGGCGCCGGCGGAGCTGATGTACGTGACGCCGGAGAAGTCGAGGCGCACGTGGCGCGAGCCTTCGCGCGCGACTTCGTAAAGCGCTTCGTCGAGCGACTGCGACCAGTGGTTGTCGAGCCGGCCGGAGAGCCGGAGGTGAACGGCGTTGCCGGCCCGCTCTTTAACGATTTCCATCGATGACGTCCTTCGCCGATCGCACCAGCGGGGGAGGCAGCGTGATGTTGAGCGCGCGCGCTGCGTCGAGATTCACGATGAGGCTCGTTTGCCCGAAGTCCTCGAGCGGAATCTTCTTCGGATTCTCGCCGCGGATGATTCGCGCGGCGAGATGCGCGGCGTGACGGCCGCTGTCTTTGTAGTCGCGCGCGACGACGACCATCGCGCCGCCGATGGCCTGCGATTTTTGAAAGGCGAACACCGGAATCTTCGCGCGGCGCGCCGCTTCGCCGATGCTGCCGAATGCGGACGCGGTGAGGTTGCCCGGAATCTGAAGCACGGCATCGATGTCGCGCGACATCAATGCCGCGGAGGCGTCGGGAACGTCCGTGGCCGTCTCGGCCGGAACGTAGACGACTTCGAATCCGGCGCGCTTGGCCGCTTCGTCGAGCGCGATCTTCGCATTGACCATGTTCGTTTCCGCCGGGCAGTAGAGCGTGCCGAGCTTGTGAATCGACGGAAAGTTCGTCTTGATCAGCGTCAGCGCTTCGTCGTTGGCCGGCAGCAGGCTCACGCCGGTGACGTTCGGCGCGTGATCGGTATTGCTCTTCCCCGCGCCCGCCTTCAATCCCGACGCGACGTAGTTGTAGACGACGGGAACGTTTTGCGCGCGGCGCAGCGCGGCTTGCAGCGTCGGCGTGGAGAAGGTGATGAGCAGGTCCGCGCCGCCGGTGACCGCGGCATCGATGAGCGCGGAGACCGTCGCCATGTCACCCTGCGCGTTGAGGATCTTCACTTCGTAGTCGCGGCCGTCTTCGAGTCCGGACTCGCGCAGTCCGGCGAAGACGCCGCTCTCCGCGTCCTTCACATCGATGACGTCGTTGTACTGAACGAAGTAGATCTTCCACCGATGCTTCGTGGCGAGTGCACGCGTGGCGGCGCGCTCGCGATGCTGCAGATCGGAGAGCAAAAGGATGAGCGACGCCGCAGCGACGACACCTAGAGCGAGCGCAATTCTGCGAAAGGCGTGGAGCACGGGACGGCGCGTATGGTCCGCTGAGGTTGCGAGAGTGTCAAGGCGAGACTCGGTAGGCGGAAATTTGCGATACTCGGCGAATGCCGCGATACACGTGCTCGGCCACCACTTGCCGCGGGTGTGAAGCACCGAAGGGCGGCGACGGCGTCACACACAGGAACTTCGTCAGAAACTCGGCATGCATGGGCAAGCTGGCGCTCGTGCGCGAGGCGCCGAAAGAGAGCAAGACTCCGGCTCCCGAGCCGAAGAAGAGCTCGCGTCGGGAACGCGATCGCTTCGCACCGTTGCCGGCGATGGAGACGAAGAAAAAAGTGGAGCCGGTGGCTACTCGCGTCGTCCCCGAAAGAGAAGAACAGAGAAGAGACACCTATTCAACAGTGCACATCTGGCTCAACGACGCGTGGTCGCGGCCGAAATGCACGAAGCTCAGCAACGGCAAGCATGCGGAGAAGCAGGCCTACGATCACGTTAAAAATACGTACGCGAAAGAGTGGCTCGGATTCAAGCAGAACGCTCCGCCGTGCAGCGGCGACTTCGAACATCCGGATGCGACGAAGAACTGCGCCGACTACTTCTCGAACGAGTCTACGGGAGCTCGCGGCGGCTTCGTGTTCACCGTGACCGCCGATCATGCCGGCTATCTCGCCGGATGGACGTCTCTCAATAACGACCGGCAACCGGAGTTTCCGTTCACGCTTTACTGCACGAACGGGAAGTGGAGCTTCGAGCGACCGAAGGGCGCGCCCGACGGCGGACCGAAGTGAGCGCTTCGGGCTCCCGCCCTCGAGCGTTGCATCGGTTGCTGCGCTGGCTCGTGTCGGAAGGCGCCGTTCTCGAGCCGATCTTCTTTCGTCCCGACGGACATGGCGGCTACACCGTTCATGTCCGCAACGACGTCGAAGAGGGAGAGCTCATCTTCGACATTCCGCTGCGCTGCATGATCACGCGCGAGCTCGCGCGCGCATCCGCGATCGGCCGCGCCGTGATGAGCTCGGGGGCGTCGCCCAGCGACAACACCGCGCTCGCCGCATTCGTCCTCGAAGAGCGCCGCTGGCCCGGATCGTTCTGGCGGCGCTACCTCGACACGCTTCCGACGTCGTTTCCGCATCATCCATTCTTCTTCACCGACGAAGAGCTCGCGCTGCTGGAAGGAACGTTTGCGCTGGAGCTCATCAGCAGACAGAAGGCCGCCCTCGCGGCCGAGTATGAGCACCTCGTTCAGCATCTTCGCGGATTCAATGCGTTCGGATACGACGCCTTCGTCTGGGCGCGCATCATCGTGCAGACGCGCTACTTCGGCGTGAACGTGTTCGGCGAGAAGACGGAAGGACTGGTGCCGATCGCGGAGATGGTGAATCACTCGCTGACGCCGGACGTGCATTGGACGTTCGACAGCGACCGCGGCGGATGGTGTCTGACCGCGATCACTTCTCTTTCGGCCGGACAGGAGATTCACGTCAGCTACGGCGAGCGCGGAAACTCGAATCTTCTGTCGAGCTACGGCTTCTGCCTCGATAGAAACCCGGCCAACGAGACGCGGCTGCGATTCGATCCGGATGGGGAGCGCGCGTTCGCAGTCGTCGCGAACGAGAAAAACGGAGAGGTGTGCGACATGCTCGAGTTCATCCGCGAGCAACCCGAGCCGGCCGCCGCACTGCGCCGCGCGTGCGGCCGCGCGCTGGCCGCGTTTCCGACGACGATCGAGGAAGACGAAGCGCTCCTCCGCCGCGACGATCTGACGCTCAATGCACGCAACGCCATCCGCGTGCGCCGCGACGAGAAACGCGTGCTGCAGTACTTCCTCGATTTCGTGGAGCGGCGCTTCAGCGCGGAGCCGATCAGCCTAGCCGCACATAGTTGAGGGCGGGACCCACGCTCCTCCGTCGCGGGACATCTCGCCGTTGCCGGTCATCGTGTCGCCCTCGATGACGATCGTGTAGCACTGCGAAAAATGCGGATCGTCGCGCCACCAGTGGAGCTGATTGCCTCGCATCGTGGAACGTCGTGTCGGGCAGGTAAGGATGCGTGCCGATGGTTTGCCATTCGCCGAACGGCGTCAGCGCCGGGTTTGGGATGCGTGCTTTGCCACCGACTCGCATCGTCACGCGCTTGGTCGTCGCACGAATAAACGACTGCCGGGACGCGCAACGATCGCTTTCATCGGTGGATCCTTCTCGCCCGTTTGTCCAGGAGAGATGGCTCTCGCTGATCGCCAGATCAGGACGCCGCGATCTTCATCGGCACCAGGAGGTTCTTGAGGCGCATGAGGAGCGTGATCTGAGCGCCGATCACCTGCGCATTCGCGACATCGCCGCTCACCGAGTTCCGACGTTTCGCGCGAGGGGATTGTCGTAACGCGCATCGCGGACTACACGTCGGACTTCGCAGTCTCCCCCGTCGGCGAAGTTGCCATCGGTGTCTCCGACTCGCTATCGCTAGGGTAGAGTGTCCTGATGGTTGCTTCTGTGAATGCAGCAGCAACTTCACTTGCGTATGCGCTCCATTTCCCCCTCGCTGCTCTACCGCTGCCAGTGCGCCTCACCGAGTCTGCCGGTTCATCGGAGATCCCTCGCACCATGATCAAGCCCGCATGCGATTTCAGTTTGCCATTCGCATGCATCTCGCGGATCGCGGCGTTGGCGCCGATCGCTTCCATTTCGACGGCTAGAATCTCAGGAGCAGTCTTGAGGGCGTCGACGATTACGGGATATTGCAGGTCGTCAATGACCTTGTCGGACGAACCGCAATAGCCGATATGGACGCGTGTCTTGCGGGCGGGTAGTCCGGTTGGAATGGATCGGATTCTTGCCTTCCATGCAGAATTGCTGTCGTCAGCCAGAATCGTTGCAATATCGAGGAGCCGTTTGTCCGCACTCCAGTTGGGCTCCGGCCGCGACCGGAACGCACCGTTTTCGATCTTCCCGTAGTCAAAAGAATAGACGAATGAGGAGACCACGACGTCGCCACGCCGAGCGTCGCCGACACCGCCGGCAATCCCGACTATGAATACGTAGCGGGGCTGCCATTCCGAAAGGATAGAAGCCATCGCTGCGGCCGTAGGCGTCTGTCCCTTTCCGGTCAGCGCGACCACGACACCGGCCGCGCCAATGTGTCCCTCCAACAGGAATCCAGCGGAAATCTCCCGCTCGCCGGCGAGGCGATGGCGCCACGCTTCCCACTCGATTGGTTTCGGTGTGACCACGAGCACCGTATCATCGGAACGGCGGAGGTCAAGCAGATTCCGAAAGCACGACTCGACCGTGAGGGGTGAAAGGGGCTTCTTGAGATAACGGAAACGAAGACCGAGAGAACGGTGCCGTTCCGCGACGACCGTTGCGAGCTCGTCTTCCGGACGACCCGACATCATAATGATGAGCGCGTTTGTCGCGCGCTCGTTCAGTCTTTGTAAGAACTCGTCGCCATTAAGGCCGCCGCGCAGATAATAATCGATGAAGATTGCGTCGATCCGGGTGTTCTGGCTGATCACGAGACCGTCGAGGCCCGTGAGCGCAGTATGAATCGTAAGGGGACACTTCGCCTTGTCGGCCGCTTGCCTTAGCATGAATGAGATCGAATCGACGACATCTTTCTCATCGTCGATGACGAGAATGGAGACGGCGTTATTCATGATGCCTGCATTCCCAGGTATGCGCGGATCGTGTCGCCAGTGACCGGTTTCTCGCAAAACGTTGCACCGAGATCGAGCGCCCGTCGCCGAATGTCTTCGGAATACTCCGTCGCGCTGAAGAAAACGACTTTCACGATCGGATCCGTCTCGCGGATCCTCGCCACGAGCTCGAGGCCGCTGATGCCGGCATCTAATTGAACGTCGACCACCAGACCGTCATACCGGTTTGTCATGAAGCAGTGCAGAGCTTCGGTGCCTGACGTCGCAGTATCCACGTCGAAATCAAGCGTCAGTTCGTCGCGTACGCTGCCCGCGACTTCGGCGAGATCATCGACGACAAGAATCCTGCCTTTCTTCATAGTGTCTCGGATCGAACGAACGTCAACTCTTGAACGGTACCGCGTCCGGCGGCGGAGCTGACGATTCGAATGCTGCCGTCATTCAGGTCGAGGATTTTCCTGATGATGATTCCGCCGAGACCATGTCCCTCGCCGAGTTGGTCGCTACACTTTTCCTGATACAGCTTTGGAGCGATGGTTGCCGGAATGCCGCGACCATTATCGTGCAGGAGCAAACGCACGCTGGACTTGTCAGTAGCGCCGAGGCAGAGCGCGAGGTTTTCCTGATACGGTGCTGTATCCGGGCGCAATTCCGCCGCCGCCTTCAGCTCGGTGGCACGAAGCGAATTCTTGAAGAGATTCGCGAACACCAATCTCAAATGGTCAGGATCGGCAAAGATTTCTTCCTCATGGAGAGCGTCGTCCACCGTGATGACAATGCGGCGGTACGAATGTCCGAATCGCGATGTGTACTCCTCCGCGAGAGTGCGGAGTAGCGGGCCGAGTCTGGTTTGCGACTTTCGCGGCTGTGTATCGAGCATGCGCATCTCTTCAATTGTGGCCTGCAGCTTCGTCACGTGACCGTCGAGGGTATCCAGCACCCGTTCGATTCGAAGGTCAACCTCGCTCGTTTGCGGAGAGCGTGTGCTTCGCTCCAAAGCCGACTTGGCCTCTCTGATGTGCGATCCCAGGCGGGATGGCTGTCGCAGCTCGTGACGGAAAAAATCGAGCATGGCGCGGTCACTAACGACTGGCTGTAAGAAATTGCGGAGACCGTCGATGGCGCGGCGTCGGAATGTGCTCTCGATCGCGTTGATATCCATGTCGCGAATTTGCCCCGTGAGCTGCCGTACGAACTGCTCGTATGTCTTCAATTTGGTTTCAAACGCTGTCGCGCCACCTTCCAAGATGTCCAGAACGGCGCGTGTCAGTGCTTGCGTCAGGAGCGAGCCTTGCGTAACGACTCGACCGTAGGCGCCCGAGCTCTCGAGAACGACGAGGGTGGCGTCCGGCAATCCCATGATCAGGTTTGAGCTATGGGTTGCAATGATGACCTGTCGATCGGATCCCAAAGTCTTCAGTGCGGGTCCAAGCATGTGCACGATTGCGTTGGTGTCGAGGTTATCTTCCGGCTGGTCGATGATCACCGCTCGCTTTGACGTCGCACTAAGCACCATCTTCAGAATGATTCCGCTCTTCTGTCCGAACGACAATTGACCGAAAGAACGAAACTCGCTGCCTTGCCTCAGTTCGATATCGATTTGGCTGTACGACATTTGCTGTTTGACTTGATCGGCGAATGCTATTCGTTTCGACCGCTCAATCATTCGGCTGGTGGCATTCAGATATCGGAACAGATTGGATTCGACGTCAGTGCGGGAGGATCTCCATGAAGTCGTCCGCAACGCGATGTCCGCTGCCGGGATGGTCGCCAGTGCCTGCAGTTCGCTCGTGGCGGTTCCGATTAGATTGGTCGTGTCGCTGGTGAAAACGCGCACGACCGTGCCGTCCTGGCTCAGCAAATTCGTGATCTGCTCGCACGTTTGATCCTGAGTCTTGACGAGCTCTATGTGGGCGCTGAGAAGCTCAGAATAGCTCGCAGCCAGCGCGCGTAGATGTTCGTCCCACGCCCAACGGGAGTTGAATTGGTGATACCAGCGGCTGAGGCGTCTCAACCATTGCCGCAGTCCCTTACTGATCTCGGCGAGCGCTTCTCGTGGCTGGCGCACTTCCGATTCAATATCGATCGGGAGCTCGATGATGTCGTCCGTTGCATCGTCGTCGTCCTCGGCGGACTCGTCGTCGTCCCATTCGTCTGCCCACAAGGCAGCGAATTGTTCATTGGCGACGGCATCCTCGGTCGATTGCCAACGGAGCACTGCGGGAATCTCGCGGGCAAGGTATGAGCTGGCGCGATGGAGATACATGTGCCAGAAGGCATGGGTCTCAGGGTCCTCTAGATTGAGGCACTCCCAGATCGTCACCGGCAGCGCTTGGTCGTCCTTCGGTCGCGACAATTCAAGATACCTGGCGAGAATTGCCCGGGCGCCCTCATCGAGCAGGCCGCGAACCACGGCATTATTAAGCCGATTCAGCTCGCGGCGGCGCCTGTGCACGAACCGGTCAAATTCGGTGAACGGAGTGCGCGTCGCCGGTTGTTCGAGATGCCGGACGATCTCTTCGTGCCTTTTTACAGCGTCCATAAAGGCTCGTCGTCTCGCGTCGAGCATCGGAAAGAGGGCGTCGAGGAGGCTGTTTAGATAGAACTGATTCGACGCGTCTGCGATGCGAAATACTTCACCTTGCTGCAGGATTTGCATCTCAATCGTGTCGAACTCGTCCTCTATGATCTCGAATCGATCGCGATTCCGTTTTAGAAGCGCGAATTGGCCGCGCTCGATGTCCGCGATGTAGCAGTAGATAGCATTATCGCGGGAATGGAAGCACGCATACTGATTGACACCGTAGTGGCGCAATGTACCGTGGATGCGCCGCGCACCGTTGAGATCGCCATCCGGCTCCTCGCGCAGCAGTTGCATTAACTTCGTCACGAGCACGCCGGAATTGTTGCTCGGCGGTCCGAGCACGCTCAGGAGGTTCAGTACCGTCGATTTTCCTGATCCGCGATCACCCAAGAGAATCGTAATACCTTGATTGAAGGGCATTACGAACGGTCCGCCGTTTTCCCCCGTGAGGAATCCGCCCGTACAAACGATTCCTATCAGCTGACGGTGTGCAGCCGATTCGCTAGCCGATGGGAACAGACGCCAAAACTCTTCGACGGCACTAGCCAATTCAGGGTTTCGGCTGCGAGTGAGAAGTCCGCCGTCCGCGCGATCACGCTCCCGTTGCTTGTAGGCGTACCAATCGATTTTGCGACCTTGAAGCCTTTTGACGATGTCGTTCGCTACGGTCGAGGAAACGTCGCGGCCTCTCTTGATCTGGAAGTGGTTCGCTTTCAGCGTGCGCATGAAGTCGGCGGCGTCGGTGAATCCGCATTCACGCATAAGGTCGTCAAACGGGAGCGAAGTGAGCATTAGCGCATTCCAGATTCCTCTTGGGTGGACAGACGACGGTGTGGAAGGATATCACCAGCGTTGCTCTGCGCCAGAGAGTAGTGTAGTCAGCAGCAGTCGAAAGGCGCCTGACACGTGCTCAACGTCCGCCCTGTACCTTTCGGCACAGGGCGGACGAACGACTATCGGAACGCGGCGACGATTGCTTTCATCAAGGGATCTTTCTCGCCCGTGGTTTTCCAGGGGAGATAGCCCTCGCTGATCGCCCAGATCATCACGCCGCCCAATCCGTTGCGGCGGACGTAGCTGCCCTTCTCCGCAATCGACTGCTCGTTGTCGAAGGTGATGAAAGTCGGTCGCACGTCGCCGGCACCAGGAATGTTCACCGTCACCGGATTCGGGATGCTGATGTACGGCACGCGCGCTGCGTCGTCCCAGCGATATCGCTGGCCGTTGTAGAACGACTGCATGATGTTCGAGTAGCTGAAGACGTTGTCGCCGAAGCGCCACATGGCGTGATCGGTCGACTGATGCGGTCCCGTGACGTACTGCGAAGGCGAGGCGGAAGAATCGTTCTCGATCGCATCGCCGTAGAAGCCGATGCCGATGCCGATCTTCGATGCGGGGATGCCGTCGGCGAGCAGCGCCTTCACGCTGTTGTCGATGGAGCTGGGCGTCAGTGGCGTCTCGCCCTGGAGCGCGCCGGTGTGCCAGCTCTCCCATCCCGGCAGCCACATCATGCTGTAGCTCATCGGGCTCACGCGATCGAAGTACTGCGCGATCTGTCCGTAGAACGGATGAACCATGGGGTTGTAATTCATGTTGTTCCAGCCGACGGGCAGCGTGTAGATGTACGAGCTGCGCGGCAGCGCGTCGGAAGCTTGCAGCGCTTGCACGAGCGCGATCGACGTCGTCGCGTCGGCATCAGGATCGAGCGGTTCCCAATCCATGTCGACACCGTCGAAGCCACACTCCAACACGAGCGACTTGAGCGCCGCGACCACCGAGGCGCGTTTGACCGGATCGCTCGTGGCTTTGAATCCGTCGATGCTGCCTGCTCCGCCGAACATCACGAGCGCTTTGATTCCCGCCGCGTGCGCGCGCTGCACCGCTTCCTTCGCCCAATCGATTCCGCCGTATGCGAAACCGCGATCGAGCGTGCCGTCCGGATTCGGGAAGACGTTGCCGATGATGATGTGCGTCATCGCGCTGTAGTCGACTTCGGCCGGCGACTGCAGCCCGCGGTGATAGCCGATGTAGTAGCCCATCACCCAAATCGGATTCGACGGCGGCGCGGTTTCCACCGTCACCGTCGCGGTTTGCCGCACGGTGCCGTACGCATTCGCGGCGCTGAGCACGTACGTCGTCGTCGCGCTCGGATTCACCGCGGTGCTCGTGCCGGTGACCACACCGACTCCGTGATCGATGCTGATGCTGGTGGCGTCGGTGACGTCCCACGCCAGCACCGACGTGCTGTTCGCTCCGACTTTCGCCGGCGTCGCGGTGAAGCTGCGCACGGTCGGCACGGCGTGAGTGATCACCGTCGTGGTCTGACTGACCGTGCCATGTGAGTTGGATGCCGTGAGTGTGTACGTCGTCGTCTGCGTCGGAGCGACCGAGACGCCGGTCGCACCGGCGATGTTTGCGACGGATCCCACTCCCTGATCGATCGTGAGCGTGTCGTAGTCGCTCGCCGACCACGTCAGACGCGTCGCGTCTCCCACCGCGACCTCGGACGGCGTCGCGGTGAATGCGGAGACCACCGGCGGCGTCGCCGGCACCGCAGGCATCGTGTATGTACCCGTGTACACCGACGTCGTCGGCGGCACCGATGGATCGCTATGCGGCGCGGCGACGGTGATGCGGTACTGATACGTGTTGCCGCGAGCGACCGGCGAGAGCACGACCGAATGCGTCGTCGTGAGCTGCTGAGGATCGCCGAGGATGACGTGGCTGTAGTCGCTCTGTCCCCACTCGACCTTCGTGACGGTCGTCGCGCGATCGTTCGTGAAGTCGAGCGTGAGCTTGTCGTTCGTCAGATTCGGTGTCGCCGTCACGGAAGTGAACTGCGGCGGCGTGAGATCGGCGGCCCATCCGAGGCGGACGTTCGCGAGCAGGTAATGCGGACGCGACGAGCTCTCGTTGAAGAAGAGAAAGCGCATGAACTTCGGAACGGTCGCGCCGATCTGGTCGAGATTGATGCGCACGGGGATCCATTTGCCGGCGATGTTCGCGGGATGAGACGGATCCCAACCCGGAATGAAGCTGACGAGCGGCGGCTCCGCGCAATAGCCGGAGTCGTCGAGGATGAAGTAGAGATTCTGGATTCCGGTCGAATCGGGCTCGACGTAGATGTCGAACTCGATCGTTTTGAACTCGTTCAAATACATGTAGTGGACGTTGTTCCAGTCGAGCATGTTGGCGAGGCCGGCTCCGCCCCAGCCATTCACGTCGTGGAGAACTTCGATCGCGGTGCCGGTGCGGCCTGGCGCGGGCGCGTTCGGATTGACGCTGATCGGCGTCCACGCTTCGACGCGCCAATCGCCCTGGAAGCCGGAGTTGTACGCCGTCATGTACTGCAACGCTGTGCCGCCGGCGGCGACGTTGAAGCTCTGAGTCGACTTCGGCGCCGCGAGGTAATTCCCATTGCCGTCCTGAGATGCCGTGATCGAACACGCGCCCGCACCGAGCAGCGTCACCGTGCTGCCTGCGACCGAACAGACAGCCGGTGAGCTCGTGACGAAAGCGACCGGAAGCCCCGACGTCGCCGACGCTGTGAGACTGAACGGCGGATCGTTCACGCTCTTGTCGCCTGGTGCGCTGAACGCGATCGTCTGACCGGCCGGCTGAATGACCAGCGTGCCGGTTGCACTGCCGCTCTTCCCCAGATCAGTGACGGTGCACGTGACGCCGTAGCTGCCGGCGTTGATTCGTCCGGTGCCGGAGCCGATGTCCTTGTACGTGATCGACGTCGCCACGTTGCCCGGCTTGGTCGTGCAACCCGCGGACTTCCGCGTGCCGTCGTACGTCTGCGAGAGTTTCGTCAGCGTGACTTGCACCTGCGTCGCTGCCGACACTCCGATGGAACACAACAGAAACAGAGTGATGACGAGAGAGAGGAATCGTCTTAGGTGATTGCTGTTCATGGGCGCAGAAGATCGGTTCGCTGCGCCGGATCGGGATCGGGAGAATTCCCTATCTTGGAAAGATCCCTAGTCTGAATTTGCCATTTGTGAGCGGTAGAGACGCGCTGCTTCGCCGCGGGAGCGCACGTTGAGCTTCGCCAGCACCGACGAGACGTGATGGTCGACCGTCTTCGGCGAGACGTGGAGGCGCTGGGCGATATCGACGTTGCGGAGTCCTTCGTTGATCAGCTCGAGGATCTCCACTTCGCGCGCGGTGAGACCGGCCGGATGTGCGCGCGTCGACACGCGCGGCCCGCGGACGCCGCGGTCTCGCAGCCTCTGGCGGAGAGTGTGGATCAGACAGTTGTCGCCGAGTTGCTCGAGCGTGGCGATGGCGCGCTGCAACGAGTCGATGTCGCCGGCATCGCTGAGCAACAGCGCTTCGTCGTACGGATCGCCGGCCCCTTCGCGTGGAGGCGGCGCTTTCTTCGATCCGCCTGCGCGCCAGATCCACCGATCGAGATCGTGCCGCTTGATCATGCGGCCGCCGAACGCGTGCGCGGCGCGCAGCTCCTCGATGGCGGATGCGAAGTCGCCGCGCAGCCATGCCGCCTCGGCGCGCGCGATGGCGACGACGCCGATGCGCTGCAAGTCCGGCATGCGTCGCGCGAGATCCTGCGCTTCATCCAGCATCGGCTGCGCATCGGGATCGCCGTGACGCGCGCGCACGGTCGCTGCGATGACCAGCGCGAAAGCGCGATTGATTCGCGCGATGCCGTGCCCCGCGAGCACCGCGTTCGCATCCGCTGCAGCGTCGTCCCATCGCCCGCGCTCGAGCAGCAGTCGCGCGCGCCAGACGGTGATGTAGTTCTGCCAGAAGATGATGTCGCGCTCCTGGCAATACTCGAGGCCTTCAGCGATGGCGTGCTCGGCGCGCACGTACTGCCGCAGCCACACCGAGAGCGCGGCGAGATTGCCGTACGAGCGCGCGGCGTGCTCCTGAAATCCATGCTGGAGCGAGAGGCGAAGTGCCTCTTCGATCTTCGCCAGACCGGTGAGGTCGTACGCCATCGCGTACGCGGAGCCGATGCTGTTCAGCGCGTGCGCGATGATCTCGTTGTCGCCGAGCTGCGTCGCGAGCTCCATCGCCAGCGTGCCCCATTCGATCGCGGTGTTTTTCTCCTGCGCCAGCATGTGGAACTGCGACTGGTTGTTGTACGCCATCGCCAGCTCGCGGCTCGGCTGTCCCTCCAGAATCGCGATTGCCTCCTCCGATTTCTTCCGCGCCTCGGCACTTCGTCCCAAACGCCACAAGAATCGCGACTGCCAGCGGACGTTGTCGCCTTCGCGCAGTTTGTCGCCGAGCCGGCGGCGGATCTCCGTCGCCTCGATGCGGCACGCCAGCGCTTCTTCTGAATCATCGGTGAGCGCACATTCGTACGCGAGCGATTCGAGCAGTACGGCCCGACATGCATCCGCAGACTTCGCATGACGCAGTGCCGCGCGCAGATGCGACGCTGCCTCGAAGTGCGCTCCGGCCTTCGCTGCTTCCGCCGCCGCGAGCGGCGCGAAGTCGAAAATGGCCGCGGCGTCTTCCGCCCCCGCGGCATGGTGCGCAACGCGCGCGAGCGATGCGTCGCCGCGCTCGATGAGTCTCGCCAGAATGATGCGGTGCAACGCCGCACGCCGCAAATCCGAAAGCGACGATTCCATCGCCTGGCGCGCGAGCTCGTGCCGGAAGACGATCGCCTGACCGTCGATGCGCACGATGCCGCATCGCGCCGCCTCTTCGCTCGCTTCCTCCGACGCCGCCAGCAACTCCAGCTCCGCCCGCCGCGGCACCACCGACGCCATCTCCACCAACTGCCGCGCCTCGGCCGACAACTTCGCGGCACGCGCCAGCACCGCATCGCGAACGATTGGAGGAACCGCGTCGGCGTCGGTGGCCAGCACTTCGGTGACGTAAAACGGATTGCCGCCCGTCAACTCGAACACGCCTGCACGACCGTTCGCGATCTGTTCGACGGTCTCGCGCGACAGCGGCGTCAGAGCAACGCGCCGCACTACAGTGCCGGCTTCGCCAAGGAGCGAGATGAGCGGATGATCGGGCGCGATCTCATCGTCGCGATAGCTCAGCGCGAGCAGCAGCGGCGCTCGCGCGATACGACGGGCGATGTATTTGAGGAAGTCGAGCGTCGCATGATCGGCCCAGTGGACGTCTTCGACGACCAGGAGCGTCGGGATCCGCTGCGCCGCCGCGAGTGCGGACGGAAAAAGCCGCTCGCGCGGCGCGTCCGTATCGATTTCGAGATCCGGCGCGATGTCATGCAACGGCCCCAGCGGACGTGGCGTGAACAACGCCTCGCAACCGGCCCACAAGACGCGCATGCGATCCGAGACATTCGCCGCGAGCTCATGAAGCAGAGCAGTCTTGCCGATGCCCGCTTCTCCAACGACGACGGCCACACCACCCGCTCCGTCGACGGCGCGTTCGGCGGCCGCGAGGAGCTCCGCGAGCGGACGATCGCGTTCGAGAAGAGGCACGCGGAGATGATACGGCGCGTCGTGCACGCCAAAGCGGCTTCTCCTCAAGTGCGGCGTTGCGCTTCGCTGAGCCACTCGACCATCGCCGGATCGCGGTGATCGAAGAAGAGGCTCGCGCCCGTGGTTCGCGGCCGCCGGTTAGAAGGTCAGAGCTTGATATCGAGGTACCTACCGACCTCCGAGGAGGTGATCACGCCGTTCTCGATGGAGTCTCGAATGAACACCCAGCCGATGAACTTCGCCAATTCGGCGACGTTGAGTTTCCGAGCGACGTCCTGAAACTTCGGCGCAGCAACCATCGATTCGACAATCCGGCGTAGCGTGACCTCCTTTTCTGCCGCCGCTGTTTCCGATATCTGATAGACGATGCGGAACGCGTCATCAAGCTCCCCGTTGGCGCGCCCCCACAGCCCAACCCGCCCCGCGAGAAACATGGTCGCCTCCACTTCCTCTCGTACGTCTTTCGGCGTCCGTTCGAGGGAGCCATTTGCAAAGCCCTCCAGGTACCGCCAAAAGATCCCCAGGTCAATCGAGGTCTTGTGGACGACGGCGTTGAGGTCGCGCACCAGCAGATGTTCGTTCATCGAGTGCGACGCGCCCACCACGTAGACCACGTTGCTGTTCGGGTGCTCCACGTTCAGCATCTTGGAAACTTGGCCATTCACCTGTGCGTCCCGCAACAGCCCCTCGCGTGCGTAGGCCTCGCACTCGTTACGATTCTCCGCCCACATCGTTGCGAGGTCGCCACTCGCCGCAGCAATATTGGCGCGTATGTTCGGGATGAAGGCGCCCTTGATGGCAATCCACGCTTCAAAGGGTATCTGTTCACGAACGATTGGAACGCGATGCTCGGCTGCCCAGGCCAGAAGCGCCTCGCTGAACGGATTCACATTCAGGATTCGTTTCTGCTCTGCCCCGCCTGCATTCCATTTCCCATATCCTCGATCCAATTCGGCGACTCCGGCGGCATACCCCGCTGCAAGCGTCTTCTCGTTCGCCCTCACAGTCTCCGGCGCGAGTAGCACATGGGGTGGTAAGTCCCTCAACGACGAGTCGACGTGGCGATAGAAATCGTCGAGAGTGAGGCCGCCTTCTAAAAGGAGGACAAGGTTGCGACTTTCCTCGGCCACCTTGTCCAGATCAGGCTTGATTTCCTGAAAGTCGGCAGCGCTGACATGAGTCGCGTAGATGAGGTGGAACGTGCCGTGGTCGCTTCGTTTCATCGGAGTTTGCGCCATCGGGGTGGTAGCGACAACGGGGAGAACTGCAATAGCTTAGCGGAGGCGTGCTCAGATCCTAGTTGCCGCCATGACTTATCCCAGCGGCAGGTAGAGGGCTACCCGGCGGAGATCATACGGACCGGTACGAGGCGGGTCGCTTACGGGTCGAGCAAGAGGGCCAGCGTCGATCACGTGCTAACGAACATCAACCGTACAGACTTGTACCGTGAGCGACACCTCGACCGGGTGAAACTCGCATGAACAATTTCCGCCGAGGGAAGGGGAAAGCCGCCCGGTTTGT
>Ga0075425_100003243_pt1 | contig 16480 bp, 17 predicted proteins | sample SoiMethybrSBSTD4_FD_75300 | JGI IMG/M metagenome (GOLD analysis project Ga0075425, IMG submission 75300) | Bulk soil microbial communities from a Populus tree surrounding site in Tennessee, USA - Soil MetaG P. TD hybrid SBSTD4 | ecosystem: Environmental > Terrestrial > Soil > Tree plantation... | reverse complement strand
GCTTCACCGTCGAGATGTCGAACTCCGGATCCGAAATGGCGATCTACTTCCTGAAGGAGACGGGCGCCGGACATGAAAAGTCGTCACTGGGGTAGTTCCCTTGGGAAGTTCGAGAAGCACGGACTGAACTCGGAGATCAACGTCACTCCGTTGGTCGACGTCTGCCTCGTGCTGCTCATCATCTTCATGGTCGTCACGCCCATGCTGCAGAAAGGCGTGCCGGTGAACCTGCCGATGACCGAGGATCCGGAAAAAACTCCGGATACCGAAAAGCAGCTCCAGATCTCCGTCAAGGCGGATGGCTCGGTCTACCTCGGACCGACCGTCGTCATGAAACAGCAGGTGGAGTCGGAGCTGAAGAACATTCACGACCGCACGCCGGATCGGGAGATCGCCGTCAAAGGCGACAAGAAGGTCAAATACGGCGACGTCCTCGACGTTCTAAAAGCTTGCCGCGAGGTCGGCTTCAACAACGTCGGCTTGATCGCGCAACCCAAGAAATCACCGAATCAAGGACCAGTCTAGTATGCAAGTAGGCGGAAGCGGTTCAGTCAAGTCCGACATCAACGTCACGCCTCTCGTCGACGTCGTGCTCGTGCTGTTGATCATCTTCATGGTCATCACGCCGGTCGTGCAGATGGGATACCTCGTCAGGGTTCCGCCGAAGGCGCCCGCGAATCTTCCTCCATCCGCGGTGCAGGATCAGATCATCCTTCGTCTGCAGCCCGACAACCGGATCCTGATCAACAAAGAAGACGTCTCCATGGAAGCGTTCCCGCAACGCATCCGCGACATCATGCACGGCAACACCAGCAAGATGGTCTTCTTCGCCGGCGCACGCGACGTCGACTACGAGTCGACGATGCGCTTCCTCGACTCCGCCCGCGCGGCCGGATGCAAGAACATCGGCATCATCGTCGAGGAGCCGGGACAGTAGGTTCTTAGCTCTCAGGTCTTAGCTCTTGGAAACGGCGGCTTCGGCCGCCGTTTCTATTTGCACCTGTAACCATCGCCACCGATTTTGCCGTAAAATTGGTGTCGATGTTTACACGCTCCCTCGGCCCGCCGCGCTCCTCGTTCTTCTTGTTTGGTGCGAGAGGAACCGGTAAGAGCACGTGGATCCGCGCGACACTCCCGGATGCGTTCGTCGTCAACCTCCTCGCGGCCGAGGCAATGCTGAGCTATGAGAGAGAGCCCTCGCTGTTTCGTGCCGAAGTTCTCGCGCAGCCGCGCTCGCGCTGGATCGTTCTCGACGAAGTCCAGCGAGCACCGAGGCTGCTGGACGAGGTGCATCTCCTCATGGAGGAGAAGGGCTACAAGAAGTTCGCTCTCACCGGCTCATCCGCGCGGAAACTGAAGCGCGGCGCCGCGAATCTGCTGGCCGGTCGCGCCGTCGTCAAGCACCTCTTCCCGTTGACGAGCGCCGAAATCAACTTTGACGTATCGATGCGCCAGCTCCTTCGCTTCGGTTCGATGCCACTGAGCGTGAACGCTCCCAACGAAGCCGCCCGCGAAGAGTTCTTACGAGCGTATGTGACGACGTATCTCGCCGAGGAGATTCGAGCGGAGGCACTCGTACGCGATCTTGGCAGCTTCAGCCGCTTTCTCGAGGTCGCCGCGCTCGCCGCGGGACAGAAAACGAATGTCTCCGGTATTGCGCGAGACGCTGGAGTGTCTCGCGAAACCGTTCGCGGCTACTTCGATGTTCTGATCGACACGCTGATCGGAAGCTGGCTGCCTGCGTATCGACCCCGCGCGAAGATCAAAGAAGTCGGCCTGCCGAAATTCTATTGGTTCGATCCGGGCGTACTGCATGCGGCGGCCGGTGGGTTTGACCAGCCACTTCCCGGCGATTGGGATGGCGTGCTTCTGGAGCATCTCGTTCATCACGAGATTCGCAGCCGCATCGAGTACGCTGCAGTGAAAGGCTCCCTTGCTTACTGGGCGACTCCCAGTGGCAGCGAAGTCGACTTCGTGTGGTGGCACGGCCGCGATGTCGTTGCTATCGAAGTGAAGAACGCGCGCGAATTCCGGCGTGGATTCGGCACTGGCATCAACTCGTTTCGCGAAGGCAAAGGAGCGCGGGGCTACGTCGTTTATCGCGGCAATCGCGAGCTCGATCTCGGCGGAACCCGCGTGCTGCCGCTCGAGACATTTCTGAGGCTGCTGCACTCCGGCCGGATCATCGGCTGAACAGGCACGACGAACACGGCGACGAACAGAGTCGCCGCGCGATTGCGTTCTTAGGAACGCATAGCTATCTCGTCGGACGCGCGATTGCCTTCGCTGAACGTAAACACTGTCCTGAGGGCGAGAATCACGCGTTCGCGGCACGTAAACACTGTCCTCAGGGCGAGAATCACATGTTCATCGAACACGTGTTTGCGTTCGTGAAGATAGTGATTACGTTCACGCAGATGCTGTTCGCCCGTTATCTGTTTGCGTACGTCAAAACGCAAACATGCCGACGCATGCGCCGAACATGAGCAGCATCGTGAGAACGACGGCCGCGCGGCCCAGGCGGGAGCTCGGCTGTCCGCGCATGATCTTCTTGTCGCTCGCGACGAGCACGATGCCGAGGAGGAGAAACGGCGCGAGGACTCCGTTGATCACTGCGGTCCAGTAGAGCGCGTGGACGGGGTTCACGTCGGCGAAATCGAGAGCGATGCCGACGGCGTTCGACAGCAGCACTACGGCATAGAACGCGCGGGCCTTGTCGATCTTCTAGTCGAGGCCTTGATGCCATCCGAATGTCTCGGCCAAAGCGTAGGCGGCCGAGAAGGAGAGCGTCGGAATCGCGAGCAGACCGGTGCCGATCAATCCGGCGGTGAACAGCAGATAGCAACCCGGACCTGCCAGCGGGCGCAATGCTTCTGCAGCCTGCGCCGACGTTTCGATGTTCGTGATCCCGTGCCTATGAAGTGTGATCGCCGTCGTGACGATGATGAAGAACATCACCGCATTGGAGAAGAACGTTCCGATGCCGACGACGAACTTGCGATGGACGATCTCGAGGGACGTCGCTCCGATGCGCTCGATCGCTTTGCGTCGTCCGATGCTCTTCTCCTCTTCCACTTCCTGTGATGCCTGCCAGAAAAAGAGATACGGGGCTGATCGTCGTGCCGAGAATGGCCACGAGCGTCGCCCACGCAGTCGCGTGATGCGGAATGACTGGCCGCACGGCGTCGTGCACGATCGGCAACCAGTCGGGTCGCAGAACGAACGCCGTGGCGGCGCTGATCCCGATCCCGAACACGATGACGAATAGATGCGAGTTGACGCCGGTCAGCATTTGCGCGGCGTCCGCCATGGCCGAGCGCATGGGCGAGTCCATGACCGGTGACCATGCCAATGCGCGCGCACATCATCTGCACGGCTGCCATGAGAGGCCACGTCAGAAGGGCAGTCCACAGCATGGCCGTGCCGAGCTGCGCGCCGGCGACCGAGTACGTTGCGATGCCCGAAGGATCATCGTCCGCGGCTCCGGTGATGATGCCTGGACCGAGAGCGCCGAGGAGCTGGCGCGTCGTTGATTCTTTCGTGCGTGGCTCGTTCACGTCGCCTGTCCGCCGCCTCGCGGCTAGCGAAGGATAGGCGAGGGCGCCTCTGCTCGACTCGATTACTTCAACTTGAACAGGCGCCGCTCGATTTGCAGCAAAGAGTCGAGCGACAATCGTCCCGGTCCGAGGATGATGATCGCCGTCGTGATCGCGAGCAGCGACAGCGGCAGCTCGATCGTGTGAAGCACGGCGCCGAAGCCGTGCACGTCGGGATCGCGCATCGCGTCGGGAAGTTGCACGACGAACACGGCGACGAACATCGTGCCGGCCAGGAGGAGCGCATCGATACGCGTCAGAAGCCCGGCGATGAGCAGGATCGCTCCGAAGAACTCGGCGTACGACGCGAGGTATCCGAGGAACGCGGGGATGTGATAGCTCGGGAGATCGGCGGCGAAAGCGGCGGGACCACCTTGTCCGAAGACCTTCGAATAGCCGTGCGGGAGAAAGATGGCGCCGGCGACGAGGCGCAGCAGCAACGTCGAGACGTCCGTCGTCCAGCTCTTCATGGCGCGAATGTTCTCGCTTCCATCAGCTTGTTCGTGTCGGCTTATCTTGCCACATTCCTCTTTCTTGGATACGTGACGCAGCTCGTCTACGTCGCGCTGCTGGTCGCGGCGAGCATCGCGACCGCGTTCACGAATCTCGTGCTCGATCGCGGACGATGGCGCATCGGAGTCTTCGTCGCGCCGCGGCTGGCGTTGCGTGACTTCGCCAGCGGCGCGAGTCTGGCGATGTTCTGCGTGTTCGTCGCGGACGTTCTCATCGCGCCGCAGCACGCCGTCGGTGGCGGCTTTCCGTGGCGCGAGCTGTGGATCGTCTACGTTCCTGCCGCCATCCAGGAAGAGCTCGTGTTCCGCGGCATCGTCTTTCAGAAAGCGCGTGCGTGGAATCGCACGATCGCGATCGCGATGAGCGCGCTGGTCTTCGCGGCCCTGCACACGATGAACGGCGACATCACGCCGATCGCAATTCTCAATCTGTTCATCGCCGGCATTCTTCTCGCGCTCACATACGAGGCCTACGAGCGGTTGTGGTTGCCGATCGCCTTTCATCTCGCCTGGAACGTCGTCAGCGGGCCGATTCTCGGCTACGGCGTGAGCGGCTACACGAGCGAGTCGACGGTGTTCATCACGCGACTGCACGGCCCGATCTGGCGCAGCGGCGGCGAGTTCGGTCTCGAAGGAAGCCTCTGCGCCACGATCGTGGAACTTGCAGCGGTTGCGATGTTGTTATGGTTGCGAAAGCGGCGCCCCATATAATCGCGCGCCGTCGCTACCGACCTCATCCCGGAGGAGAAAAAGCAGATGACGTTTCGTCGAGTGATCGTTCCGATCATTGCCGTATTTGCGTTGCAGAGCGCGCTTCTCGCGAGCTCGATTCAGTATCCCCAGACAAAGAAGGTCGAGCAGGTCGACGACTACCACGGTACGAAGGTCGCCGACCCGTACCGCTGGCTCGAAGACGACGTCCGCACGTCGAAAGACGTTGCCGACTGGGTCACGGCCGAGAACAAAGTCACGTTCGACTACCTCGGCGCGATCCCCGAGCGCGACGCCATCAAGACGCGCCTGACGAAGCTCTGGAATTACGAGAAGATGGGCGTTCCCTTCAAGCACGGCGGACGTTACTTCTTCTCCCGCAACGACGGACTGCAGAACCAGTCGGTGCTCTACACGATGAACTCGCTCAGCGAAACGCCGCGCGTGCTCATCGATCCGAACACGTGGTCGAAAGACGGCACGGTCGCGCTGCAGGGTTTCGTCGTGAGCGACGACGGCAAGTACGCCGCGTACTCGGTCGCCGAAGCGGGATCGGACTGGATCAACTGGCACGTCCTCGACATCGACAGCGGCAAGATCCTTCCTGACGAGATCAAGTGGTCGAAGTTCTCCGGCGCGTCGTGGACGAAAGACGGCAAGGGCTTCTTCTACTCGCGCTATCCGGAACCAACCGGCGACAAGTTCCACAGCCTCAATCGCAATCAGACGCTCTACTACCACCGCCTCGGCACGCCGCAGTCTGACGATGTCGTCGTCTACGCGCGTCCCGATCAGCCGGAGTGGTCGATCAACGGCGACGTCACCGAAGACGGCCGCTACCTCGTCATCACGATGTCGAAGGGAACCGCGGAGAAGTATCAGGTCGTCGTGAAAGATCTGGGCGAGCCGTACGCGATGGCGCAGACGCTCGTCGACGACTGGAACAACGAATACGCCTACATCGGCAACGACGGTCCGGTGATGTACTTCAAGACCGACCTCGATGCGCCGCGCCACCGCGTCATCGCCATCGACCTTCGCAATCCGAAGCGCGATGCGTGGAAGGAGATCGTGCCGCAGAGCGACGCGACGCTCGTCGGCGCCGACTACACCGGCCATCACCTCATCGGCGAATATCTCCGCGACGCCAAGAGCGAAGTGAAAATCTTCGGGACCGACGGCAAGCTCGTTCGCACCGTCGATCTCGGCGGCATCGGCACTGCGGCTGGATTCAACGGACGCGCGGACGATCCCGAGACCTTCTATCAGTTCGCGAGCTTTGCAACGCCGCCGACGATCTATCGCTACAACGTCGAGACGGGCGAGAAGACGCAGTACTTCCGCGCGAAGGTCGCCATCAATCCCGACGACTACACCGTCGAGCAGGTCTTCTACACGTCGAAGGACGGCACGAAGGTGCCGATGTTCATCACCCACAAGAAGGGGATGAAGCTCGACGGCAACAATCCGACGCTGCTCTACGGCTACGGCGGATTCAACATCTCGATGACGCCCGCGTTCTCGATCTCGCGACTGGCTTGGATTCAGATGGGCGGCGTGTACGCCGTCGCGAATCTCCGCGGCGGCGGCGAGTACGGCGAGGATTGGCATCAGGGCGGAACGAAGCTGCACAAGCAGAACGTATTCGATGACTTCATCGCCGCGGCCGAGTATCTCGAGAAGAACGGCTACACGAAGCCATCGAAGCTCGCGGTGCAGGGCGGCAGCAACGGCGGTCTGCTCGTCGGCGCAGCGATCACGCAGCGGCCCGATCTCTTCGGCGCTGCGCTTCCCGCGGTCGGCGTGATGGACATGCTGCGCTTCAACAAATTCACGGCGGGACGTTTCTGGGTCGACGACTACGGCTCATCGGACAACGCCGACGAGTTCAAGGCGCTCTACGCCTACTCGCCGTACCACAACATCAAGAAGGGGACGAAGTACCCGGCGACGCTGATCACGACCGCCGACACGGATGACCGCGTCGTGCCCGGCCACAGCTTCAAGTTCGCCGCGGCGATTCAGGAAGCGCAGGCCGCGCCCGCGCCGGTGCTGATTCGCATCGAGACGCGCGCCGGTCACGGCGGCGGCAAGCCGACGTCGAAGCAGATCGAAGAGATCGCCGATCAGTACGCGTTCCTTGTGAAAAATTTGGGAATGAAAGTGAAGGCTCAATGAAAGACATCGTCATCGTCGACGGCGCACGAACGCCGATGGCCGAGTACAACGGCGACTTCAGCGACATCAGCGCCATCGATCTCGCCGTCGTTGCATCGAAGGCGGCGCTCGAGCGCAGCAACACGGCGCCGGGCGACATCGATCACGTGATCGTCGGCAATGCATTGCAGACGTCGGGCGACGCGATCTACGGCGCGCGTCACGTCGGATTGAAATCGGGAGTGCCGAAAGAAGTTCCGGCACTCACCGTCAATCGCCTCTGCGGATCGGGCATTCAGTCGATCATCAGCGGCGCCGAACAGATTCATCTCGATGAAGCGAAGACGGTGCTCGCCGGCGGCATGGAGAACATGTCGCAGGCGCCGCACGTGATTCGCGGTGCGCGCAAGGGATTCAAGCTCGGTCAGGGCAATCTCGAAGACTCGCTCATGGTCGCACTGCTCGACAGCTACAGCGGCTTGTACATGGCGCAGACGTCGGACAATCTCTCGCGCCGCTACGAGATCTCGCGCGAAGCGCAAGATCAGTACGCGCTCTGCAGTCAGAAGCGCGCCGCTGCTGCCTCGGACAAGTTGCAGGAAGAGATCGTGCCGGTGACCGTCGGCAAGAAGACCGTGACTGCGGACGATCACATGCGTCCCGACACGACGATCGAAGGACTGGCGAAGCTGCGTCCCGCATTTGCGAAAGACGGATTCGTCACTGCCGGCAATGCCAGCGGCATCGTCGACGGCGCCGCGATGGTCGTCGTGACCACTGCCGACAACGCCAAGAAAGCGCCGCTCGGCCGCATCGTCTCCTGGGGCATCGCCGGATGCGATCCCGACGTCATGGGCATCGGTCCCGTTCCCGCGACCAAGATCGCGCTGAAGAAAGCGGGAATGGCGCTCGATGACATCGATCTGATCGAGATCAACGAAGCGTTCGCGGGACAGATCCTCGCCGTCGCGAAAGAGCTCGGCATCGATCACGACAAGTTGAACGTCAACGGCGGCGCGATCGCCCTCGGCCATCCGCTCGCTGCGAGCGGCACGCGACTCGTGCTCACGCTGCTGTACGAGTTGCGGCGGCGGCAGAAGCGCTACGGCCTCGCCTCCGCATGCATCGGCGGCGGGCAAGGCATCGCCATGATCGTCGAGCGCGTCTAATGAACGTTCTGCGCACCCGCCGGTTTTCCGAACGGCGGGTGCTGCAACTTCAACGGCGGATGCTTCGCTAACTCGTCGTTGATCACCGCGATCGCTTTGTCGAGTTGCGGATCTTGTCCGGCGGCGACGAGATCGGGCCGCGCGTCCACTTCGATGTCAGGATCGACGCCGTGGTTCTCGACGATCCACTCGCTCTTTCCGTTCACGACATCCCACGCTGCCACGTGCGGCACGCGCACGGAGCCGCCGTCGATCATCGGAAGCTCGTCGCCGATTCCCATTACGCCTCCCCACGTCCGCTTTCCGATGATCGGACCGACGCCGAGCTTTCGAAAGTAGTCGGGCACGGAGTCGCCGCCGGAACCTGCGAATTCATTGACGATCAGCGTCTTCGGCCCGTCGATCGCCGCAGCAGGCACTTTGATGTCGGCGCCGTCGCGCGTCGTGTCGTACTCGAGATGTTTGCGTGCGAGCCGTTCCGCGAAGAAGTCGGGGATGTAGCCGCCGCCGTTGTAGCGCGCGTCGACGATCAGCGCCTGCTTGTCGGTTTGCGCGTAGAACTGCTGTCCGAACGCGATGATGCCGGCCTCCTGCGTGAACGGCAGATACAGATAAGCCGCGCGGCCGTTCGTCGACTCGAGCACTTTGCGGCGATTCGACTCGACCCAATCCAGCACGCGCACTTTCTCTTCATTCGCGATCGGACGAACGATCTCTTCATGCGCGCCGTCCATCGACGGCTTGTCGTTGAGCAAGAGACGTGTCTCGTGCGAGGCCAGTCCCTGAAATGCGGCGTAGAGATTCTCGTCCGTCGTCAGCGGCTTGCCGTTCACGGCGAGGATGTAGTCGCCGGCAGCGGCGTGCACGCCCGGCGCGGTGAGCGGCGCGCGTGACTCCGACGACGTGTTGTCGCCGGCGTAAATCTTCGCGATGCGGTAATAGCGGCCGCCGGCGTCGTAGTCGGCGCCGAGGAGTCCGACTTGAATGCGCGGCACGTCGGGAACGTCGCCGCCGCTGACGTAGAGATGCGACACGCCGAGCTCGGAGATCATCTCGCCGAGGATGTAATTCAGATCGTTGCGATGCGCGACGTAGGGGAGGACGTGCTCGTACCGCCGCTTGATCGCCGGCCAGTCGACGCCGCCCATGGTCGGGTCGTAGAAGAAATCGCGCTCCATGCGCCACGCTTCGTCGAAGATCTGCTTCCACTCCGCGCGCCGGTCGAGCGTCATGCGCAGTGTGGAGGTGTCGATCTTTCCGTCGCCGACTTTTCCACCTTTCGCGTCGGCGATGCCGTACGTCTTCGCCGACTTGTACATGACCTTCTCGCCGTCGCCGCTGAGCGCGTACGCATCGATGCCGGCGAGCACTTCCGATTCCTCGCGCTTGTCGAGGTCGTACGTCTTCAGCGTCTTGTTCGGATCGTCGCTCGGTCCCGGAGAAACGCTGAGGTAGAAGAGGCGATGCTTCGCCGCGGCGAGGCTCGCGTACGTTCCCGCCGCGACCGGAACCTTCACGATGCGACGTCCGATGTTCGCGAGGTCGATCTTGTTCGATGACTTCGGCGACGCCGGTGATGCAGCTTCTTCATCCGACTCCGGCGCGAACGGCGACGCCGCGTCGCTCGCCAGAATCACGGCGTAGATTCCGGTCGACTGATTGAAGTTGAACGTCTGCTCGAAGTCGCTGAACGTCGGCGTCAGATTGCGATTCGACAAGAAGTACAGATAGTCGCCGCTGCGATCGAAGATTGGAGTGAAGTCGTCGGTGAATCCGTTCGTGACGGGGAAGCTCTTCCGCTGCTCGAGCGAATAGAGAAAGATCTGGCGGAACTGATTGGCGGCGTGCTTCTCGTACGCAAGCCACTTCGAGTCGGGCGACCAGTCGTACGAGTCGATCAATCCGTACGGCGACTCGTCGACGAGCACCGGCGCGCCGCCGTTCGCATCGATCCAGAACAATTTGTTCGACTTTTCCGCGAACGCGATCAGCTTCGAGTCCGGCGACCACCTCGGCAGGAATCGATACGAATGGCCGTCGGTCGTGATGCGCTTCGCATCGCCGCGTCCGTTTTCCGGCCGTGTGTACAGCTCGTACTCGCCGGTGACGTCGGAAAAATAGGCGATCGATTTTCCGTCCGGGGACCACGCCGGCCACAACTCGCGCGCGCCGGAGGTGTTCGTCAGGTCGCGCGCTTCGCCTTTCGACGCCGGCACGCTGAAGATCTCGCCGCGCGCTTCGATCGCGGCGCGCTTTCCCGACGGCGACAGCGTGAACGTGTTGATCCACTTGTCGGCGCTGATCGTCTGCGGCCGAAGGCTCGGAAAGTCGGTCGTGACGGTGATCGGAATCAGCTCGATCTTTTTCGTAGCGACGTCGAACGCGAACAGCTCGCCGCCGTGCTCGAAGACGATCGCACCGGCGCCGAGGGAGGGCCACTTGACGTCGTAGTCGCGGTAGGTCGTGAGTTGTTCGGTCGCGCGCGTGGCGAGATCGAAGCGATAGAGATTCATGATGCCGTCGCGATCGGAGATGAAGTAGATGGAGTTGCCCGACCACATCGGAAAGAGATCGGCCGCATCGCTGTGCGGCAGCTCGTCGTACGTGTTCTTCGCGACGTCGTAGATCGACACGTACGAGTGCATGCCGCCGCGATAGCGCTTCCACGTGCGCGCCTCGATGGAGACGCGGTTGTACGCGATGCGATTGCCGTCCGGCGCGAACGTTCCGAAGCCCGCAGTCGGCATCGGCAGCTTCGTTTCGAATCCGCCGTTCGGCGACACGGTGTACAGCGCGTCGTACGATTGCGGCGCGCTCGCGCGCGCGGAGCGGAACACGATGCGCGATCCGTCGGGCGTCCAGCCCACGACCATGTCGCGGTTCGGATGAAATGTGACGCGCTTCGGTTCGCCGCCGTCAGCGGACATCACGTAGACGTCGAGATTGCCGTCGTACTCGCCGGTAAATGCGATGGTCTTTCCGTCGGGAGAGAAGCGCGCCAGCGCTTCGTATCCGGGATGCGACGTGAGTCTACGCGCCTCGCCGCCGCTCCGCGGAACGCTCCACAAGTCGCCGCCGTACGTGAAGACGACGCGGTCGGCGGAGATGGCCGGATAGCGAAGAAGACCGGTGAGCTTCGGATTTTCTGCAGCAGCGGGGACGGTGCCGAAAGCGAAGAAGAGGACAAGAACCCAGGAGCGCATGACGCCGTTTTAACCGGCGCGCGAAGTCGGGTCTTTCACGAACTCAAGAAAATGTTCTGCGATTACGGCGATACGACGCGGGCGTCGACTCCATGGCGCGCCGGAACTCGCGCGAGAAATGGCTCTGATTCGCAAAGCCGCAGCTGAGTGCGATTGAAGCGAGCGGCTCGTCCGTCGTTGCGAGCAGACGTCGCGCCTGGTCGATTCGCAGGTCGCGCACGAACGTGCCGATCGTGCATCCATGCACGGCGCGGAACGTCGCAGCGAGATGCACCGGATGAACTCCGGCTTCCGCTGCGACCTCGCTCAACCGCACGCGTGTCGCAAACTGCTCGCGCAGCAACTCTTCGGCCCTTCGCAACCAGCGCGGCACCGCGCCGCGGACATGAGTACGCGCGCGAAATGCGGAGGCGATCAACTCGAGCGTCAATCCTTCGGTGGCAATCTCCGAGACGTCGTCGAACCGCTGAAACTCGCGAAACAGGCGCCGCGCGACGCCCACGACTTCAGCTTCGCTGTACGTTGACGGCGCGTCCGCCGGCGTGACATCTGCGCAATGATCGGCCATCCAATTGGAATCGATGTCGATCATGAAGCAATGCGCGTTCGAAGCAAACCGATTGACATGTGGCGCGCCGGCCGGACTGAACGTCAGCATGCGCGGCGAAACGTCGAGGTGCTCGCGTCCGTAGCTCTCGACGTACGATCCTTCGAAAACGAGGCTGAAGCCGGCGTCGCCGTGCTCGTGTCGAGGAAGGGTGAGACCGGCGGCGTAACGGATCTCGGTGAGAATGAACGGGCCGACGTGGCGTCGCTCGGATTGGATTTCGGGCATACTCCGCTGGCATTGTAAGGTTTTCCAAGACTCCATGAAGCGCGCTCTCGCCGTACTCATCCTTCTCGCCGCGTTGCCCGCGGCCGCCATCATCTCCGTCCGCCACGTCGACGCCGGCCACATCAGCGTGATCATTCGCGGTGAGCGACTCTCCGACGCCGTCAATGCCGTCGCGCCCGACACGCGCATCGTCACCGACGACGATCCGATCGTCAGCGTCCGCCAGGAGCGGGTCACGCCGTCAGCCGCGCTTCAGGCGATCGTTCGCGCCGCGAAGCTGCAGCTCGCCGACGAAAACGGCGTGTGGGTGATTCGCAACGCTTCGGAGTCGCACGTCACACTCGACGTGAAAGACGCCGACGTTCGTGAGATTCTTCGCTCGATGCAGCAGCAGTGCGCGATCAAGAACCTCATCATCGATCCGAAAGTGCAAGGCAACGGAACGTTCGTCCTGCACGCCGTTCCCTGCCGCACGGCCTTCGACGTCGTGACGCGCACGATGTCCCTCAAACTCATCACATACGAGAACAACGTCGTGGAAGTCGCGCCTCGATGAAGGCTCGTACCGCGATCAAGATCGCGATCGTTGTTTTCATCGCCGCAGTCGTGGCGGCGATCTACTTCTCGCCGCTGCGTACGCACTTCACGCGCGAGCACATTCACGCCGACATCGAGATGCTGCGCGGACTCTGGTACGCGCCGATCGCGCTCATCGTCGCGTATGCGATCGGCTGCGTCTTCGCGCTGCCGGCGAGCATCTTCATCATCGCCGCCGGCGTGGTGTGGGGCTGGAAGCTCGGCTCCGTTTACGCGCTCACCGGCGGCATGCTCGGCGCGACGATCTCCTACTTCGTCGGCCGCTTTCTCGGCGAAGGCGTCCTTCAGAAATTCGGACGGGCCGGACAAATGGTCGAGTCGCAGGTGAAGTCCGCCGGCTTCAAGACCATGCTGGTCGTGCGTCTCATTCCCGGTCCGCCGTTCGCGGTCTGGAACTACGGCGCCGGCGTCGCCAACGTCCGCTTCCGCGACTACTTCTTCGGCACGCTTCTCGGCACCGCGCCGGCGCACATCATCTTCTGTTACTGCGCCGACGCGCTGTACAACGGTACGATGACCGAGGCCGACGCGATGAAGCGGCTGGCGGTGGTTGCGGCGTTGTTACTGATCCTTGTCGCTCTGCCGTCGATCGTCAGGAAGTTCGCGTCGCGCTGAATATACTGGCGCGATGAAGAAGCTCATCGCCGCCGCGCTGTTTCTCGCAACGTCGATGTCCGCACAAACGAAGCTCACGCCCGCGAAGCTCCACGAGATCGCGAACGACTACTACAAGTGGACGCAGCAGGAGTTCCCGGTCATCTCCAGCGATCAGGGGATGCACACCTGGGACGATCGCCTCACCGATTACTCGCCGGCCGCGATCGAGAAGCGCCATGCACACGTCGCGAAGCTGCTCGCCACGATTGAAGCGACGAAGCCAACCGGCTGGAGCAAAGACGACAAGATCGACTGGGTCCTCTTTCGCTCGCAGCTCGACGGCGCGAACTTCTTCAATACCGTTGTGAAGCCGGAGTCGACCACTCCCGACTTCTACGTCAACGAAGTCAGCACCGCGATCTTCTCGCTGCTGAAGAAGGACTACGACTCACCGCACAATCGCGCGCTCTCTGCGGAAAAGCGATTCCGCAAGATGCCGGCGTTCTTCGCGCAGGCGAAGAAGAATCTCATCGCGCCGGTGAAGTTGAACTCGCAGTTCGCGATCGAGTCGGCGCGCGCTATTGATCCGCTGTTCAAGGACAGCACCGATCCGATCGCAAAGGATCTCGACGCGACGGAGCGGAAGTCGTTCGATGAAGCGCGCGACGACGCCATCAAAGCGACGCACGACTTCGCCGACTGGCTGGAGAAGAAGCTCCCGGCCATGAAGGATTGGGTGCCGATGGGGGAGACGCACTACAACTTCATGTTGCATCGTCTCCTGCTCCTGCCGATCGACGCGCACGATCTCGCGCACCTCGGCGACGTCGAGCTCACGCGCTATCGCGCGCTGGAGTCGTGGCTTCCCGATCCGTCGCTCGCCGATCCCGATCCGAAACGCGCCGCGCACATTCCCGCCGATCAGCAGGAGTTCCTCGCCGCGTATCAGAGTCGCGAGAAAGAGATCATCGACTTCTTGCGCGAGAAGAAGCTCGTCACGCTTCCGGATTACCTCGGGCCGTTCTTGATCCGGCAGTTGCCCGAAGCGTTCAAGCCGACGAGCCCCGGCGGCTTCATGAATCCGCCCGGCATCTACGACAAAGATGACAGCGGCTTCTACTTCATCCCGACCTACAACCCGAACAGCGGCAACTTCTACATTCGCGCCGCCATCGAAGATCCGCGCCCGATCCTCGGACACGAAGGAATCCCCGGACACTTCCTGCAGCTCTCGATCGCGAATCATCTGAAGAACGAGATCCGCCGTCAGCAGGGCGACGGCGTTTTCGTCGAAGGTTGGGCGCTGTACGGCGAAGAGATGATGGCGCGCGAAGGCTTGTATCCGCCGACGTCGCCCGGCTTCGCGCAGGTGATGCGGCTGGCGCGCTATCGCGCGGCGCGCATCGGCGTCGACGTCAATCTGCAGACTGGACGCTGGACGTTTCCGCAGGCAGTGCAGTACTTCATGGACGGCGGCGGTCTGGACAAAGAAGCGGCGACCGGCGAGGCCGCCGGCGCGGCGACGAGTCCGACGCAGAAGATCTGCTACATCACCGGCAAGTGGCAGATCATGAATCTCCTCGGCCGCTATCGCGATCGCAAAGGCGCGAGCTTCCGCCTCGGCGAGTTCCACGACGAGATGCTCTCGCACGGATCGCTGCCGCTGTCGGTGATCGCGTGGATCATGTTGGATGATCCGAGCGATCTCGAGAAAGCGATCGGGATGAAGTTGCGGTAACTGTCATCGCCGCCCCGCCTCCAGGCCCCTCGCTCACGCTCGGGGCGACATGTGAAAACCATGATCACACTCTTCCTCGCAACCGCCCTCACCCTCGTCTCCAAACCGGCGCAGATCTCTCGCGTTCCGCACAACGCTACCCTCAAAGTCGTCAACATCTGGGCGACATGGTGCGTCCCCTGCGTCCACGAGATGGACGATCTCCGCGCCGTCAGCGACGCCTACAAGAACAAAGTCGACTTCGCCGGCGTGTCGATGGACGACGTTCTCCCCGGCGACCGGAAAACGACGCGCAACAAAGTGGCGACGTTCCTCGCCGGCAAGCACATCACTTATCGGAACTACTACTACACTGGCCCGCAAGACGCGCTCGTAGAAGCGTTCGGCTTCAGCGGGGAGTTGCCGGTGACGATCGTCTTCGACCGCGCGGGGAAAGAGCTCTTTCGCGTGCAGGGCGTAATCGATCGAAAGAGCTTCAGCACGAAACTCGATCAACTGTTGAAGCAGTAGGAGGACGAAACATGCTTCGCAAGATCTCTCTCGCACTGACGGTGCTCGTTGCGGCGACTGCGTTCGCCGACGAGCTCGCGGTCGGTGCACAGGCGCCGGCGTTCACGCTCACCAACGCCATCGACGGCAAGAGCGTCACATTCACTCCCGCGGACGGCAAACTGAAAGTCGTCGTCTTCACCTGCAATCAGTGTCCGTACGCGCGCGCGTTCGAGCCGCGGCTCGTCGCGCTCGGGAAGGAGTACGCGAAGAAGGGGATCGCCTTCTACGCGATCGATCCGAATGACGAGGGGCAGTACGCGATCGAGTCGATGGGCGAGATGCGCGATCGCGCGAAGGAGCACGCCTATCCGTATCCGTATTTGAAGGACGGCGACAGTAAAGTGGCCGCCGCGTACGGCGCGCGCGTCACGCCCCACGTCTTCGTCGTCGACGGCAAAGGCGTCGTGCGCTATCGCGGATATGTCGACGACAGCGCGCGTCCGGAGATGGTCGCGCATCGCGGATTGTCCGACGCGCTCGATGAGCTCATCTCGAAGCAGGACGTGAAGGTGAACGCGACGAAAGCGTTCGGCTGCTCGATCAAGTGGAAGTCGTAGAAGGAGGATGCCGTGCCGGTCGTGACTGAATTTCCCCAGGGAACGTTTTGCTGGGTCGAGCTGGCGACGAGCGATCGCAAAGCCGCGACCGATTTCTACACGAAGCTCTTCGGTTGGACCGTGAATGAAATGCCGATGGAGCCCGACAATCCGTACGTACTGCTGCAGAAGAACGGCACGAACGCGGCCGGGCTGATGAAGCGACCCGACGAGAACATCCCACCGCATTGGACATCGTACGTCGCCGTCGACGATG
>Ga0075425_100003242_pt1 | contig 16480 bp, 15 predicted proteins | sample SoiMethybrSBSTD4_FD_75300 | JGI IMG/M metagenome (GOLD analysis project Ga0075425, IMG submission 75300) | Bulk soil microbial communities from a Populus tree surrounding site in Tennessee, USA - Soil MetaG P. TD hybrid SBSTD4 | ecosystem: Environmental > Terrestrial > Soil > Tree plantation... | reverse complement strand
ACATTGGACATTTGTCCACAAACACTTGCGATGCAACTTGTCCCGTCCTAGCATCGGACGAGGCCTGTCGAACCTGCGATGTCCTCTCGCCGCACAACGCCCAAGGTCCGCTCCGACGTCGAGACTCCCGCTTCGGCTATCGCGGCGCGTCCGCTCGCCGGGACCGGCGACGACGTCGGGGCGGCGGGCCTCTGTCGCCGGGTCGGCGACAGTCTTCGTCGTTTGCGAAAAGAGCGGAGTTGGTCGCTCGACCAGCTCGCCGAGGCGAGTGGCGTCAGCCGAGCTGCGCTCTCCCAGATCGAGGGATCTCGAACGAACCCGACGGTCTCCTTGTTGTGGAAGGTGGCCGCCGGGTTGGGGGTGCCCTTCCAGGCTCTGCTCGGCGGCGACGCGGCCGGGAGAACCCAAGTCCTTCGCGCCGGGGATGCGCCCCCGTTGCGAAGCACCGACGGTAGAATGGAATCTCGTCTTTTATCGCCTGCTGGCGCGAGCCAGGGTCTCGACGTTTACGAGCTACGGTTTTTGCCGAAAGCGCTGCACCGCAGCGAGCCGCACGCCAAGGGGACGACCGAAACCGTGATCGTCTTGACCGGCGCGCTGCGCATCGCCGTGGGGGATGAGTCACATGATCTAGCCCCCGGCGATTCGATGTTCTTTCGGGCCGACGCGCCCCACTCCTACGAGAGCCGCAGCTCGCACGACAGCCGCTGCATCGACATCATCCTTTACGGCCGATAGCGGTAGCTCATGATGCGTTTCCTAGTAAGCCGCTTGAAAGCGGCCGAGCACGACGATCTCTGACGGTTTGTCCCCAGTCTTGGCGCCCCCTTCGAAGTTGGTTCGTTCGTAGTTGGCCATCAGTTTGAAGCCTCGGCCGAGATGCCAGTTGAGCCCGACGCCCCATTCGGACGCCTTGTGAGGCGATCGCGTCGGATCCGCGAACTTGAGGGTGAACGTTGCGGTGTCGACGCGGAGCTCGCCGTAGCGACCGGCCAACTCGATGGCGCCGAATCCACCGTTCTGTGGGTCGAGCTGGCGCTTCGGGGTGACCGTCGTGTAGGAGGCTTCCTCGCCAGTCAAAAACACCGATCCGGAGACTTGCCAAGCGTCATGATCGACGCGATGGGTCGACGTTCCGTTCGTCACGATCTGCGACGAACGGGTGTACTCGCCGAAAATGCCGACGGGGCCGAAGTAGTACGACGCTTGCGGCGCGATGCGCCGATGGGTTCCCGCCGAAAACGCCCCGTCCGAATACGTGAAGAAGGTGGCTTGCGCCGCGGTTCGGTAGCCGGGAGGCGGTCCGACTTGGGTTCCTCGGGTGGCGGCGATTCCGATTCCGAGCTTCTTTAGGGGCGCGAGCGAAGTGGGTGCCAGTGGTCGAACGAAGATCCTGCCGTCGAGATCCTTCTTGTCGTTGTTGTCGAGGTCGCCGTTCACGCCGTCGCCGACCCCATTGAAAATGCCTCCCGCGTAGCTGATGGCTCCGTCGAGAAGCTCGCCATGGAGCTGCACGCCGATGTCGCGATCAGGAACGAGGTTGGTGGGCAGGCCACGCTCCATCATTTGCAGGTCCGGGTCCGACTGCAGTCGCTCGAGGCCGACCGGAGGCTTGAACTTGCCGCCGCGAAGCTGGATTTCCCTGACGAGCCGGATGTTGAGATAGGCATCCTGTACGTTCGGCGTGCCGGCGAGCTCGGGCATGATCCGCCAATCGAAGAACTCGAATGCCGTCCCCTCGAGGACCGGACGAACGCGCCGGAGGAGGAACGTGTTCGAGCCGCTCTTTACGAAGAAGCGACCGTCGGCCTGCACGACGGGGCGGAATCGAAACTGGAATCTGGCGTCTTGAGACTTGATGACGACGCCGTCCTTTCCGTAAGCGACGGCTACCGCCGGAGGATCTTTTTGCGATTCGCCCCTCTTTTCGGCGACCTCCTGGTCGACCTCCCATCGCCGCTCGACGACGCGAAGCCGCTGGTCGAGCTCTTCGACGCGCGTGGCCGCGGGCGGGGTCGGGTTCGGCGAGGCGGCGGGCGGCGGCGCCGGCGCAGTTTCCGGCCCCCCGGTTGGAGGGGGATTCGGGGGGGTTCCTTGTGCAAGGGCGAAGCGGTGGAAGTGAAGCGCGAGCAGGACGACGAGCAGGGGCGTTCGACGGGGGATGCGCATGACGTGCCTTGGGGAGGGAGGCTCTATGTCACTATAATAGACATATATTCACTATGCGAACCTGGCACTGCGAGCAAGGGATTTCTTCGCGCGAGCGAATCGCGTCGTTGAACGGCACCGGACGGGGCGGTTGGACGAGCCGGCGAAGTTCTGCCAAATTGATCGCCTATCGGACCCTCGAAGAGGAGGAGGAACAGATGTCGCTGTTCGGAAACAAACCCGCTCCCCCACCCTTCAATCAACCTCGGGCCGGCGGTGAGGGCGCCTCGGCGTCGGTCGGGTCGTACGGTATCGCCGACCTCGTCCGGCTCTTGAAAACGATCCACGTCGACCAGCATCCCGATCTGGTCGTCCGCGTGGTCAAGACGACGCTCGAATCCGTGGGGGTGCACAGCTCTCAAGTGATCGAGGACGCGCTGAAGCAGGAGAGCGTCATCCACGAGCGAACCGGCGTCCTCGAGAAAGAGATCGAGGGATTGACGGGCGAGATCCAGCAGCGGCGCGAACAGATCGCCCAGCTGCAGGTCGAGCTATCAGAAGCCACCCGCGTCAGGGAGCGACTGCAGAGCGCCGAGGGGGTGAGGTTGGCCGCTCCACCGGGCGAGGCGGGCCAGAAGCCGCGTACGCTCCCGCCGCCGCTGCCGCCGCCTCTTCACAAGCCGTCTGGCAAACCACCCGAGCCGGCCACCGGTACGTGACGCGGGCACCGCCCGCCGGGGGCCCCGGGTCAGGGTGGCGGCGGAGCGCAGATCTTGATTTGCACAGTCGCCTGAGGCGTACGGTCGATCTTTAGACAGGTCTCGTCGCACGCAATGATGCGTGTCGGGCGATCGGATCGATCGAAGTACCACCCCTGGCCGCCGTTGCACGCCTCCCGGCTCTTCACCTGTGCAGGCTCGAAGATCATCGAGCCGGATCCGGAAGCCGGCGATGTGATCTGGATTGTGATCCTGTTGGTATCCGCACCCGACGGGATCTCGTATTCGCAGTGGCTCTCGGCGCTGATCGCTCCCACGAGGTCGCTGAACTGCATGGCGACATCTTGGCCTTGGCGGCGGCTGTCAAACACGAACAGTCGGCCGCCGCCGCGCTGGGCCACCGGATCGAGCGATGGGCCGAAGTAGTCGAACGCGACGACGTGGGTTTGCGTGTTGGCGCTACCGGCCACATCCGCGCAAACGGAGATCGTGTCCGGCTGGCAGATGTCGGTGTCGGGGGGACCGCCCGCGACCAGAACGGTGACGACCCGATCATTCGGGTGCGCGGCGGTGTAGTTCGCGACGTAGTCGAGCGCGCCGCGCAGAGCGGGGCGAACCGTCGTCGGCCCAGAGGGGGTTTGCGCGAAAAGCGACGTCGCTACCGAGCCGGCGTTCTGCGGAATAGGTCCGATGTCCACGTCGGGCGTGTCGTACGAGGCGGGGTCGCACTGTGCAACCCGCGGGCAGGGTCGCGGATCTCCTCGTTGATCGCAGGAGCATCCACATTGCGCCATCAGGCACCCGCAGTCGCGAGGGTCGCAGCGGTTGCACGCGTCGGGTGTGGTGACCGGAAAGTAGCCGATGCCGACGGCGAGGCTTGCTGCCGTGTCGTGCAAGAACTGCGTGAGCCCGGACACGAGCCGATCCCACGAGTCGCCGGTGGGATCGAACGACCCGGAACGATCGATCGTGAAATAGATGTCGAGGTTCGACGTGATCTTCCGGGCTTCAAACGATAACAACGACGAGCACGCGACGGCGTCGTTACCGCCTCCCCCTCCGTCGGCGCGAATCGGTGCGTCATCCGGTCGGATGGTGCCGAGCACCTGCTCGCCGCTCGCTCCGCATCCGAGCTCGACGCCGAGGGCGACGAGAATGAGCGCTGTCGTCGCGCACCGCCTTGCATAACGGGGCGTTTCAGCGGGCGAGGACATCCGAGGTGACTCCGACGAGCGCGGTGGGGCGTAGGCGCCAGGGTTCGAACACCAGCTCGTCTCCGGTGGGGGCGCGAAGGATGTACCGCGTTCCGAGAAGATCATAATCGCCGGCAACGCCGGCGAAGACTTGGCTCCGGGAGCTGAACGCAAACCGAGCCGTGAAAAGAAACCGGACCATGGGGACCGCGACAAACCGAGGGTCGGTGGGCTCAACTTGCGACTCCTGGTGGGCGTCAGGAGCGATACGAACCAAATCGAATCCGCCCCCCACGCCTCCGCCGAAAAACCACCTTCTCGACGCCGCCCAATCGAGCGAGGCGATCGCGCGAAATGCCCCCTGATCGAGCCTGGCCGTGACGAGGTCGTTGTCCACCGTCGTGGGAAAGCGATACTCACCGGACAACCAGGCGCCCGGGCGCCAAACGCCCGTACGCGCTCCTATGCCGACCATGATCGCCGCACTGTGAAGCGGGGCTCGATCCTCTTTCCAGACTTGCATTTCGTAGGCAACCCCGAGATCGAGACTCACGCCGCTCAGGCGCTCCCTCGGCATGGGAGCCGCTTCGGTTCGCGCGCCTGGCCGCATGACCTCGTCGGTGACGATGCCGATGCGGCCACCGACGAGGAGCGCGTCGACGGTTGCCTCGACGATGTGAGCGATCTCCTCGCGGGCCACCTCGTCGATGCGCGTGACCAGCGGAACGTGCCGAACGAGAAGGCGATCGGCGCGATCCCCCGTCAGGTACAACGTGACGCGGCCGGAGTCGCGCATGTCGATCCACACGCGCGCAACCGAGGGGGGATCGTCGGAGCGCTCGGTCATGATCTGACGGGTTTCGACGCTGGGCACGGTAGAAAATCGGACGCTCACCTTGAGCCGAGCGAGAAGCTCCGACAACACCGCATGGAGGGCTGGCCAGCTGTCGCTAGGCGCCACCATCTTGATCTCGACGTGTCGTGGCGGCGACTCCGTGTCGTTCGCCTGGCCTATGCCCGTTTGCTCCTGCATGACCAAAAGCCCGGCCACGAGCAAGATCACCGAAGCTCGTCGAGCCGCTTTCGCGCCCTTTCGGCTTGAATGGACTTGGGATGAGAAGAAAGGAGCTCTTGCCATGCCTGGCGCTCTTCTTGGGTGCGGCCTAGGCGCATGAGCGAAAGGGCCTTTCCCGAGCGAGCTTCTTCCGCCAACGTACCATTCGGGCTCTCGGCCAGGTAGCGCGTGAAAAGAGCGAGCGATTGCGCCGGATCTTCTCCTCGATCGAGAAGAAGGCGTCCGAGCAGGGCGAGAGACGTCAACTCTTCACGCGTGCCGGGGAACTGCTGTTGTAGCTGCCGGTACAGCTTCGCCGCCTGGGCGGAGTCGCCCCGCCGGCGAGCTTCGTTCGCGGCGGCGAAGACTTGATCGGCCCCGAGCGGCGCCCCTTCCTCTGATGCGCGTGAACGAGCGACTGGAGGAGATCCGGCAGTCGGCGGTGCGAGCCTGGCCTGGGGCGCCGGCACGACCGGTTCGACGGGGGGGGTGACGAACTCGATTCGCGGGCTTTCCGCCCGCACGGCGCCGGCCACTCTGGGTGCGGGCGACTCTTTCTGCGCGGCCTCTGGCAACGGGGCTTGGGTCGGTGCCTTGACGAGCAAGCGTGAAACGATGACGTGGCGCACCGACCAGAACGATGCCGCGGAGCCCGACGCCGCGAACAGCAAGACCGCCGCCACGGCCCACGCGCGGCGCCCGCGCCGCCGTCGCGAGGGGAAGAACGCGCTGCGCAGGCCTGAGCCCGGACCGGCGAGGGCCGCTGCGCTATCCAGGCCCGCGAGGGTCATGCGGGCCACGAGCGCTCCGTCGGCGGCCAAGATGCGCCGCTCGATTTCGAAATCCCGCGTCGCCGCTCGAACGAGGGCGCAAGGAGCACATATCGCCGTGTGCGCATTCAGGCGCGAAAGATCGCTCGGCGTGATCTCGCCGCTTCGCTCGTTATCGAGCAGATCTTCCGGGTGAAAGTCGACCGGATTGTTCATGATTCCCCTCCCAACACTTCCGCAAGCGCAGGGTCTTGCTCGATCCGCTTCCGCAGAGCTTCTTTCGCGAGCCGCAGGCGGCTTCGAACGGTGTTGACCGGAGCGCCGGTCGCCGCGGCTACTTCTTGCATCGAGTAGCCGAGCGCGGTGCGCAGCGCGAACGTCTCCGCTTGCACCTCGGGCAGTTCGTCGAGCAAGGATCGTAGAGCGGAGCGTCTCCGCGCAGCCCAAGCCTCGTCTCCGGGCGACGCCGCGTAGGGCTCGCCTGTGCCGTCGTCCTCCAGCGAATCGGCGCGGTTTTCGCGCACCATGCGCCTCTTGCGCGCCGCCACCGCCGTACGCACGGCGATGCGCGACACGTAGTGGTTGACCGAGCACTCGCCTCGAAAGGCGGGCAGTGCCTGAACGAACGCGACCATCGTCTCTTGTGCGATGTCTTCGACGTCGGGAGCGTTTCGCCCGACCACCGCTCGCACGGCGGCGAGCAACGAGTTGGCGACGGAACGCAGGAGCTCGCGCATCGCGGGCACGTCCCCGTGGGTTGCACGCGCGGCGAGATCGGCGAGGGGGTCCGTCCTCGGCGTCCCGGTCGAGCGCATCAAGTCGCGCATGGCGACCTCGTCCCCGTGGGGGGGAATCGCCGGCTCGACCGGAGGATTCTGCTCGCTGCTCTGCTCGCGCGGCTCGGACCCCCCGCCGCCATCGACCACTCTCAACATGGGTACAAGCCTTGGTCTCACGAGCTTACCCGATTGATAGGCAAAGCGCACCTCCGGTGGTTTTTGCGAAGGGGAGCTCAGCAACGCCATTGCAGGCCTCCCTCCTCCAGGACGCACGAGCAATTCGTACCCTGATTGATGCCCGGGCATCTGAGCCCCAAGGTGAAGCACATATCGCCGTCCTGTGGTGCCGTCCGCGGGCATGTTCCTCCGTCGCGAACTACCAAGTCGAAGCAGTTCCATTCCCTGGTACCCCCGTCTTGCCCGTCCACGCGAACGCAATTGCAGACGCCGTCCGGGTAGTGGCAAGTCGTTCGCACGGAGCAGGTCGAGCTATCGGGCGGCCTTTGCGCCGGACAGTCCCCGTTTGTGGACCCACCGGATCCGCCGAAAGCTCCTCCAGCCACGCCGCCAGAGGTCGAGCTCTGCGAGCCCGTGAAGGCTCCTCCCCTCCCACCTTGTCCCCCCGATGGGGCGGCGGCATCGCCCGTGGCCCCGCCGCCGTCATCCCCGCAATGGGTGATCGAGAAGAGGGCCGCGAGCAGAGTGATGCAGACCGTGGCATTCGTCCTTTTCACCAGTGATCTCCGTAGGAAGCGGAATCACCGTTTGATTCTCGAACCTCCAACCCGGAATTTTCCCGTGTCTACGCTCTTTCTAGTGTTGTCGCGGGCGCAAAATGGATCATGAAACGGGCACTTGCCCCGGCGAACGCTGGTATTGGCGCACCAACAAGAGCGAAATCGGGCAGCGCTCGACCATGAATTCGGGAACCAGGCCGAAGAGCCTACGCTCGAGCCCCCATTGGTTGCCGGCACCGACGATCACCAGATCGTAGCCTCGCGCCGCCTCTTCAACGGCTGCGACGGCCGGCTTCTCGTGGCTCACGAGCTTCATGCGAACCGACGTGCGATTCCACGGCCCTTCCTCGGTGAAAGACTGTTCGATTTCTTGCTGCGCCCCGAGTCTCTCCGTGTCGGCACGTCCCGGCTTGATGACATGCAAGATCGTCACTTCGGCGTTGGCCGCCGTCATGCGACGCGCGAGCATCAGCGCGGCCTTGTCGTCGGGCGTTCCCTGGAACGGCACGAGCACCTTGCGCACCGCTTGAAGCCCGCGATCCACGAAGACACCGACGTCGGCCGGCGCCTTCTCGAGAACGTCGGCGACCGTCCCGCCGAGCACCGTCCGCGTCACGACAGGTTTGTGCCACCCGAGAATGACGAGGTTGGCCCCCTTCACTTCCGCCACGCTGCAGATGTCTTGGGCAGGGCGGGGCGACACGAACGCGATTGGGTTCACCGAAAGGTGCAGCTGCTCGGCTTTCTGAAGCAGAGGCTTCAGCCCGTTTATGCCAGTCTCTTCGTCCTGATCGATGATGTAAAAGGACGCGCGATCGGTCGGCCTTATCAGACGTAGGGCATAGAGGCGGTTGTGGTCGGGCCGATCGGCGACCAGCGCGCTCGCGAGCGTGACCATCGCCGGCCCCGACCGATCGAAAGCCACGCACATGAGAACGGTGAAAACCGAGTTCGTGGAGGACGCCTGCGTGGGGATCGGTGTGTCGAGCTGCCGTGCGAGCTCGGACGCCGGGTAAACGATCTCGAGCAGTGGCGTCGTCATGAAGGTGGTGACGAGCGCCATGATGACCATCATGGTGAAAAGCGTCGGGGAGATGACTTTGAGATCGAGCCCAATGTTGAGGACGATGAGCTCCATCAGGCCGCGGGTGTTCATCAGGATGCCGAGGGCACCCGCTTCGCGCCAGCGCAGGCCGGTGATCCGGCCCGCGACCGCGCTCCCGCCGAACTTGCCGGCGCAGGCCACCAGGATGATGAGCCCGCACATCACCCAAGCGTCGCGTGTGTCGAGCAGACCGACCTGGGTGCGCAGCCCGCTGTAGGCGAAGAACATGGGTAGCAGAAAGACGACCACGAGATCCTCGAGTTTTTCCGCGAGGAGGCGGCCAAAATTCCCGTCCTTGGGCATCACGGCGCCCAGCATGAACGCGCCGAACAGGGCATGGATGCCGATGAGCTCCGTGGTCCAGCTCGAGGCGAGCAAGATGAGGAGCGTCACCGCCACCAGGTTTTGTGTGAGCCCGTCGCGGCTCGCGCTCACGGCGCCGAGCCTCCGCAAGAACGGTCGGACGATGACGAGCATCGCGGCGATGTACGCCAGCGCAAGACCGACCGTGACGGCAGCGCTTCGCAGGTCCGTCGATTTGGCGATGGAAACGACGAAGGCGAGCAGGCACCAGGCGGTCACGTCGTCGACCGCTGCGCACGTGATCGCGATGGCGCCCACCTTCGTCTTGAGCAGACGCCTCTCGGAGAGGATCCTGGCGAGCACCGGAAACGCGGTGACGCTCATCGAGACGCCCATGAAGAGGACGAAGGAGCCGAACGGTACGTCCGGCGACGAGAGGCGCGGGTAGAGATAGAGCCCGAGCAGTGCGCCAAGCAGGCACGGCAGGATGATGCTCGAGTGGCTGATGACGACCGAGGTATGCGCCCTGCCCCGAAGGAGCTTGGGATCGAGCTCGAGCCCGATGAGGAACATGAACAGCACCAGGCCGATCTGGCTGATCATGCTGAGCAGCGGCATCGACCCCTGCGGGAACAGGACGCCGAGCATTCGTGGGCTCACGACTCCGAGAAGCGACGGACCGAGCAGGACGCCCGCCACGATCTCGGCAATGACCATGGGTTGTCCGAGAGCGGCCGCTCCGAGACCCACCAGTCGCGAGAGCGCGATGATGAGCGCCGCCTGCACCATGAACAGCGCGAGGGGGCTGTGGAGGATGGCGGTCACGTCGAATCCTTATAGGTCGAGTCACTGGCCAACTGGTCAGAAAATGGCCATGATTCGCCCATGTCGCCACCTCGTCATTTCGTGAACGGCAACAAGCTCGAGCCTCCGTTCCCCGGTATGGAAGAAGCGATGTTCGGAATGGGCTGCTTCTGGGGCGCCGAACGGAAATTCTGGGAACAGAAGGGGGTCCATTCGACGATGGTCGGCTATGCCGGCGGTCACACCGAAAACCCCACCTACCGCGAAGTGTGTACCGGAAGGACGGGACACGCGGAGGTCGTGCGCGTGGTGTTCGATCCGAAGATCATTGGTTACGACGACCTCTTGCGCGTGTTCTGGGAAAACCACGATCCGACGCAGGGCATGCGGCAAGGCAACGACGTCGGGACGCAATACCGCTCGGCGATTTACCATGCCGACGACGCGCAGCGGCGCGCAGCCGAGGCGTCGCGCGACGCCTACCAAGATCGTCTTCGCAAAGCAGGGTACGGTGAGATCACGACCGAGATCGCTCCGATGCCACCTTTTTACTACGCGGAGGATTACCACCAGCAGTACCTCGCCAAAAATCCGGACGGATACTGCGGCATCGGAGGCACGGGCGTCGCGTGCCCGGTGCGCTTCGCGCCGACCGTGTCACCCCGCTAGGCGACGATCGGGCTCGCGCGATTCGGCGAGTGCGAGCAGCTGGCGCACTCGATCGGCATCGGTCGGACGTCCGGAGGTGACGGGGTCCACGATTTGCTAACTTCGCTCTTCGCGTGCGCTCCGCAGCGTGAAATCGTGACCCTGCCCCTTCACCTCTTGCCGCAAGAATCGCTCGTCAAAACCGGGCCGGTCGACCATGCGGACTGGAACTTTCGGCCGATGCTCGGCGCCATTCAGCGCTCGCGATTCCGTCTCTTGCTGCGCTTGCTCCCTGCCGAAAGGTTCGACCGTCTGCTCGAGGTCGGCTATGGCAGCGGGGTGCTTCTTCCCGAGCTCGCGCGGCGCTGCCGTGAGCTCCACGGCCTCGATGTCCACGAAGAGCCCGAGCGAGTGGCAGCGGCCCTCGCCAAGATCGACATCAAGGCGTCCCTTTGCTCGGCGAGTGCCGAAAAAATGCCCTTCGACGACGGTTTCTTCGACGCGGTGGTCGCGGTGAGCTCGTTCGAGTTCATTCCGGACTTCGACCAGGCGTGCCGCGAGATCGGGCGCGTGCTTGCGCCGCGCGGCGCATTCTTCGTCATCACGCCGAGCGACTCGGCGATCCTCGATCTCGGTCTCAAGATCATGACCGGCGCCGACGCCGAGCGAGACTACCAGGGGCGCCGCAAAGAAGTGATGCCGGCCCTGCGTCGCCACTTTCGGATCGATCGATCGCTGAGCTTCCCGAGTCGCTTGTTCGCCGTCTACACGGGTCTCAGGCTGACGAAGAAGATCTGACCCCGGTCTCTACGGCGATGCTCGCGAAAAAACCGTAGCGCACCCAGTCGCGGAACCAGTTCATCAAAAGGGGCGCCTCCTTCTCGGTCAGGTCGCCGGACGACGCGAGCGCGTCGAGCGCGGCGCCGAGGGTCGCGCCGGCGAAAAGCGCATGAAGCAGCGTGTGCATGGCTCGGCTCAAGTCCATTCGCCAGATCGTCGGACCCTCGCGGAAGACCGCCGTCGCCGACCAAGCGGGTTCGGGCGGGTCGGGACCGCCGCCCGCGTTGTACGCTTGAAAATAGGCGTTGGCGGCATGGCCGAATTCGAGCACGCGAACGGCGTCGCTCGGAGCGAAGCGCGCGCGCGGCCAGTCGGAGGGGGGGATCTTCGAAAGAGCTTCTTCGGACAGACGGTCGGCCGGCGCGGTGTGAATGACTTCTACCAGCGCCCACTCGAGTGCGGCCAGATCGGCGCCGAAAGCCGACAGTCGATCCGTGCGCGAGCGGCAGAACGCAGACATGTGACGACCGAAAGCGTTCAGGCTCGGCGATCGCGAGGGGTGGGCAGCGATGTACGCGTGGCAGAGCGATTCGAAGCTCGATTCTCCGAGCGCGTACGCGAGCGCCGGGTAATCGTCGGCCAGGCACTCGACGAGACGGGCGCGGTAGGCGCCGTGGTAGATCTCGATCCGCTCGAAACCCGACAACCGAGAGGACGCCGACACCACCCTTTCCACGTCCGCGACGCCGATGGCCTCGCCACCGAGATCGCCCCGCTCGCGAACACTCGCAGCTACGCCGGCCGGGTGCATCACCGCGCCGGCGAACCACTCCTGCAGTGCTCGAAGGGACACCCGAACGGGGCGGACGTCGGACAGGTGCGCCGGCAACTCGCTCACAAGACCCTCCACCGAAGACCTATCCGCTGCCCGGCGGATTGGGGTCGCGCTTGCCCTCTCGCGCGCGAAGGGGAGCAGCCCGCCGGCGAGCGGCACGCCCACGTCGTTCTTCATGCTCGCGCCCCTGCTTGGCGTGCGCTCGCACCGGATTCACCATTGCGAGCGAAGGACGCGGCTTTGAGGGCCTCCTTGTGAACTTCCTCGAAAGGAGGGATCTCGGCGTCCCACTCCAGCAGGATCGAGGTCCCCGGGCAACGGCGATAGGCCTCACGGGCGATGTCCCAAACCGGATCGATCACCGGACCAATGTGGGTGTCGACGATGTGCGTTCCATTGTGGGTGTGACCGGCGACGTGCATCTGCACGACGCGGTCGAATGGGATTGCGTCGAGGTAGACGCTCGGTTCGAAGCCGTGGTTGTAACCGCTCACGTAAATGTTGTTCACATCGAGCAACAGGCCGCAGTCGGCCTCGTCGGCAAGCGCTCGCAGAAACTCCCACTCGCGCATCGTCGAACCGGTGAACTCGACGTACGACGACGGGTTCTCGAGCACGAGCGGCGCTTCGAGAAAATCCTGCACGTAGCGCACGCGGCGCGCCGTGTGGCGGAGCGCCTCGTCGGTGTAAGGCATCGGAAGCAAGTCGTGCGTGTTGCGCCCGGCAACGCCGGTCCAGCAGAGATGATCCGAAACCCAGAGGGCACCGCTACGCTCGCGCAGCGCTTTCAGCTCGGCCAGGTAGCTCATGTCGAGCTCGTCGGTCGAACCGATCGACAGCGAGACGCCATGCATCACGATCGGGTAGCGCTCGGCGATTTGGTCGAGAAAATACAGCGGCCGTCCCGCCGTCTGCATGTAATTTTCGCTGATGATTTCGAACCAGTCGACATGGGGCCAGTGCTCGAGGAGGTGCCCGTAATGAACGGTTCGGAGGCCCAACCCGATGCCGAGGTTGGGTAGACCGAAGCGGTTGCACGACTGGCCCCCCCCTGGAGGGCCCCCCCCTCGAGCCGGACCCGAGGGCATGCTCAGCCGGTCTTGCAGCCGCCTTGCCCCTTGCAGTTGTTCTGGCCTTTGCACGAATTCTTGTCCGTCTTGCATCCGCCTTGGCCTTTGCAACCGTTCTGCCCCTTGCAGGCGTGCTTGGCTCCGGGAGCCGCTGGCGTCGTCGCGGCCGCGGGCGTTGCGGCAGCGCCTGGCGTGGCCGGGGTGGCTGCGGCGGGCGTGGCGGAGGCAGGTGTCGCGGGGGGCGGCGCGTTCTCGGCGCACCCCGTGGCCCCGAGCACGATTCCAGAAACGGCTGCGGCGATAAGGCTTTCGGTCAGTCTCATGATGTTCGTCCCTTCCTCTAGGTGGATACGATTGTGAACTACGGCTCGGATTTGTCGTCCGGCTCCAGCAATCGCGCGAGCACGCTAACACGACATCCGCCCGGCAGAAGGCGACAAATGCGACGGTGGCGCCGATTCGCCCGTCCCTTTGCGCCGTCGTCAAGGAGTTGCAACCTCACTGCCTAAGAACCTATCTCGGTCGGCCGAATTCGGTCTCGAGGGGGGCGCCTCGTCACGACAGGACGGCGTTCGACCTTCGCTCCGCGACCTTTCGCTGGACCAAGTAGACGACGACCGCGGCGTTCGCGAAAAATAGGGCGAGCCTTCCGACGTGGATGCCCCGATACAGCTCGTAGAGCTCGAACGGCAAAAGAGACGCGGTCGCCATGACCACGAGCCATGGCGCCCAGGCAAATTGGCGCCGCAAGGCCCACGCTTCGAAAATGGTGAAGAGTCCGTCGACGAGCAGAGCGGCGGCTCCGATCTCGAGCGTACGCCGTGACGAGACCCGCACGAGCAGATCGGCAAGACGCACGCTCCACACCCCCATGAAATGCTCGCGCAGCATGGCTGCGAGCCCCCGCAGCCACGTTCCCCCGTCCGAGAGAGCTGCGGCCGCCAGCGCGAACGCCAGTGCGAGTGCGACCACCCCTCGAACGAGCTTGTACGCGACGATGAGTCGGATGCCGGGCGGACGATAGGTCGGAGGTGCCACGGTACGCCGAGTACGTCCGCCTCTGTCGAGAAGCAATCTGCTAAAAGGAGTCTCCATGATCACGGTTTCGTTCGTGGCCGGTACCCTCGAGGTCAGGGGCGCGACGAAATCCGACGATCCGATTCTCGCCGACGCGCTCGCCGGCGCATGCGCGTGGGATCCTCGGACGCGCTCGTTCCGAGCGCCGGCACTCGGCTATGCGGAGATCGTGCGGGCGCTCGTCGGCTCGAGAGTCCCCTACGAGGATCGCGCGCGCCGGTACGCCGAGCTGTCCGAAGGGGCGCGCGTCAAGAGAGAGCCTCGCCCCTACCAGGCGGAGGCGCTCGAGGCCTGGCGCAAGGCCCGAGGTCGCGGTGTCATCGTGCTCCCCACCGGAGCGGGCAAGAGCCACGTCGCCATCCTCGCCATCGACGACAAGCGGCGAAGCGCTCTCGTGGTTGCGCCCACGCTCGACCTCGTGCGCCAGTGGTACGACCTTCTGCGTCTCTCGTTCGGAGGTCCCGTTGGAGTCGTGGGGGGAGGGGAGCACGACGTTCAGGCACTTACGGTCACGACCTACGATTCGGCGTTTTTGCACATGGACCACCTCGGCGATCGATTCGGTCTGGTCGTGTTCGACGAGTGCCATCATCTGCCGAGCGGCTCGTATGCCCTCTCGGCGCAAGCCTGCATGGCGCCGTACCGCATGGGCCTCACCGCCACGCCCGAGCGCGCCGACGGCCGGGAGGCCGACCTTCTGGCGTTGATCGGTCCCGTCGTTTATCGAAAGGACATCATCGAGCTGTCCGGCGACTACCTCGCCGATTACGACGTCGAGCGCGTCTCGATCGAGCTGACGGAGGAAGAAAGGCGCCTCTATGAGTCCGAGCGCGCCGTCTACCGGAGCTTTCTCTCGAGTCACGGCATCCGGATGAGCACCCCCGCGGGATGGGGCGAGTTCATCTTGCATTCATCACGTAGTGCCGAGGGGCGGCGTGCGATGGCCGCCTACCGGACGCAGCGGCGGCTCGCCTTCGCCGCGTCGGCGAAGCTCGATTACCTCGAGCACCTCCTCTGCGTCCACAAGGACGACCGTGCCATTCTCTTCACGCAGGACAATGCGACGGCGTACGAGATCTCGCGACGCTTTCTTTTGCCGGCCATCACCCACCAGACCAAGGTCAAGGAGCGAAGCCACGTTCTTTCCTGTCTCGCCGAAGGAACTTACGGCGCGGTCGTCACCTCGCGCGTTCTCAACGAGGGGATCGACGTGCCTGACGCCAACGTGGCCGTCGTGCTATCGGGCAGCGGTTCGGTCCGCGAGCACGTGCAGCGGCTCGGGAGAATTCTCCGAAAGAAAGACGGCAAGCGCGCCATCCTCTACGAGCTGGTCACCGCTCGCACGAGCGAAACCTTCGTGAGCGAGAGGAGGCGCGAGCACAGTGCTTACCGCTGAGCTGGTCAACGCACGGCGCCGTGGCTCGGAGCTGTTCGTCTCGAAGCTCGGCGACGAGGGGAGGGCGAGGGCGTGCGCGCTCGCGCACGAAATGGTCGATCTTTTTCGGACGAGCATCGGGCTGTCGCGCGACGAGGTAGAGGCTCGGATCGGCGCCATCGACGTGGCTTCGCGCGAACAGCGCGTCAAAGAGGGTCTCGCCAAGTTGCTCGACGATCGGGCCGCCTGGAACGTCGTCGGCGGTCTCGATCCCGAACAGGTCCGCCGGGGGCTCTTCCTCCGCGCGACGAAGGTACGACGCTCGCTTTCGAGCGGGACGCGATTCGATCGCGAGTCGGTCATCGCCGACGTGGCCGCCGAGCTTGGCGTCGAGGGCTCGCAGCTCGATCAGGCCCTTTACGCTGATCTGAGAGGAGCGAGCGTTCTGTCGGGCGTGGAAGCGATTTCGCCGACGGCTCTCGTCGATCTCTACGAGCGGAGCCAGGCGCAGGCGGTGCTCCTTCGCGCCGTCCGCGTCAAGGTCGTGGTCCGATGCGCCTCGCCAGCCGCGGCCAGGGCGCTCTTTCGACGCCTCAAGTTTCTCGGCCTGCTCCACACCATCCGACCGGCGCCTCGCGGTTACGAGATCGTCATCGACGGTCCGCTCAGCCTGTTCGAATCGGTGACGAAGTACGGGCAGAAGATGGCGCTCGTCGTGCCCGTGCTCGAGGGGTGCGAGGCGTGGACGCTCGAGGCCGACGTTCGGTGGGGGAAAGCGAGAATGCCGCTCACGTTCCGAACGAGCGGCGGCACGGACGCGCCGGTTCTCGAAGAGCCCCCCCTGCCCGATGACATTCGCGCCTTCGCCCGCGCTTTCTCGGAGCTAGGGACAAAATGGAAGATCGCGCCGAGCCAGGTCGTCCTCGATTTGCCGGGCGTGGGCCTTTCGGTTCCCGATCTCGTCTTCACACGCAAAATGCAGAAGGTGTACTTCGAGGTTCTCGGCTTCTGGAGCCGCGACGCGGTGTTCCGTCGGGTCGAGCTCGTCGAGCACGGGCTCGCCGAGAAGGTTCTCTTCGCCGT
>Ga0075425_100003241_pt1 | contig 16481 bp, 16 predicted proteins | sample SoiMethybrSBSTD4_FD_75300 | JGI IMG/M metagenome (GOLD analysis project Ga0075425, IMG submission 75300) | Bulk soil microbial communities from a Populus tree surrounding site in Tennessee, USA - Soil MetaG P. TD hybrid SBSTD4 | ecosystem: Environmental > Terrestrial > Soil > Tree plantation... | reverse complement strand
GCGCATTCAGGACCGAAGCTCGTCATCCTGCCGACCGGCACCGGCGAAGCGCGCGAGCTGAAGATCAACGGCAACTTCGACATCGGCGCAGCGACTTGGTTCCCCGACTCGCGCAGCATCGTCACCGGCGGCGCAGTTCCGAATCAGGGCTACCGGCTCTGGAGCATCGACACGCTCGACGAGACGTCGAAGCCGGTCTCGCCCGAGAACATCTGGGAAGGAGCGATCCGCGCGGTCGCCGTTTCTCCCGACTCGCGATTCGTCGCCGGCATGAACGCGCAGCAGATGATCGTGCTGTACGACGCGAAAGGAAGCGCAGCGCCGACTCCGGTGAACGGCGCCGAGAAGAGCGAAGTGCCGATCACGTTCTCGTCCGACGGCGCCGCGCTCTACGTCTATAAACCGACCGCCCTCCCCGCGCAGGTCTACCGCATCGAGCTCGCCACCGGCGCGCGCACGCTCTGGAAAGAGTTCTCGCCGTCCGATCCCGCCGGCGTCTACAAGGTGGCGCCGGTAGTGGTGACGCCGGATGCGAGCGCGTATGCGTATAACGCAATGAGGATGTTGACGGATTTGTATGTCGCTGAGAACCTCAAGTAACGATGAACGATGAACGATGAACATCGCTGAATTCTTCATCGTTCATCGTTCATCGTTCATCGTTTCAATCGCCGCTTTCCTCGCCGGCATCATCAACGCCATCGCCGGCGGCGGCACGCTCCTCACCTTCCCTGCTCTCGTTTGGATCGGACGCAATCCGATCATCGCCAACGCGACGAACACCGTCGCCATCTGGCCGGCCGGCGTTTCCGGCGCGCTCGGATTTCGCAAAGACGTCGCATCGCTGCAGCGCTGGCTTTGGCTCCTCACGATCCCCTCGCTCCTCGGCGGCGCCGCGGGGGCGGTGTTGCTGCTGCACACCCCGGAGAGAGTGTTCGCGCGCATCGTTCCGATTCTCATCGGCGGCGCAACCGTGTTACTCGCGGCGCAGGAAGCGATCACGCGCCACCTTCCGCATCACAAGGCCACACCGGCGTGGCTCGTCTTCGCGTTTGCGTTTCAATTCGCGGTCGGCATCTACGGCGGCTACTTCGGCGCCGGCATGGGCATCCTCATGCTCGCCGCGCTCGGCCTCATCGGGTTGACGGATCTTCATCAGATGAACGGCCTCAAAAACGTCCTCGGCCTCTGTATCAACGGAATCGCGGCGATCTACTTCATCGCCCGCGGCGCCGTCGTCTGGTCCGACGTTCTCATCATGGCCATCTTCTCGATCGCCGGCGGCTTCGCCGGCGCGAAGCTCGCGCACAAGCTCGGAAGAAAATTCGTGCGCGCCGCCGTCATCGTCATCGGCGTGGTGATGACGATCGCCTTAATGCTGCGCCAGTAGCGCGATGGCAATCGCCACGACGGCGATCGCAATCAGAATCGCCCACGGCAGAAAACGAAATCGCGTTTCATCTTCGCCGCCGCGCCGCGCATCGTCGTGCGCGCCGACGCGATGCGGACGATCGGCCGCGCCGTCGTCGACGAGTGCGGCCGTGCGGTCGCGGCACTCCCAGCACGTGTCGAGATGCGCTGCGCTGGCGAGAATCTCATCCGCGTCGCCTTTGCGCTCGACGTAGCGGGCGATCTGCGAGTCGTTCAGATGATCGCTCACGGCTGCCCGAATAGTACCGGAGCGCCTTGCAGCAGTGCGCGCGTCGCGGCGTGCTTCGGATTCGTGAGCACTTCGCGCGGATCGCCTTCCTCCACGATCTCCCCCTCGGCGAGGATGAGGACGCGCGTGGCAAAGTCGCGCGCGAAGTCGTCGTCGTGCGTGGTCACGATCAACGTTCGCCCGCCGCGCGTCAGCTCGACGAGCGTCTCGCCGAGCTCGTGGCGCCGCGCCGGATCGAGCGAGGCCGTCGGCTCGTCCATCAACAGCAGCGGCGGATCCATCGCCATCGCTCTCGCGATCGCGACGCGCTGCGCTTCACCGCCGGAGAGCTCGCGCGGAAAGGCGTTGCGCCGATGCGAGATGCCGAGGGAGTCGAGCAACTCCGCCGCGCGTTGCTCTGCGTCGCCGCGCGTTGTGCGAGCAACGTGCAGCGGCGCGAGCGTGATGTTGTCGATCGCGCTGAGATGCTCGAAGAGAGAGTGCATCTGGAACACCATCCCGACGCGGCGCCGCAGCTCGCGCAGTTGCGATTTCGGCGTCGCGCCGCGCGGCGCGAGCGACACGCCTTCGACCGCGATTGCGCCGGAGTCGAACGCCTCCAGCGCCGCGATCGCGCGAAGGATCGTCGTCTTGCCGCCGCCCGAGAGTCCCATCAGCACGAGCAGCTCGCCGCGATCGACTTGAAAGCTGACGCCGCGCAGAACTTCGCGCGCGCCGCGCGAGAGCCGCAGTTGTTCGACGTGCAGGATCATTCGCTCGCCGCCCTCCACTTCTCTTCGAGCCGCCCCGCCAGTCGCGACAGCGGCAGCGACAGCACGAGATACAACGCCGCGCAGAGCGCGCCCGGAATGGCCCAGTTGCCGATGTTCGTGGCAAAGATCGAGGTCTGTTTCGTCAGCTCGACGACGGTGAGCACCGAGACGAGCGACGAGTCTTTCAGCAGCGCGACGAAGTCGTTCGTCATCGGCGCGAGCGCGAGACGAAACGCCTGCGGGCCGCGCACGAGCGTGAAGATCTGGCGCTCCGTGAATCCGAGCGTGCGCGCCGCTTCGAGCTGGCCGCGCGGCACCGCCTCGAGCGCGCCGCGATAGATCTCGCTTTCGTACGCGGCGTAGTTGAGTCCGAGGCCAAGGAGCGCGGCGAGAAATGCGGGCAACCGGATGACGGACGCGAGACCGTAGTAGAGAACGAAGAGTTGCAGCAGCACCGGCGTGCCGCGCACCACTTCGACGTAGCCGGTGAGTAGCGCGCGCGTGATCGTGCCGCCGTATACGCGGCCGCTGGCGATGAGGATGCCGGCGAAAACGGCGAGCGCCATCGAGACGCACGAAAGGACGATCGTGACGACGGAGGCTTTCAGGAGTGACGGGATGTAGCGGAAGATTTGCCTCATCTTTGATGCGACAGGCGTGGGCGCCTGTCCTCCACTGGATGACGACGAGAGTGTCGCCGCAAAAAATGTCGGCTGATATGCGTCCCAGATGTTCCACTTGCGATAAATGCGCTCGAGCGTTCCGTCGCGCATGCGCGCTTCGAGGATCTCGTTGATCCGGTCGCGCAACTTCGTGTTCGACTTCGCGAGCACGCCGATGTAGTGACCGGTCGCGACCGGCGCCGGCTGCGTGTACAAGCCGGACACGCGGCGCTCGGAGCGCGCGGCGATGATGTTGTCGAGCAGCACGGCATCGAGACGCCCTTCGCGCACGTCGGTGTACGGATGGACGTCGTCGTCATACGACACGACTTGAATCCCGTACTCGCGCTCCGCTTCGAGCAACTTGTCGTACGCGATCGTTCCCGCGAGCGTCCCGACTTTGTGCCCGCGCAGATCGGCGAAGCTGCGATAGCGATCGCGATCCTCCGCGCGCACGGTGAGCACTTCGTGGAACTCGAAATACGGAATCGTCGCCGCATGCGACGCGCGCCGCGCCGGCGTGTCCTCGACGCCGCTCATCCCGATCTCGAAGTCGCCGCGCTCCACCGACTGATCGATGGCCGTGAATTGCACCTGCACGAACTCCGGCACGCGCCCGAGTCCCTTCGCGATCTCCGCCGCGACCTCGACGTCGAACCCGCGCACGATCGAAGGATTGTTCGGATCGGCTTCGACGTACGGAGCGCCGCCTTCGGCGTCGCCGCCCCAGCGGAAGGGCGCCGCTAGCGCGGCGAATGCAAAATGCAAAATGCAGAATGCAAAAAAGAGACAGCGCTTCATTTCAATTTTGCATTTTGCATTTTGCATTTTGCATTTCGAAAGTCTTCATCTCATTCACTTGTCGCATGAACGCCGCCAGCGCCCAATCGCTCTCCTGAAGGTTATCGCGGAAGTCGAGTCGATCGAGTAGCTCGCGATCGCCCATCACGATCTTCGCGACGGCGTAGAGCGCGATGGGCAGATGGAAGCGCGAGCGAACGAAGACGAACGTACGCGAGAGACTCTTGAATCCTCCGTGCGGACGATGCGAAAAGAGCACGCCGAGCGGCATCGATCCGAGTTGCGCGTCGATCGTGGCGAGATTGCCGCCGATCGTCGTGAACGTCACGTTCACGTTCTTCCACATGCCGAACGCGACGCGCATGCGCAGCCGCGTGCGATACGCGTCGGGCTGATCGAGCAGCGGCTGGTCGAGCATCGCGATCGCGTGCAGCGTGTTGAAGTGATCAACGTCGAGTCCGTTGCTCGCGACGAGATGCGGATGGCAGCCGACGATCTGCTCCTTCAGCATCGTCACCACCGGCAGCTCGATCTCGGGCAACTCGAACAGCGGCGCCGCGCCGTTGAAGAACCAGATCGCGCCGTAGCGCTCCTCGACCGGATACGCGAATGCGGTCTCTTTGTGGCCGGCGCAAACGCCGTCGCCGTCGAACGTCCATCCGTGAAACGGACAACGGATCGCGTTGTGCTCGACGCTGCCCATGCCGAGGTCCGCGCCGAGGTGCGGACAACGAGCGTCGAGCGCGCGGACGCGATAGTCGTTGCCGCGGAAGAAGACGATGCGCCGGCCGAGGAGGTCGAGCGTCTTCGCTTCGAATCGGCGCAGCGCGCGCGAAGGCATCGCGAAGTACCAGCTTTGAACGTGCGTGCGCGGGTTGTTGAAGTTCATTGCTGCACGATCCGCCGATACTGATTCGCCGTCGCGCGGAACTTCGTCACTCCGCCGTTGTTCCATTTCACTTCGACGTCGACGTCGCCTTTGTAGTGGCCGAGGCCGAAGAGTGCGCGGCGATCGCCTTGCGCGGCGAAGGCATTCTGGATCGCGATCTCGCGCATCTGCGAGGCGCGTTTGCCGTCCTCGACATAGGAGATCGTGATCACCGATCCCGCCGCGTCGCGATTGCAGGTCGTGCCGTTGCCACGCAGATCGAATCCGATCCAGTGCGCGTTACCGCGATCGTTTCGCGTGTTGCGGTACATCGCGATCGGCGCGGTGATGTGCGTGACGGCGACGTCGAGCGCGCCGTCGTTGTCGAAGTCTGCGAGGAGAATCCCGCGCGACGGCGCCTCCGCTTTCCATCCAAGCTGCGGCGCAACGTCGACGAACTGCAGTTTGTCGACGTTGCCGCGCGACAGATAGACGCGATTCGACTCGTGCGGGTTGATGCAGTAGCCGCGCAGGTCGCCCCACATGTCGGCGTACGTGTGAATCTCCGGCCCGGAGCGCATCAGCTTCTCGTTGACGTACCAGTAGTCGCGGCATTGCTCGAATTTCTTGTCGAAGCGATCGTCGATCATCCCGTTCGCCTGCACGATGTCGAGCCATCCGTCGTTGTCGAGATCGCCCATCGCCCCGCCCCAACCAAAGCGATGCTCGTTGAGCGCGCCGCGCTGCGTCGCCTCATCGCGAAACTCCGGTCCCGCATACGTCATCCACAACAAACTCCCCTCGGCCTGCAACGGCACGTGAACGTTGGATACATAGATATCCAGGTATCCGTTGCGATCGATGTCCCCCATCGACGCGTTCATCCCCTTGTACGTGTCGTGCGAGATCTCGCCGACGATGCGTCCTTCGATCTTGCGGAACTTGCCGTTGCCTTGATTGAGGTAGAGGTCATCGGGACCAAAGTCGTTCGCGATGTAGAGATCGGGACGACCGTCGTGATTGAGATCGCCCGTGGCGATGGCGAGCGACCAGTGGGTGTCGGGGAGGCCGGCCGCTTTGGAATCGAGCTTTTGAAAGTGCGCGCCGCCGGCGTTTCGATACAACAAATTCAGTCCACCGTTGCGCGCGTTGTCCCAACTCGAGTGCATGAACGGCAGCATGCGGCGGTCGCCTTTGTATTCCGGCTTCCACAGGTTGAAGATCGACAACGGCCGCGGCGGCGAGTACTGCTCGAGCCATGGATCGAGCGCATTCGCGACGAGCAGATCGAGCTTGCCGTCGCCGTCCATGTCGAAGAGATTCGCGGCGACGGAGATCGTGTAGTCGTCGGCGCCGCTTGCTTTGCTGACGTCGGTGAACGCGCCGTTGTCGTTGCGCAGCACGACCGTGCGGCCGTAGCCGACGGTGAGGATCAGGTCTTCATCGCCGTCGTTGTCGATGTCGGCGAAGACGCCGCTGGAGACGATGCCGTGCGTCTTCGGATCGTCGAGCAGCGCGTCGATCGCCGGAACGTTCACGCGCTCGAAGTGAAAATTGCCGCGATTGCGATAGAGGATGGCGCGATCGCGCACCGCTTTGAACGGACCGCAGATGAAGAGGTCGAGCAGTCCGTCGTTGTCGAAGTCGCCGGCGGACGCGGCGTCGCCGGCCGAAAGTACCCATTTCGCAATGTGTTGCACGCGCGGATCGGCTTGCGCGATGACGCTGCCGTCCATCAGCGGCGCCACGCCTGTTCGCGACGGCGACAGCGGCTCGAGCGCAAACGTCAACGGCGGCGGCGCGACGTGCGGATGAATGAGCGTCGCGTAAGTCGTCCATCCGATCAGGCCCGTTCCGAGAACGACGACCAACGCGCGCAGTGACGGCATTGCGAGTCTGCCGCGCATCGCATGCAAGTAAACGAATCGAATCGCCGCCACCGAGAGCGCCGCATAGAAAAACGTGTAGACGCTGCCACGCGTGTGGAAGAAGAGATCGACGACCGTCAGCGCGAACGCCAGTCCAATCTGCGCACGCGTGCTGCTCGGCGACGTCTTGGGGTCCGTGATCATGTAGAAGACGAAGAGGAAGAACGGCGCGGACGTGAGCGTGCCGAGGATCAGCGACTCCGGCGGCAGGTACCACCGCATCAGGTACGCGCGCAAGAGAATCTGCAGCGTGTAGAAAAAGAGGAACGAGACGACGAGTGGAGTGCGGCCGACTTTGAAGACGAAGAGAAAAAGCGCGGCGGCGACGAGAAAGGCCGACATCGCCCACGTTCCTCCCCACTGATACGCGGGGGCGGTGCCGATCAGATCGCCGCCGATGAGTAGCGACACCGCGACGCCGAACATCGATGGATTGAAGACGTGGCGTCCTTCGAACGTCAGGAGGTACTTCGATCCGACGGCGAGATAAACCGGAAGGAACAACAGGAAACTGTTGTGCGAGTAGTTGAGGAGCAAGGCCAGCGACGTGCCGGTGATGAACGCGCTGAGCGGGACGAGCCAGCGTTTGTGGATGACGCGGCAGAAGAAGACGTCGAGCGCGCACGCGCTCGCGACGGTGACGAGCATCTGCAGCGGCGTGCGATTGAAGCGCAGCACGGTGCAGCCGAGGATTGCGTAGAGCGCGAGGATCGAGGCGAAGGGGATGCGGGGGTCGACGGCGCTCCGTTGGACGGGAATCGCGGCGGCCTCATCGACCGTGATCGTGCTCATAGTGTCGCCAACTCCACGTACGGCACGCGATTATCGAGCCTCGCGAATTCTTCCGCGCCGTCGTCGAAATGAACCGCGAACGCGCGCGCCCAGAACGGCGTCAACGGCAGATTCTCGATCACGCGCAACAGCGGATCGCGCTCATGCGCGCCGGCGATGAAGTAGTGATACCCAGCGTCCCGATAATCTTCAACCACATGGTTGAGCAACGCGCGATAGACGTCCGCATCGTCGACGGCAACATAAGAAACGTAGAACGAGCGGAGCGTCTCCCCCGCCGGCGGATACTTGGCGATGCGACGCAACAAGCGCATCGTGCCGTGATAGCGGATGACGCGCGTCTGCTTGAACGCGCTTTGGTCCCACACCGCCAGCGCTCCAACGATGCGATCGCCGTCGTACGCGACGTAGAAGTCATCGACGAGAAGTCGTGCCGGCGCGAACTGTCTCTTCGCGAGTTGTTGCAGGACGAAATCGCGTGCGTTTGCACGCCGCACTTCGACTTGCGACTTCCGCGATGGCCATCCACGCAAACGAACGGCCGGCGAGAACAGCCGACCCAGCGGCGCGTACCGCGGCAATCCGGCACGACTGCTCGCAATCGTCTCCAGCGCGCGCTCGTTCCCATCGGCGATCACCGTCAAATACAACTTCGCGCGTCCGTCGCGGTGCAGCTCGTTGAGAAAGCGATATCCGCGCGCGACGAGCGATCCGCCACGATAGCGCTCGTTTAGTCGAAGATCGGCGAGATAGCCGACGTCGCGCACTTCACCATTGATGAAGGTCGGACGCACGCCCCGGAAGCCGACGCCGACGACCTCCTCCCCGTCGCGCGCCACGATGACCTGATGAAACGGCGCCTGCACCGTGCTGGCCGCGAAGTAGCTCGGCTCGCGCTCGAAGGCCAGCTCGACCGAGCCCTCCATCGGATTGTTGGCCAGCAGCGCGCGCAGCGCCGCGTCGTCGTTCGACGAAGCGAGTCCGATCGTGAATCGCGTCATGGCTCGAAGTGGCGCAGCAGCGCGCGCGGCTTCACGTTGCCGATTTTTACAGCGCGCGACGCCAGAAATGCCGCGCTGCTGATGGCCACGATGTCAATCGGTCCGAGCTGCCCGATCCGGCGGCAGTAGTCGTAATGCGGATTGGCGCGCAGCGCGTCATCGATCGCGTGCGCGTCCGCGTCGCCGTCGATGAAGAGCGCGTAGTGATCGTCGCGTGGCGCGAGGAATGCGACCGGCGCGTCGACGCCGCACGACTCCAGCGCGCGACGCACGAACGGCTCCGACAACTTCTCGCCGCAGAGATCGACGACGTCGCCGGCGCGGCCGACGAATTCGATCGACGGCGTCGCTTCGACGAATCCGTCGACGCGGACGATGTCGCCGAGGTCGTAGCGAGTGAGGCCGCCGCCAGTGGTGAGGATGACGCGGTACTCGCGGCCTTCGCGCAGCTCGTGCGCGAGATGGATGCCGTCATCGTCGATGAACTCGAAAAAGTGCGACGTGATCGCGAGCGGATGTTTTCCGGCGAACGGAATCGAGACCACGCCTTCGGTGGCGAGCAATCCTTTCGGTTGGATGGCGACGTTCGGATACATCGCGCGCAGGCGCGGCAACGCCAGCGATGCGGCGGCGTCGGTCCAACAACTGATGACGCGCAGATTCGGCCAGCGCATGTCGCCGAGGGCGATGAGATAGCTCGGGTTCCAGATCGAGGCGAAGACGATCGACTCGTCGCCGATGGCCGCGCGCGGATCGGTGACGCCGCGCGGCAGCGCGAGGATCTCGTCGAGATCGCTCGAGTCGAAGTAGTCGCGATCGTCGTCGAATCCGATCGGCAGTCCGCCGCGCGTCCGCTCGCGCGCCTGAGCGAGCGGCGACACCGACCAGAACGCGCGTCCTTCTGTCAACTCCGGATACGTTGCGTAGAGATCGATCATCCACGGCGCGAGCGCGCGCAGGAACTGGCGACGCAGCGTCGCGGTGTACGGGATGAACTTCGCCGCGGACGTCGAGCCGGAGGTCTTCTCGACCATGAGCACGCGTTCCGTCGTGAGTACGTTCTGCTCACCGTCGCAGATGCGAGCGACGTAGGGTTCGAGATCGTCATAGGTGACGATGCCTGTGTCACTCGCCCCGCATTCCTCGCGCACGCGCTGCTGCGCCGCGGCGGGATCTTTCAGCGCCTCACGAAACTCGCGCGCGTCATTCTCGAGCGACGCGAGCCAGCGCTCTATCGCACGCACAGAAGCTCCGCCATTCCGCGCTCCATCTCCCGTCGCGCGAACGAGCGCATGTTCTCCGCGCTGATCTCAGTGAGACAGAGCAGCTCGACGCCGTCGGCGTATCGCGGGTTCTTCTCCAAAAAGAACGAAACATGGCGGTTGCGCGCGCGGTCGGGGGCGGAGTCGATCTCCGGCCGCAAGCGATCGAGCGGCGCGTCTTCGTCGATCAAGCCGCTCGCCGCGTTGTACCGATCGCCGTATCGCGCCGATCCGAGTCGATGCATCAAGTCGCATTCGAACGCAGTCGGCGCGTGATCGCAGGACGGCAGAAATCGATTGAAGAAGAGCGGCAGGTACATGTACGTGCGATGGCCCTTCGAGATCAGGAACCAATACAGCGGCGCGTCCGGCGCCTCCGCTTTCGTGCGGCCGGCGAAGCGGCACCACGCGCGCACGAGCTCCTGCGTTCCCCAATGCCGCGGATCGATGATCGTGTCGCCGGAGAAGAGCACGCGCACGCGATCGAACGTGAATACTTTCTGCGTCGAGAAGCCGGCGATCTCATCGCCATCGATCAAGAGAATGACGCAGTCCTTCTCATCCAGATCCTCGAAGAAGCGGCTCCGATCCGCTCCCTCGTAATACAGCTCGTAGAGCGCGAAGAGGCGCTCGCGATCGACGTTCGCGACCGGAACGACTTCGCTACGCATGCCGCACCACGTACACGAGATCGCCGTAAGCAACGGCGTCGACCGCTGTGGTCAACAGGTTGATCCATCGGAATCGCGGCTCGTTGCTCGCGAAGTAGATGGCGCGCTCCTTCGACGTCAACCGATGGAACAGCGCAGCGAAGACGATCTCGAACGCCAGTCCGACGCGAAGCGTCCACGCGTAGTGACAGAGGATGGAGCCGTCACGCGGTGCGAAGAACGTGATCAGCGCGATCGAGAAGAGATCGTGGGCGATGCCGTAGAGCGGACTCCATTTCACGAACACGTACAACAGAATCAGCTCGATCACCGCGCGCGCAGCGAAGTTGATCAGATGAATCGTGAACAGCCGCTGCCACGCGCCGGCCGTCGATCGGATCAGCAGCGCCGGGACGACGAACCACGCCACGATCGCGTAGTCGAGCCACAGCATTTTCGCGAGCGAGATCGCGCCGCCGATCTGTCCTCTGTAGTTTTGCCGCCAGTAGAAAAATGCGGAGAACGACACCAGAGCCGCCGTCGCGGCGAGGAGCGACTCGGGATGGACCATGATCGTTATCGTACAGTAATCGCCGATGACCGAATCGGAGCTGCCGCTGCGCCTGCGCGACTACTGGTACATCGCCGCCGAGTCGCGCGCGCTGCGCTCCGCGCCGCTGCAACGGACGATCCTCAATCAGCACGTCGTGCTGTTTCGCGACGAGGCCGGCAAACCGGCGGCCCTCCTCGATCGCTGCGCCCACCGCAACATGCGCCTCTCCCTCGGCAAAATCCGCAGCGGGCGCATCGAGTGCCCCTATCACGGCTGGACATACGCGCGCGACGGCGCGTGCGTCGTCGTTCCATCGCTCGCCACCGAAGACGCGACTTTGCCTCACGCACGCGTCGATGCATTTCCGGCGCTCGAGCGAGACGGCTTCATCTGGATCTGGATGGGTGGCGGTGCGCCGTCGCGCGAGCCGCTTCACTTCGAGCACGCCGATGAAAAAGGGTGGACGACGTTCCGCATGACGACGCGCTTCGACGCCGGTGCGTTCGCGTGTCTCGAGAATTTTCTCGATGTGCCGCACACCGTGTACGTACACGGCGGATGGTTCCGGAGCCGGTCCGCGCGACTGACGAAAACGAGAGTGCGCACCGAGCGCGATTCGGCGGTCGTCGAATTCGACGAAGAGCCCGAACGGCAGAGCGTCGTCGCCCGTCTCCTCTTTCCGAAACGCGGAAAGCTCGTGCACACCGATCGCTTCGTGATGCCGTCGACGAGTCGCGTCGATTATGTCTTCGGCCCGAACCGGCACTTCATCATCACGTCGCAGTGCACGCCGGTCAGCGAGTTGGAGACCGACGTCTACACCGTCATCACGTTTCGTTTCGGCGCGATCGCGCCGCTGGTGCGTCTGTACTTCGAGCCGCTGTCGCGACGGATCCTGCGTCAGGACATCGACATTCTTCGCGAGCACTCCGCGCAGATCCGTCGCTTCGGCGGCTCGCGATACACATTCGCGGAGACGGATTTGATCGGCCCGCGCATTCTGCGTCTCTGGAACGACGCGGTCAGCGGGCGCGAGACGCCGCCGAGCGAGAGCGAAGTGACGCTACGCTTCTGAGCGGCGCGTGCGGTGCCCGACCAGCCAGCCGATCAGCAATCCGAGAATCAGAGCGATGATGCCGATGATGATGGCGATGCGAACGGCCACGACCCGAATGGCGTCCATCACGAACTGATTGTGAATCGGATCCATCGAGCCCTGCACCTGCAGCACTTTCCACGTGCTGCCTTCCTTGTGCAACACCGCGGTCCAGCTCGTGCCGAAGCGGAAGGTCTTCCCTTCATTCGTCGTGACGAGATCCTGCGTCACGCCGCGCGCGAGCGCGAAGTCGCCCATCAACACGCTGCGCTCGGGAATCACCGTCACGTGATACGTGCCGCCCGGCCCCATCAGGCGCTTCATGTCGCTCCAGTACTGCTTCATCTCGTCGAGCGTCGACACGCGCTTGCTCGTGATCATCACGCCGTAGAACGGCGTCGCGAAGTACGGCTTCAGCAGATCGAGGCGGTCTTCATTCACCGCCCGCTCGTACATCGACTTGATGTTGCGGAGCGCCTGATGCTCCGCCTCCTCCGCCGGCGTCTGTGCCGACGACGCCAGTGCTGCGAACGACAGGGAGAGGGCGAGAAACGTCCGTCTCATCGATACGAGTGTAGCGCCATGCCAGGAAGTCCGCAGCTATGGCAACGATGATCCCCGCAACGACGTCGATCGCGTAATGCTGTTTGGTGGCCATCGTCGCGTAGAGCACGAGCGCGATCCACGCCGAGCCGGCAAGCGCAAACTTCGACGACAGAATGCGCAGCGCGAAGAGAAACGTGTACACCGCGAGCGCGGCGTGCAGCGACGGAAAGGCATTGAGGTTGCGGTCGTACGCGAGCAGCAATCGGTACAGCGGATCGCTGGTCATGATGTCCGGCCGCGGACCTTCCACCGGAAAGACGAGAAAGAACGCGAAGCTGATCAGAGTGACGATGAAGAAGCCGCGCGCGTAGCGGCGGAGTTGCTCGTTCGACGACGCCAGCCACGGCATCGGCAGGAAGAGATAGAGCGACTGATAGACGATCGTCCATCGCGCGTCGAACGGAATGGCCAGATCGATGCGCGACAGCTGGAATTGATGCGGGACGAAGAAGACGACGCGCTGCAGCGTGAAGTAGAAGAGACAGAAGTAGCCGAGGAGCGCGACCGTCAGAATCGACTTCTCCTTAACCAGCATTCTTCGCTCCTCGAATCACCCGAACTGCGGGCGTCGACTCGTTTTCCTTGATGACGGCGCCCGGCGCGATCGTCGAGTACGCACCGACGACCGCATTTGCGCCGATCGTGACACGCGCGATCAACAGCTCGTTGTTCGCAAAGTAATGCGAGCCGATGCGCACGCCGGCGCCGACGAGGACGTTGTCGCCGACGTCGATGAGTCCGCGGTCGATGATCCGCACGTCGGGAGCCCAGTAGACCAGACGCCCAATGTGTGATCCCCAGAGGCGCAGCCACATCGAGTAGAGCGATGGCACGAGACGTAGAACTTCATCGAGGAACGGAAAGCGGTTGAAGAGCGTCTGCCATTGCTGCGACCACCACCAGCCGAGGTGCATTTCGTACGTGCCTGGCTGGACGTTCGCGACGCGCGCGGCAACTGGCGGGAGCGCGTACAGCGTGAGGATGAAGGCGATGGCGCGGATGAGGAGAAGTTGGGGGATGAACCAGATCGCGATGCACGCGAGGACGTGGAGGAGGGGGATGTAGCCGAAGAGGAGCATGGCGAGGCGGCGGCGTGTCATCCGATTCGCTCGCCTCTTCGCGGTCCCCGCCACATCCGCAAATACGCCGTGATCAGGAATCCGCGCTCGTGCGTCTCCAGCGACGGCAGATGAATCCACGGCACCGCCGGATTTCGATGATGCGTGAGATGCCAGTTGTGATTGAGCCAGATCGCGTCGACCGGTGCGAAGAGCCGGAGGTTGCGCGCGCCGTTGCGGACGTCGCGCTCCGTCCCGAAGTGATGCACGTACTGCATGGCCGACCAACTAAAGCCGAACGCTGCGTACATCGTCGCGTACGCGATCGCGTCGCGCATGAAGAAGAGGATCGTCGCATGCAGCGCGATCGCGGCGACCGCTTCGATACGGATGAATTTCCAATAGGCGGGATTGAGTGCGTCCATGAACGCGGCGGAGGGACGATCGAACTCGAAACGCGAGCGGTCGAAGAGACGCGGCACGAATAGCACGGCGATGTTCGACAGCACGACGATGAGCCAATAGAAGCCGGTGAGGATGCCGTAGAACTGCAGGCACTTCCAGAGTGGGTGCTCGCCTTCGAACCAGAAGTCGAACGCTTCGTCGTCGGTGCGATTGCGATGGTGATGTCCGAGGTGGCCTTGGCGAATCAGATGAAACGGAGCGGGGAACAACAATGCCATTGCCACACCGGCCGCGTCATTGATGCGGCGATCATCGAAGAGGATGCCGTGCTCGGATTCGTGAATGATCGAGTAGACGGAGTTCATCACGATGGCGAAGGCGATGGCGAAGAGCGCGAGCCGCCATCCGCGCGCGTGTCGCGCGAAGAAGAGCAGTGCAGCGACGGCGGCGACTTGCGCGACGGCGATGGCGGCGTTGAGGCGGGACGGGATCATCGGCGATACGCCCGCAGCGGCCGCGCCGCGAACTGCATCTCCTTGAATTGGTCGAAGAGCACGAACGTCGCCGGCACTTTCTGGCGGTCGTACAGCATGGCGTGATAGCGCACGTCATCGCGCAGCGCGCGAAGCTCGCCGAAGATGCGGCGGCGCAGCGGGCGAAGCTCGGGATGCCGTTCGAGCAGCGCGTCGACGACCACACGCGCGCCGCGGCCGGGCCCGATGAAGCAGGTAGTCACGATCACGCGAAACAGGATCGCCGCGATCCAACGCGTGACGGTGCCGCGATGCAGCAGCGCGATCAGCTCGATGTCGGTGGCGACGTGGCCGATCTCGTCGTCGACGTGCGCGGCGTACACGCGCGCGAACGCCGGATCGATGTCGCGCGAGGCCGACATCACCGAGATCGAGCGCTCCTCCATCAGCATCATCACCCAGACGAGCGCCGCCGCTCCGGCGCGCGTGCGCGCGAGGAGTCGCAGAAATGACGAGACGACGGCCGGAAAAGCAACGAACGTTCGCGGTGCGCCTGCCAGCCGATTCAACTCGTGAAACACGTTCTCGTGCAGCGCCTCTTCGCGCACGACGTCGCGAAGGTGCGGCGCGATCTCGCTCTTCATCAGCGCCCGCACCAGATGCCGCTCGAACGCGGCGATCAAGTCGTTCCAGTACATCCCGTTGAGCTGGTTGTACGTGAGTCGCTGCGCATCGGTCAGCTCCGCCCACAACGGCGTGAAGTAGAGCGGCGTCAGCGCATCGGCGATGAACGGCCGCGTGCGGTCGACGACGGCGCCCCTGAGCAGCGGCGTGTCGTACTGAGTCACGGTGACGCGATAATACGCCCCGCATGAAAAAGGCCGTGCTCGTCTGCCTGCTCGCTTCGCCGCTCTTCGCCGCTCCGCACGTGATCGATCAGAAAACGTTCGACACCATCGCCACCGAATTTTCCGGCGAGCGCGCACAGGAGCTCGACCGCCGCATCGTCGAATACCACCGCATCCAGGGCAGCCCGATGATGGAGAGCGTCGCGAAAGACGTGATCCTCCCCGCACTGAAGTCGGTGAACGTCGAAGCGTCGATCGAGCAATTCAAGTCGGACGGCGCCACGACGTATCAAACGTACGTCTCGCCGATCGGCTGGACGATGCGCGGCGGCGAGCTGTGGATCGAAGGCACGACGCCGATCCGCCTCTGCCGCTACTCCGACGTTCCGATGTGCGTCTCGACATATTCGAAAGGCGGCGAGTGGAGCGGTGAGCTCGTCGACGTCGGCAACGGCACGCACGACGGCGACTACGCGAACAAAGAGGTGCGCGGCAAAGTCGTTCTCGCATCCGGCTACGCGCGCGACGTCGTCCGCAAAGCCGTTCTGAAATTCGGCGCCGCCGGCACCGTCATCTATCCCGACGCCGGCGATCGTCCCGATCATCCCGACATGGTTCGCTACAACGGCCTCTGGACGCGCGCTTCGGAAGTCGACCACACGAGCGGCTCGTTCCAGATCTCCGCGAATCAATACGCGAAGCTGAAGTCATTGATGTCTGCCGGCCCTGTTCGTGTCCACGGAACAATCGACGCGGACCTCGGGCCCTATCAGCTCACCGTCGTGCACGCGTACATCCGCGGAACGGAATCGCCCGGCGACGAGGTGATCGTCAGCGCGCATCTCGACCATCCGAAGTGGAGCGCGAACGACAACGCCAGCGGCTCCGCGGCGCTCGTTGAGATGGCGCGCACGCTGCGCACGCTCATCGACGCGAAGAAGCTCGCGCCGCCGCGCAAGACGATTCACTTCATGTGGGTGCCGGAGTACTTCGGCACGATCGCGTACCTCACGCAGCATCCGGAGAAGAGAGGTTGCACGAAACGCGCGGGCGCCGCGTGCATCGT
>Ga0075425_100003240_pt1 | contig 16485 bp, 10 predicted proteins | sample SoiMethybrSBSTD4_FD_75300 | JGI IMG/M metagenome (GOLD analysis project Ga0075425, IMG submission 75300) | Bulk soil microbial communities from a Populus tree surrounding site in Tennessee, USA - Soil MetaG P. TD hybrid SBSTD4 | ecosystem: Environmental > Terrestrial > Soil > Tree plantation... | reverse complement strand
CTGCGAGACGTACATCGCCGCGGCGACGATCGTCCGCATGGAGCACGTCCCCGCGATCATTCACGTCACCGAAGTCACGCAGCCGCAGGGCCACTCGACCTCGGGCAGTCACGAGCGATACAAATCGAAGGAGCGCCTCGACTGGGAAATCGAGTTCGACGGCATCCGCAAGATGCGCGAGTGGATGATCGCCCAGGGCATCGCGACGGAGGGCGAGCTCGATCAGCTCGAGAAGGACGAAACGAAAGCGGTGCGCGACGCGCAGCGCCGCGCGTGGGAAACGTATCGCGCGCCGATCGATGCCGAAGTGAAGGAAGCGCTGGCGCTGCTCGAGAAGATTGGGGCGACCGATCTGCGCAACGAACTGCAGCGCAATCAGGCGCCGTATCGCCGCGATGCCGTGCGCGCCGTTGCGGCGGCGGTCATCGCGAAGCCGGATGAGGAAGCGGCGGCGTGGGTGCGCACGAAGCTCGCGGAAGGCGACGTCCGCTACGACGCGCATCTCGTCAGCGGCGTGAAGGTCGAAGAACATCCGCCGGAGTACGCGGACGACGCGCCGGTGCTCAACGGATTCGAGATCATCAACCACTGCTTCGACCACGCCCTGCGCCGCGATCCGCGCATCGTCATCTTCGGCGAGGACGTCGGAAAGCTCGGCGACGTGAACCAGGGTTGCATGGGCCTGCAGGAGAAGTACGGCGTCGCGCGCGTGATGGACACCGGCATTCGCGAGTGCACGATTCTCGGCCAGGCCATCGGCGCCGCAATGCGCGGCCTCCGTCCGATCGCGGAGATTCAGTACCTCGATTACCTGCTCTACGCGATTCAGATCATGAGCGACGACCTCGCGACGGTGCGATGGAGATCAGCCGGCGCGCAGGCGGCGCCGGTCATCGTACGCACGCGCGGCCATCGACTCGAAGGGATCTGGCATTCCGGCTCGCCGATGGCTGGCATCCTCGGCCTGTTGCGCGGCATGCACGTCTGCGTTCCGCGCGACATGACCCGCGCCGCCGGTTTCTACAACACGCTGCTGCGCGGCGAAGATCCGGCCATCGTGATCGAAGTGCTCAACGGCTACCGCACGAAGGAAAAGCTTCCGGCGAACATCGCCGAGATGACCCTGCCGCTCGGTGTGCCAGAGGTGATTCGAGAAGGGAAGGACGTCACGCTCGTTTCGTACGGCGCGACGCTGCGGATCGTGATGGAAGCGGTCGAGCTGCTGTCCGCGACCGGCATCGATGCGGAAGTGATCGACATCCAGACGCTCCTCCCGTTCGACACGCGCGGCGTGATCGTCGAGTCGCTGAAGAAAACGAATCGCCTCGCGGTCATCGACGAAGACGTCCCCGGCGGCGCGAGCGCGTTCATCCTGCAGAACGTTCTCGAGCGCGACCACGGCTACGAGTGGCTCGACTCCGAGCCGCGCACGATCGCCGCGAAGGAACATCGTCCGTCGTACGGCTCGGACGGCGACTACTGGTCGAAGCCGAATCGCGAGACGACCTTCGCGGGCGTCTACGAGCTCGTGCGCGAGGCGAATCCGCGGCGGTACCGGAAGTTGCTGTAGATCCGCGAATCGCGGCCCGACGTACAGTCTCAGAGTCTGACAGTCGCACAGTCTCACAGCGGGAACGTTCTCCTGTGCGACTGTAAGACCGTGAGCCTGTGAGACTCTAGGCCGATGGTCCCCTCCGGTACTCGCTTCGGCACGTACGAGATCACCGCGCTTCTCGGCGCGGGCGGGATGGGCGAGGTGTATCGCGCGCGCGATGCGCGGCTCGGTCGCGACGTCGCGCTGAAGGTTCTCGCGCCGCGGCTCGCGGACAATCACGATGCGGTCGCGCGGTTCGAGCAGGAGGCGCGGTCCGCCTCGGCGCTCAGCCATCCGCACATCCTTCACATCTACGACATCGGCACGCACGACGACACGCGCTACATGGTCATGGAGCTCGTCGACGGCGTCACGTTGTCGCGAAAAATCCAGGACGACTCGGTCGATCTGCGCGAGATCCTCGAGTGGCTCGCCCAGGTTGCGGATGGACTGGCGAAGGCGCACGGCGCGGGCATCGTGCATCGCGATCTGAAGCCCGACAACGTCATGGTGTCGAACGACGGTTACGCGAAGATCCTCGACTTCGGTCTGGCCAAGCTGCTCGACACGCAGCCGGTCAGCGACGACGGTGCGACGGCGGTGATGATGGCCGGTCCGGCATCGACGCCGGGGATGATCGTCGGCACATGCGCGTACATGTCTCCCGAGCAGGCCCAGGGAAAACCGACCGACGCGCGGACGGACGTCTTCGCGTTCGGGGCGATGCTGTTCGAGGCCGCGACGCGTCGGCGCGCGTTCGACGGCGGCTCGGCCGTCGACACGATGCACAAGGTCATTCACGAGGAGCCCGACTTCTCGCGCGTCGACGAGCGCCTCGCGCGCATCGTCCGCCGATGTCTCGCCAAGCGCGCCGACGCGCGCTATCAGTCGATCCGCGACGTGGCGATCGAGCTGCGCGACGTCGCGCGCGGAGTGGAGAGCGGATCGCGTCCCGCGACGGGGAGCATGCCCGTCAGCAAAGTCAGCTCCGCGCCGTCGCGCGAGCGCGTCATCGCCGTCCTGCCGTTCGATGATCTCAGTCCCGCCCGCGACAACGAATATTTCGCGGAGGGACTCGCGGAAGAGATCACCAGCGATCTCTCGAAGATCGCGTCGCTGCGCGTGATCTCGCGCGCCGCGGTGAAGAAGTATCGCGGCGAGGAGAAGGACATCGGCCGCGTGGCGAGTGATCTGAATGCCGAGTTCGTGATCGACGGCAGCGTGCGCAAGGCCGGCAATCAGCTGCGCATCACCGCGCAGCTCATCGATGCGAAGAGCCTCGCGCAGCTCTGGAGCGACAAGTACGGCGGCACGCTCGACGACGTCTTCGACATTCAGGAAAGCGTTGCCCGCTCGGTCGTCGAGCAGCTGAAGGTGAAGATTACGCCGCGCGAGGACGCCGCGCTCGCGCAGCGGCAGATCACCAACGTCGAAGCGTACGAGTGCTATCTCCGCGCGCGGCGCAACATCATGCGTTTCGACGCCGAGGGAGTGGAGCAGGCGCGGCGCGAGATGGAGACGGGCCTCGCGATCGATCCCGACAACGGCTATCTGCTCTACGTGCGCGGCCTGATCGACTGGCAGACCTACAACACCGGAATCGATTCCGATCCGGCGCTCCTCGAACGCTCGGGCGCGATCGCGCGGCAGATTCTCGAGCGCGATCCCGAATCGGTCGAAGGTCACCGCCTCCTCGGCCTCGTCCTCGTGCAGCGGCAGGACCTGCGCGGCTCCGTCGAGCATCTCGAGAGGGCCCTTGCCGGCGATCCGAACGATGCCGAGACGCTGACCTGGCTCGCGTTCATCCGCCCGATGACGGGCCGCGACTCGAGCGCGATCATCGAGCGCCTGGCGAAGGTCGATCCGCAGTCTCCGATGATCTTCGGCGCGCGAGCGCTCCCTCCGTTTTTCGAGGGCCGCTTCGACGAGGCAGTGGATCAGATCCGCCGCGGGGTCGAGGCCGCGCCGATCTTCATGGTCTTCTACCTGCAGGCGCTGGCGATGGGGGGCCGCCGCGACGACGTGCGCGCGCTGCTGCAGACGATCGAGCCGCGCCTTGCCGAGTTCCCGTTCGTCCCGTTCGCCGCCGCGATGGCCCGCGCAATCCTCGGCGACGCCGAAGGCGCGCGGGCATTGCTGACGGATGACGTGCTCAACGCCGCGGCGGGCGACCTGCAGTACTGCTCATGGATCGCCGAGACCTTCGCGCAGATCGGCGACCACGAGCGCGCGTTGGAGTGGCTGGAGCGTTCGATCGACCGCGGCTACTGCATCTGGCCGTTCTTCGCGAAGCACGACCGCCTGCTCGACCCGATCCGCGACGACCCTCGCTTCGACGCGCTGATGGAAAAAGCGCGGGCGGGGTGGGAGTCGTATCAGGCTCAATAAACGTTGAGCCGTCCTTCGCGCACGAACCCGTACAACGCGAGATTCATCTCTTTCGCGAGCTCGATCGCGAGCGATGACGGTGCGCCGACGGCGACGAGGGCGGCGAGGCGCGCGACGACGGCCTTCTGCACGATCTCGAAACTTGCGCGGCCGCTGACGACGAGGACGCGATCGTCGAGCGCGACGCCTTCGCGGAAGAATGACCCGATGACCTTGTCGACCGCGTTGTGGCGGCCAACGTCTTCGCGGGCGCGGAGCAAAGTTCCATTCGCGTCGAAGATTCCCGCCGCGTGGATGCCGCCCGTGGCGTCGAAGGTCGTTTGCTGCGCGCGCAGCGTGTCGGGCATGCGCACGATCGCCTCCGCGGCGAGTTGCGCGCGCGAGGCGAGGGGAGACGTGAACACGCGGATCGCATCGATCGAGGTCTTGCCGCAAACGCCGCACGAAGACGTCGAGTAGAAGTGCCGCTGCAGGCGCTGCCAGTCGACGCGCACGCCGTCGCGCAATCCGACGCGCACGACGTTCGGCGAGGCCCAGTGACGGATCGATTCGACGTCATTCGATTCGCGCACGATCGATTCGGTGAAGAGAAATCCCGCCGCGAGGTCGAAGTCATCGCCGGGCGTTCGCAGCGTCACGGAGATCGGACGATCGTCGACGCGAATCTCCAGCGGCTCCTCGATCACGACCGCATCGCGCTCGCGCGACGCCTCGCCGTGCGCGATGCGCGTGACGTCGATCTCACTGATGCGCACGGCGGGGAAGATAACATTGGGCTGGTTGTCGGTTGTTGGTTGTCAGTTGTCCGTGGATTTGCGCACAAATCTCCGGACAACTGACAACCGAGAACTGACAACCGAACGAAGTGGAGGTCCCCCATGCGTCGTCTGTTCCTTCTCGCCCTGATCCTCCTGTCCGGTTGCAGCTTTGCCCGCAACATTCATCGGCGCAGCAATCTGATGGCGTACCTCTATCCCGTCGGCGACGTTGCGCCGAAGGAGGCGACCGATGTCGCGCTGCAGCTTCCGTTGCGCCTCGGGATCGCGTTCGTTCCCGCCGATCGCTCCGCCGGGAACTATTACGGCGGCGTCTCGAACGTCGCGCCGGCCGACGTCGAGCGCGATCTGCTCGAGATCGTGCGGAAGGCTTTCGCCGGTCGCGAGTGGGTTCGGGAGATCGTCATCATTCCGTCGAACTACCTCACGCCGGGCGGCGGCTTCGAGAACCTCGATCAGGTTTCGCGCATGTTCGGCACCGACGTCATCGCGCTCGCGTCGATCGATCAGTTGCAATCGAGCAATCCGAGGAGGATGTCGTTTTTGTACATGTCGATCATTGGCGCGTATGTGTTGCCGCTCGACAAGAACGACACGCGCACGCTGATCGACGTCGCCGTTTTCCATGTCCCGTCGCGCACGTTCATCCTTCGCGCGCCGGGGCAGAGTCACATCACCGGCAGCTCGACCGCGGTCGACGTCATGCCGACGCTCGCCGACAAATCGAATCGCGGGATGAAGCTGGCGATGGAAGACGTCGCGAAGAATCTCGACGAGGAGATCAAGCGCTTCAAGGCCAGCGTGGCGTCGGGTGAGCGGAAGGACGTCGACATCATCACGAAGGAAGGGAAGTCGGTGCGGCGCAGCGGCAGCTTCGGCGCGATCGAGGCGCTCGTTGCGCTGATGCTCGCCGCGGCGCTGCTGATTCGCCGCACGTGACGCGCTTCGCGCTCAGCATCGACGCGCCCTGGTGGGAGGTGTGGCGGCTGTGGACCGGCCACCTCGTGCACTACGACCTCCGGCATCTCGCACTGAACGTGATCGCGGCGCTGCCGCCGGTTGTCGCGTATCCGAAAGCGGCGGCGCGAGCCGCCGCGCTCCTGTTCGCAATCGCCGCGCCGCTCATCAGCATCGGCATTCTGTTGATCGCGAGGCCGCATGAATATCGCGGCGCGTCGGCGCTCGTGATAGCGCTCTGGTTCATCGTGCCGGGACGGATCGGCTACACGCTGATGGCCCTCGCGAGCGTGAAGCTCATCGTCGAAACGTTCCATCCCTTCGGCATCGCGCTCCCGCTCGCGCACTGGCTTGGCGCGGCGGCAGGCGTGATCACTGCACGTACAATTCAACGATGCTCGCCGAGCTTCTCCTGAAGTGGCCGCTGATCCGTCAGATCGTGGATCGCAGCGACGGCACCGGCGAGGAAGCGTTCAGCGATCGCACGCGCAATCTCGCTCGCAAGAACGAGGACGCCGAAGTCGCGAGAAGCATCTGCCCGTACTGCGGCGTCGGGTGTGGTCAACTTGTTTACCATCGCGAGGGGAAGGTCGTCAGCATCGAGGGCGATCCGCAGTCGCCGATCTCGCGCGGCCATCTCTGTCCGAAAGGCGCCGCGAGCTTCGAGCTCGTCACGCACGGCGGCCGCGCGACGCGCGTGATGTATCGCGCGCCGAAGTCGCGCGCATGGCAGGCGATGGATCTCGAGCGCGCGACGGAGCTCGTCGCGCAGCGCGTGTGGGAATCGCGCGCCCGCACGTGGAACGCCGAGCACCATCACACCACCGGCATCGCCCACCTCGGCGGCGCGACGCTCGACATCGAAGAGAACTACCTCATCAAAAAACTCTTCACCGCCGGACTGGGGATGGTCTGCCTGAGCAATCAGGCCCGGATATGACACAGCTCCACCGTGCCCGGTCTGGGCACGTCGCTCGGCCGCGGCGGCGCGACGACCGCGCAGCAGGATCTCGCCAACGCCGACGCGATTCTCATCATGGGCTCGTCGATGGCCGAGAACCATCCGGTCGGCTTCCAGTGGGTGATCGAGGCGCGCGAGAACAACGGCGCGAAAGTCATCCACGTCGATCCGCGCTTCACGCGCACGTCCGCGATGGCCGACTACTGGCTCCCGCTGCGCGCCGGCAGCGACATCGTCTTCCTCGGCGCGCTGATCAACTACGTGTTGACGAACGATCGCTGGTTCCGCGAGTACGTCGTCGCATACACGAACGCAGCGGCGATCGTGCGTGAGGACTTCGTCGATACCGAGGAGCTGGGGGGACTGTTTTCGGAGGCGGAGACTTGGAGGTATTCCGATCGGCGCGACGAAACGCTGCAGCATCCGCGCTGCGTGTTCCAGGTGATGAAGCGCCACTTCGCGCGATACACGGCGGAGATGGTCGAGCGCGCGTGCGGCATTCCGCAGATCGAGTTCCTTCGCGTCGCGGATGTCTTCACGAGCGCGTCCGGCCCCGACAAAACGGGCGCGATCTGCTACGCGGTCGGATGGACGCAGCATTCGACGGGCGTCCAGACCATTCGCGCCGCCGCGATCCTGCAACTCCTCCTCGGCAACATCGGGCGGCCGGGCGGCGGGATCATGGCGCTGCGCGGCCACGCCTCGATTCAGGGATCGACCGACATCCCGACGCTCTTCGACATTCTTCCGGGCTATCTTCCGATGCCGACCGACAAGGAAACGGATCTCGACGCGTACCTGAAGAAACACAAGGCGGCGAAGGGCTGGTGGTTCCACACCGACAAGTACCTCGTCAGTCTGCTGAAGGCGTACTACGGCGACGCCGCGACGCGCGACAACGACTTTGGCTACGGATTCCTGCCGCGGCTGACCGGCGATCACTCGTACTTCGGCTACTGGCTCGATGCCGTCGACGGCGGACTGGAAGGTCTCTTCGTGATGGGACAGAACCCGGTCGTCGGATCGCCGAACGGACAGATGCATCGTGCGGGACTGAAGCGATTGAAGTGGCTCGTCGTGCGCGAGATGGTCGAAACGGAGACCGCGGCGTTCTGGCAGGAATCACCGGACGACATCGACACGGAAGTCTTCTTCTTCCCCGCGGCATCGCACGTCGAAAAAGACGGGACGTTCACGAACACGCAACGTCTGCTGCAGTGGCGCGAGAAGGCAGTCGAGCCGCCGGGCGACGCGCGCAGCGAAGTCCACTTCATGGTCGCCCTCGGACGACGCCTCCAGTCGATGGCCACCGACGCGCCGCGCGACGCGGCCATCCGCGCGTTGACGTGGGAGTACCGCGATGAGGATGCGGAGGAGGTGCTGCGCGAGATCCATGGCGGCGCAAACATCAAAAACTACACAGATCTGAAAGCCGACGGCACCACCGCGTCCGGCTGCTGGATCTACTCCGGCGTGTTCGACGGCGCGAACAAGGCGAACACGCGCGAGGCGAAGGGAAAGTACGGACACGGGTGGGGATGGGCGTGGCCGCAGGATCGGCGCATTTTGTACAACCGCGCGTCGGCGCGCCCCGATGGAACGCCGTGGAGCGATCGCAAGAAGCTCGTCTGGTGGGACGAGGAGAAGCGCGAGTGGGTCGGCGATGATGTTGCCGATTTCACGCGTGGCAAGGCGCCGGATTACAAGCCGTCAGACGACCCGGGCGGCGATGAAGCATTGCCCGGCGATGCGCCGTTCATCATGCATCCCGACGGCATGGGCTGGCTCTGGGTGCCGACGGGCCTGAAGGACGGACCGCTGCCGGCGCACTGGGAGCCGCTCGAGTCGAACGTCCGCAATCCGCTGTACGCGCAGCAGACCAATCCCGCGGCGATGAAGCTCGAGCGCGACGACAATCCGTACGCGTCGTCGCCCGACGAGCGATTCCCGTACGTGCTCACGACGTACCGGCTCACCGAGCATCACACCGCGGGCGGCATGTCGCGCACGCTCTCGCATCTCGCCGAGCTGCAGCCCGAGCTCTTCACGGAGATCAGTCCCGAGCTCGCAAACGAGATCGGCGTTTCGAACGGCGACGTCGTCGTCATTACCACCATGCGCAGCGCCATTCGCGCGCGCTCGCTCGTCACGACGCGCATGCCTTCACTCGACATCGACGGGAAGCGCGTGCATCAGGTCGGACTGCCGTATCACTGGGGCGATCGCGGCCTCGTGCGCGGCGACGTCGTGAACGACCTGCTCGCGATTTCCGAGGAGCCGAACGTACGGATCTTCGAATCGAAGGGATTGACGTGCAATGTGCGGAAGGCGGATCGCTGATGGCGGATGGCAGAATGACGACGATGGACGACGGTTCTGCAATCCGCAATCCGCAATCCGCCATCCGAACCACCGGTTTTTTCACCGACTCGACGCTCTGCATCGGCTGCAAGGCCTGCGAGGTTGCCTGCAAGGAATGGAACGACGTTCCGGACGACGGCTTCCTCTGGTCGGGGCTCTCGTACGACAACACCACCGCGCTCGGGCACTCGACGTGGCGTCATGTGAAGTTCGTCGAGCACGCGGCGACGATCGGCGTCGGCGGCAACTCGCCGGAGCAGGCCACGTGGCAGTTCTCGTCGGACGTTTGCAAGCACTGCGAGAACGCCGGCTGTCTCGAATCGTGTCCGACCGGATCGATCGTGCGGACGGAGTTCGGCAGCGTCTTCGTGCAGCCGGACATCTGCAACGGCTGCGGCTACTGTGTCGTGAACTGTCCGTTCGGCGTGATCGATCGCGAGCCGGACGACGGCCGCGCGTTCAAGTGCACGTTCTGCTACGACCGCCAGCGCGCGGGCGAGCAGCCCGCGTGCGCGAAGGCCTGTCCGACCGGATCGATTCTCTTCGGCGACCTGGATGCGCTCGAGCGCGCCGCGGATGCGCGCATCGCGAAGCTGCACGCCGCGGGGATGACCGACGCAACGATCTGGAATCCGAAGGAATCGTCGGTCGGCGGCGCGCATGCGTTCTTCCTCGTGCGCGGCGATGCGCGCCAGTACAACCTTCCCGCGAATCCCGACGTGCCGACGGTGCATCTGAAGTCGAGCTGGTCGGCCGCGGCGACGGCGGCCGGCGTGCTCGCGCTCGGCGCATTGATGGCGTTCGCATTCGGGAGCAAACGTTGAAGCGTCCCACTCCCGAATCCGAGCGCCGGCTCGACGAGTTGCGCGAGCGCGCCGCGCAGCATCAGCCCGCGCAGCAGTCTTCAAAGCTCAGCTACCACGACCTCCCGCTGCTCAAGCCGCCGGTGTGGACGTGGGAGATTCCCGCGTACTTTTTCGTCGGCGGTGCTGCCGGCGCGTCGGCGATGGTCGCGTTCGCGGCGCAGCTCACCGGTGCGAATGCGGATCTCGTTCGCGACGCGCGCCGCATCGCCGCGATCGGCGCCGTGCTCTCCGCGCCGCTGCTCATCTCCGATCTCGGTCGGCCGGAACGCTTCCTCAACATGCTGCGCGTGTTCAAGGTGCGCTCGCCGATGTCGGTCGGCGCGTGGACGCTCACCGCATTCGGCGGTGCCGCGGCCGCGGCCGCATTCGAGATCGCGACGCCGATCTCGAGCGCCGCGGCGGCCGCAACCGGCCTCGTGATGTCGACCTACACCGGCGTTCTCCTCGGCGCGACCGCGATTCCGCTCTGGTCGCGTAACGCGCGAATGCTGCCGGTGCACTTCGGCGCATCGTCATTCGGCTCCGCGGTTTCTCTCCTCGAATTGCGCGGCCACACTGACGCCGCCCTCAACGCCCTCGGCCTCGGCGCGGCGATCTTCGAGACTGCCGCCGGCGCCGCGCCGTCGCCCACGCCGCGGCGTCACGCCCTCGCCGACGCGCTCGCCGGTCCCGTCCCGCTGCTGCTCCGCCTCTTCAACAAACGGAAGGCCGCGGCAGTCTCGACATTGCTCGGCTCGCTCCTCACGCGACTGGCGTGGGTCGAAGCCGGGAAGGCGAGCGCGCGCGACATCGCGTAAAATCGCCATCCATCCACACAGCGAAGGGACCCCCATGAGCTCACTGCCGCTCGCGCTGCACGAAGTGCTCGAACAGGAGTACGTCGCCATGTACGGCGCGCTTGCCGGACGTCCGGACGACAAGTACGACGAGAAGCAGATCGTCGCGTCGAATCACGTACGCGAGACGCTCGCGCGCAACGGACTGCTCGACGGCGACGATCTCGCTGTCTGCCTCGAGAGGCTGCGCCTCAACACCGATCCGAATTCGGATCACTGTCCCGCGAAGTGTTTCGGATCGGCGCCGCAGCTCACGAATGGCACCGCGCTGCTCGTCGAGAACTACAGGCACCTCGGTCCCGACGATCGCCGCGCCGTCAATCGTCGCGTGATCGATGAGGCCTTCACCGACGCGGTGAAGTGCGATCGCGACGTTCGCCTTGCGCATCTCTACAAGGCGATTCACGATCGCGCGAAGCAGAATCCGAAAGACGCTCGCAGCGCGCTCTGCATCTCCGGCGGCGGCATTCGCAGCGCGACGTTCGCTCTCGGCGTGATTCAGGGCCTCGCGAGCATCGGCGTTCTCAAACATTTCGACTATCTCTCGACGGTCTCCGGCGGCGGCTACATCGGCGGCTGGCTCTCGTCGTGGGCGCGGCGCAATCCGCGCGGCATCGCCGGCGTCGAGCAGGAGATCGCATCGGGCGACACCGCGAGCGGCGAATCGCGCGCCCTTCCCGCGAAGCTGCAGTCGGAGCCGCGGCCGGTGCGCCATCTGCGCGAGTACAGCAATTACCTCTCGCCGCGTCTCGGACTTTTGTCCGCCGACGCGTGGACGCTCGGCGCGCTCTACATCCGCAACGTTCTTCTCAACTGGCTCGTGCTGTTGCCGGTGCTCACGCTGCTGCTCGCGCTGCCGCGCATCTACGCGTGGGCGCTGATGAACGTCGGCATTCGCGGACTGCCGTGGATCGTCGGCACGGTGTTCGGCACGCTGCTCATGGCCTTTCTCTATCTCGGCGCCGCGCGGCCCGTGAAGCACGGTGCGGAGGAGCCATTCGCGTGGGGCGATGCCGAAACGCAATTCATCATTTGCTGCGTCATTCCGCTGACGCTCGGCGCCGCGGCGATGACGCTCTTCTGGGCGCTCGCCGATCGCGCGCAATACGTCTGGGTTCACGACGAAGTGTGGTGGCTGATCATCGGCGTTCCGCTGATCACGCTGCTCGCGCCATGCGTCGTTTATTTCGCGCGGTTCGTCATGACGCCGTACAGCGTGCGCCGCGATCCCGCCTCCGCCGCGACCGAGCCGTTCAAGCGCGTCTTCTTCCGGCTCCTCTGGGAAGGCATCGGCGCGCTTCTCGGCATGGTCGTCGGCACGGGACTCCTCGTCTTCGTCGCGATGAAGATCTTCCCGCATCCGAATGATCCGATTCCGCGCGTCGCGGAGATGCTGCCGTTTCTGCGCGTGCTCTATCCGCAGGCGCCCGAAGTGCCGCTCTACATCTGTCTCGGCGTGCCCGCGGTGCTGCTCGTCTTCTTCCTGCAGGCCTCGGTGTTCGTCGGCATCTCCAGCCGCTGGAATCAGGATTACGACCGCGAGTGGTGGGGCCGCGCGGGCGCGTGGCTGTTGATCTTCGCCGCCGGCTGGATCGTGATCGCCGGCGTGACCGTCTTCGGTCCGATGCTCGTCTACAGCTCGCCCGCGATCGTCAGCGCGCTCGGCGGCGCGGCCGGCATCGGCACGCTGATCATGGGCCGCAGCGCAAAGACTCCCGCGAACGCGAAGCAGAAGGGCGACTCCGGCAAAACGGCGGTGCTCACGAACGCCGGCCTCGGCGTCCTCGTTCCGGTCGCGGTCATCTTTCTTCTCGCACTGATTTCGTTCGGGACGACGCGCGTGCTGCAGATCGCGCACGACCGCGACATCCCGACTCGTCAGTGGGAATACGACGCGCAGTTCACGACGAAGGCGACGCAAAAAGTCGAAGCGTCGCCGGACACGGGCATGAGCGAGGTCTCGAAGGAAACGAAACCCGAGCCGGTCGTTTCCGTGGCGATGCTCCAGAGCATGGAACATCTGCGCACGATCCTCGACACCTCACGCCGCGACGTTCAGGCGTTACTCGCCTTCGGTCTGATCGGCTTCATCTTCTCGTTCTTCGTCGGCGTGAATCGCTTCTCGATGCACGCCCTCTATCGCAACCGCCTCATTCGCGCGTACCTCGGCGCGTCGCGATACGTTCGCGATCCGAATCGCTTCACCGGCTTCGATCCGTTCGACAACATCCAGATGCATCACCTCCGCCCCGAGTTTCTGTGGGGCAACACCATCCTCGACGTGAAGCGATTCGTCGAGGCGCTGAAGAGCTCCACCGATCCGAAGTCGGTGGCCGGCCTGCTCTGGTCGAATCTCACCGATCGCACGAAGTCGCTGTGCGAGAAAGGCGTCAACCGCGCCGCGGTCGATGCGCTCTTTCAGGATCTCAATCGTCTGATCGACGAGATCGAATTGCCGCGCAACGACGTCGATCCAACGACGCTCGAGGGCCAGTCGCGCGCGGTTTGCAACCGCCGCATTCTCGACGCCGAGTTTCCGAACCTCCTCGTCGCCATGCCGCCCGACAAATTGCCGCGGCCCGTCGAACAGCAGGAGAAGCTCATCGAGATCGACAAGGACGAGAGCCCGAGGATGCCGATTCGGGCGCCGATGCACGTGGTGAACATGGCGTTGAATCTCGTCTCGGGCGGCAATCTCGCGTGGCAGCAGCGCAAGGCGGAATCGTTCACGGTCACGCCGCTGCACTCCGGAAGTCCGTTCGTCGGTTATCGCGACTCGCGCACTTACGGCGGCGACGAGGGGATCTCCCTCGGCACCGCGGTCGCGATCTCCGGCGCGGCGGCGAGTCCGAACATGGGCTACCACTCGTCGCCCGCGCTCGCGTTCGTGATGACGCTCTTCAACGTGCGACTCGGATGGTGGCTCGGCAATCCCGGTCCCGGAGGCCAGGCGCACGACCGCTTCACGCGCGCGAATCCATCGACGACGCTCGGGCCGATGCTGCGCGAGGCGGCGGGCAAAACCGACGATCTCTGTCCGTACGTTTATCTCTCCGACGGCGGCCATTTCGAGAACCTTGGCCTCTACGAAATGATCGTGCGCCGCGCGCACCACATCCTCGTCAGCGATGCGGGCTGCGATCCGAAGTTCGTGTACGACGATCTCGGCAACGCCCTGCGCAAGATCCGCATCGATCTCGGCGTGCCGATCGACATCGAGCGCATCTACATGTATCCGCGCGACGCGAAGGACATGAAGGGCGATGCGCCGGGCCTCTACTACGCGGTCGGAACGATTCGCTACAAAGCGGTCGACGGTCCCGACGCGGTCGACGGCACGCTGATCTACGTGAAGCCCGGCATGTACAGCGAGGACTACTTTCCGAAGGACGTCTACAACTACGCGCAGGAGTCGCCCGACTTCCCGCACGAGCCGACCTCCGATCAGTTCTTCAGCGAGTCACAGTTCGAGAGCTACCGCGCCCTCGGGCGCCACGTCGTCGACGAGATCTGCGGCAAGTATCCGGAGAAGGACCCCTCGGCGAGGTTCCCGCGCGTGCCGCAGCCGAAGTGCTTCGAGACGATGCAGGAGTTCACGCTGAAGGTGACCGAGCGCTACTACACGCTCACGACGCGATCGAGTGCGTCCCCGAGATCCGATCCGGCGCACGGAAAAGAAGTGGCAGTCCTGCAAGTCCCAGGGAAAGGATGAGCGCCGTCCATCGCAGCGAGGCGATGCGCAACGACATCGCCTCCGTTTCGGCCGGCACGATCTTCACGTCGAAGATCGCGCCGCCGATCGTCTTCCCCCACAGCATCCACGCGCCGGCGAAGTAGTAGAACGACATCACGACGACGAATCCCGCCAGCGCGGCGATGGCCATCCACGAAGGCGCGGCGGGAAGCAGCGGCAGCAGCGCGAGCGTCAGCGCCGCGAAGAGCGAGAGGTCGGTGAGCAGCGCCAGCAGCCGCCGAAACCACGGCGCGGTATCGAAGGAGATTTCAGGCTCGAGCTCCGGTTCCGATTCGACGACCGCTTCCAGCTCCACCTCATCGAATCGCATCACACCCTCCCGAGCCTTTTCGTATCGTCATCCTGAGCGAAGCGAAGGAACTCTTCCACGCCAACTGTCTCGTCGAAGAGGTCCTTCGCCGTCTACGCGGCTCAGGATGACGAAGTTTCCTAGCGCAACGGCAGATATTTTACGTAAATCCGATACAGCAGGTCTTTTGGACGGTCGTCGTAGCGCTGGGCGAGCTCGCGGCTGCGGTGGGCGAGCTCGTCGTCGGGCGCGATCTTCAGCACCTCGTCGAACTCCTTCGCCGCGTCCTGGGTTCGCTCCTCCTGCAGTGCCGTGGCGCCGAGGTTGAAGTGCGCGTTGCTGATCGTCTTCAGGATCGTGACGTTGGCCGGATCCTGATCGTGCAGCGTCTGCAGATTCAGCAGCGCCTCGGTGTACTTGCGCTCCTGCATCAGCGCCTTCGCCGCATCGAGCTTCGCCACCTGCTGCGTCGCCGTGTCGTAGTTCGCCTTCGCGTCAGGCGGCAGCGGCTTCGCGCGCTGCGCCTGCTCCCATTCGACCTTCGCCGTGCCGTAGTCGTGCGCATCGAATGCGGTCTGCGCGGCGGTCATGTGCTCGCTGAAGAACTGCTCGACCGGCTTGCCGTCGACCAGCTGCGCGGCGGTCGATTTCTTTTTCTGCAGGTCCGCGATCATCTCCAGCGCGCGATCGTGCTCGGGATCGCTCGTCTGCACGTTCTGCAGCACCTTGATGGCCTGCTCGAACTGCCCCTGGTTGGCGAGATTCGTCGCGCGCGTGAAGATCGCCTGCGTCGCCGCCGGATCGACTTCCGGCTTGTTCATGAAGCGCGTCCAGTAGAACCATCCGCCCGCGGCGAGGACGAGAATCGCGAGAACGCCCACGATTGCGCCCATCGGAAACTTGCGCTCGCTCGGGGCCGTAGCCTTCGCTTTCGCGGGAGCCTTCTTCGCCCCTTTCTTCGGAGCGACTTCTTCCTCTTCTTCGTCCTCATCGATCACGGACGGGCGCGCCTGACCGGGTGCCGGCGGCGTCAGCACGTCGCTGTACGCCGACGACTCGTCGTCGAGGTAATCGAGATTGAGCGGCTTCTCGTCGGGTGGCGGAATGTAGTTCGTCGAGGTTCCGAACGCGCCGCCTTCGACCGCGGTGTCGCTCAGCCGCTCCATGAAATCCTGCGCGGTCGTGTTGTTCGGATCCATGCGCAGGACTTCCGCGAATTCGCTGCGCGCGCGGTTCTTGTCCTTCTTCTCGAACGACGCGACGGCGGAGGCGAGAAGCGTTTCCACGCGATCCTCGACTTCGCGGCGCCGGCTCTTCGCACGCTCGATGCGCTCCGACGCGGCGTCGTTCGTGACGTCGATCAGAAAGATGCGCGACCACGTGTCGATGGCCTGCTGATAGTCGCCGCCCTCGAAGGCGCGATCGCCGTCCGTGAGGTACTGATCGATCTTTCTCTGATCTTCGGGCGTCGTCGTGATCGATGCGGTTGCGAAGTCGAATCCTCCGGTCGCTGGCGGTGCCGCCGGCGCGGGCGGGGGAGGGGCGGCGGGCGATGGCGAGGGCGATGGCGCATCGAACGAGAAACCGGCTGCAGGAGGAGCCGCCGGCGACGGCGCATCGAACGAGAAGTTCGCGAAGCCGCCGTCCGCGGAGCCCTTGTCCTCTTCGAACGTGAAACCGAAATCGCTCGCCTGTGCGGCGCC
>Ga0075425_100003239_pt1 | contig 16486 bp, 14 predicted proteins | sample SoiMethybrSBSTD4_FD_75300 | JGI IMG/M metagenome (GOLD analysis project Ga0075425, IMG submission 75300) | Bulk soil microbial communities from a Populus tree surrounding site in Tennessee, USA - Soil MetaG P. TD hybrid SBSTD4 | ecosystem: Environmental > Terrestrial > Soil > Tree plantation... | reverse complement strand
TGGCAGGTTTGATGTCTCTGTGAATGACCCCGCCCCTGTGCGCGTGATCGATTCCTTCGAGAGCCTGGCAAAACAGACCGATTGCTCTGTCGCAAGGCATCGCGCCGTACCGACGAATCAAGCTTTCCAGGGTCTCGCCGCGGACGAACTCCATCACCATGAAAAAGTCTTCGCCCTGACGTAGAAAGCTGTACAGAGTAGCGATATTCGGGTGGTTTAGTTTTGCGAGGGTAACCGCCTCTGAACGGAATCGTTCAACGACCTGCGGTTGGCTCGCGAGCTCGGGCCGCAACATCTTTATTGCGACTTCGCGTTCGAGCATCAAGTCGATGCCCTTGAACACCGCGCCCATCCCACCTTCACCGATCTTCTCGGTGATTCTAAAGCTGCCTACTACATTGCCTATCATCAGAGTGTCTCCGCGGTTCGCGTTTCGGGGACCAAGCGTGCGGCTGAGTCGCCCTCGGCGATCAGACCAACAATCCCGACCGTGATGTTATCGTGTCCCCCGCGCTCTTTTGCAAGGGCGATAAGATTCTCGCAGGCCGTCGGCGGCGCGCTCAACATGACTAATTGTTTTATCTCTTCGTCTTCGACCAGATCGTACAGACCGTCAGAGCACAAAAGGAAATGGTCGCCGGCTCTGACTGGAAAGGGTTCCTGCCAGGTTGTTACTTCGACTTCGGGGTGACTGCCCATCGCTCGAAGAATGACATTTTTCTCCGGATGATGACGCGCCTGCTCGAGGGTTATCAGACCGGCCTTCACCATTTCCATCACTGCGGAATGGTCTTCGGTCATCAGGTAAATCGAGTCTTCGCGAACCAAGTAGAGCCGGCTGTCCCCAACGTGAGCCGAGATTGCAGTCCCGTTTTGAAGAACCAGCGCCGTGCAGGTCGTTCCCATGCCGGTCTTGCTGGCATCTTTTTCGGCGGCTTTGTGAATTTCGTGGTTCGCTTCGTGGAAGGCATTCTCCAGAGCCGTACGGGGATCATCGCTATCCTCGTAGTAGGCTCGAGTCACCACCTCGACCGCCAATCGGCTCGCGACCTCGCCTGCGGAATGTCCTCCCATTCCGTCGGCCACCACGACCAGCACTCCCTTGTGGCTCAATACCTCCGGATCTTCGGGTTGAACATATCGCCCGGAATCTTCGTTCAGCTCGCGAACGCATCCCACATCGCTGGACATCCCGACAACGACCTCATACTTGCCGCCTTGAGCAAGCGAAACTGTTTCTCGTACTTCGTCACTTCCCTTCTTCGACTTCCCTTTTTTCTTGAACATAGAATGATGACGGCCCCTTATGAATAGGATCTAGGAGTTAGGATCTAGGAATTAAGATTTTGACTTAGGATTGATCGAGTATCCAGGTATATCGGATTTAGGTATGCAGGATTTCTTTTGATGAGCTCTATTCGCACGACAGCCTGAATCCCAGATCGCACTGCCCTTGAAGCTCCGGATCTATGTTCAAGATCCTATGCGAAACTCTCCTGAACCCTCGACTCTAATCCTCTAGATCCCAGATCCTAAATCCTAGATCCTATCTTCAATACTTCTTTTCCATCATATAGGTGTACATCTTTTTGTTTTCGGTGGCCGTCAGCCGAACCTGCTTGTCCTGATAGCCTTCTTGTTTGAGTACGAACTCAAACTGCTCGCCTGCTTTAGCCTGAAAGCGATAGCCCCTGCCGCTTGTGTCTCCGACCCGGACTCCGTTGCTGTAAACCTCGGCTCGTCCTTCGGCCACATCGAGCGTATATGTTTCAACATTCTGCGAGCTAGTCGTGCTCTGTGAAGCAACGGGTTGAATAGTTGATTGGCGAGTTGGAGTGGGCGATTCGCCATTCAAAAAGAAGTAGAGACCGACCCCGACTGCGACCAGGATAAGAATGCCGACAAGAGTAGCGACCAACGGCATCATCGACTTTTGCCTGGGAACGACTACCGCGGCGCCGCTGCCGCTTGATGGTCGGGGCGCTGGCGCCACCGATACAGGTGCGACGTAAGCAGGAGCCGTCGTTCCCCCGTACCCCGGAGCCGTGATACCCGGTACTTCGAGCCGCGTGGGTGGCATATTCAGCGCCACTGCGGCTTTATTCAAATCCTGTAATAGATCCCTCGCCGATTGATAGCGATCATTCGGATTGCGTTTCAGACAGCGGCCGATGACGTTCTGGATATCTCGGGGAACGTTCTGATTTATCACCGTTGGAGGCGTGTAAGTGGCCTTGGTGATTTTCTGGCAGAGCTCGCCGATCGTGTTCGCGTCAAACGGAAGATGAGCAGTGGTCATCTCGTAGAACAAGACACCCAGCGACCAGATGTCCGAGCGCACATCGGCGATTCCCCCAACCAACTGCTCCGGCGAAAGATACTGAAGGGTGCCAACGAAAGCGCCGGTAACGGTCAGCGCAGGGCTGGCTCCGGACTTCGCGATCCCAAAGTCCAAAAGCTTCACCTGTCCCGCCGGCGTGATCTTTACGTTATTCGATTTGATATCTCGATGGATGATCCCTCGGCTGTGAACATAATCGATCGCTTCGACGATCGATTGAAAGAATCGAATCGCCTCCTGCAGCGGGATGCCACCCCAGGTTCTGATACAGTCGGTCAGCGTGCTGCCTTCGATAAATTCCATGATGATGCACGGCTGGCCGTTGTATTCGAGAAAATCATAAAGGGTTACGATATTGTTGTGTTGAAGACCGCCCTGTATCCGGGCTTCGTTGAGGAATCGCTCGACAAACTCGGGGCCGTGAGCACCCTGGCTCAAAATCTTTACTGCCACTACCCGACCGATCTTTGAGTGAACTCCCTGGTAGACTTCACCCATCCCGCCTTCGCCGAGCTTCTCAACCAGACGATAATCACCAATGTTTGAGTTAATCAGGCTAGTCCTGCTCATATTGATTCACCGCCGTTGTTCGAGATTCGAACCGCTCGATAACAATCTTCGACGTGACCGGCGACCAGAAGTGTAAAGCGAAACGATGTGTTTCACAATCACCCGTTCTTAGTAAGGAATAAGAGTTGTTCCTACTGAAAATCTGATGTTCCGGGTTCGGGGTTCAGAGTTCCGAGTTCCGGGTTTAGGTTTAAGATCAGAGCGTGTAATGGCAGCGCAATCTATCGCGAACCCGAAACTCTGGAACCGGAACTCTGAACCCGGATCTCTCGACTTACTTAGGCGTACTCACGCTCATCAATTCTTTGCCATACCGAATTGGCACGGCGTAGGTTACCGACGCGCCTCCCAGACTTCCTCCGGCAAAGAAAATTCCGGTGACATGTCCGCGATCGTCAAAAACCGGGCCTCCGCTGTTACCGGCTCCGGTTGAGTTTATCGTCAACTGATAGGCGTCTCCGAAGCCGCTGTACACAATGTCTTTGTTCCCGCCGCTCGTATCTCCCCTGATTATTCGGCCGATGTTTCCGACGCTGATGGTTGGGTCGGGGATGATCTTCAGCTGCGCCTCTCGGTTGAATACATCCTGCGATCTGATGACGCCGTATACAGGCGGTGAAACGCCGGGGTAACCAAGCACGATTGAGACATCACCTGGCTTGATCGTGTCGTAGTTGTCGTTGAGCTCCACCTTTGGAACCGAATCCGGAACATCGATCTTGAGCATCGCGACGTCGTGGCGATCCGAGACGCGCGCAAGCTTGCCGGGAATGCGCAATTCGTTCTTGGCGAACGTCACATTGAGGTAATCATTACGTCCGTCGAATCCGCCCTGAAGACTCTGCCCGGCTTGTTTAGTTTCCGAAGGCACCCAATCGCCCGGAGCGGCGCACAGTTTTGGCGTCCCGTCCGGCTTGAACACGATGCCGCCGCCGGAGATGATGACACCAGGGTTAGCGGTATCAGGGAAACGATAGCTGGTGCGCCACGTGGCGCCGACGTGACGGTTAGTCAGAATGAATCCGTCGCCGGTCACTGCAAAGCCGGTTCCGCTATGCTCGCCGCCGATCGGCGGGCCCGCTCTGTTGTCCAGCGACAACAGCGGCTCGACATTCTGGCCGACCTCGACATAAGCGGCAACTGCCGGACGCCCGTCAGGAATGATGTAATGTAGATTACCCTGCTGGTCTCGCCATTGATTCGGTACGAACTTGTGATAAACCTGACCGCCGCTGGAAGTGTAGATCAGCTTCCACCCGGCTTCGATGTAAACCACCGAGCTGGTATACGCCTTGGCGATGTCTGCCGGGCTCATTGGACCGCCGGACGACGCGGCGGCAATGGCGTTTCGCGTGTCGTTGGCAATCGTCTTGTTCGATGAAATCTGCTGATAGACCAACACCCCCGCAACGATGACCAGAAGGAATATCAGCGCCAGGCCGCCCAGGATCACAAACTTGCGACTGTCGCTCTTGTTCTGAGCGATCATTCGCTCGACAGTTGCTTTCCCTACGGTACCGGATGCCGGCATCGTCGCCCCTGGCATCGGCATCGAGCCCATCATCGGAGACGGCCCCGAACCCATTCGCGTCGGCGGCGTAGTAACCGGACTCGAGCCGTAGGCGGCTGTCGTTCCGTCCATACGGGTCGGTCGCATATCAGTCTGTGGCCGCGGCTCGACATCGAATTGAAACTCGGGTCCGCCGGCGCCAAATTGGACCGTGTCTCCCGGACCGATCCGAACCGAGCCGACAATTCTCTGACGATTCACGAACGTGCCGTTACGGCTGTTGAGATCGGTGATAATAAATTGATTTGGATCGCTTGGGTCCTGCGCTATTTTGGCGTGCTGACGACCTACGAGATCGTCTCGATTGGGATCGTATTTAACGGAAGCTGAAGGGTCGCGACCGAAGATAAGTTCTCTAAAATGAGATAAGGGGAACTCTTCCACCTGATTCGCTTTTGAGCCGTTCAGATGCCTCAGAACAATGCGCTCCATGCTGATCTCCTTTGAAGATTGGTTTGGGGCCCTTTGGTAGCAACCGACATGAACCGTTGTGAGAGATGTCGCTTGCTTGATTCAGAACAGCAGGACACCGATCAATCGACCGGCGACCCGGCGGTGAACTTCTGCACTGCTCTTTGTGAGATCGGGTTCCCTTCTGGTAGTCCGCAACTTCGACTTCGATTCAAGCATCTTTGCGAGCCTGAATAAACCAAGCGCCGGAAGCTACTGGCTTGGTTCGCGGTGTATTTGGTCTCTTGAGCGAAATCCCTGAGAAACCACTGCAAAGAGTGCCGTCAAGTTCACGCGAATTCTATGCCTACCTATTTCGCAAAATCAAGCAACTAAAACGAGATGAGCGTGATTTCGGTACTCAGGTCCGACAATGCGAGAACCAGACGTTCGCTGGGTCTATTCTGATCGCACTAAGTAACGGGAAAAGATTACTGAGCGGAACACGAGATACTTCCGTAATTCAAGATCGAAGTGTTCTTGCGATTTGAAGATGTAAGCAACATCACCAGGGTATTGGAAAGAGTACCCAGGAAAGGACCAAACCGATGCCCAAAAATGAGCCGAATATCTTGAGTCCATGAATTACTCGCTGACGAGTCGTCTCTGACTTCGGGTCTACCGCTGAAAGCACGACTGCCGCCATCGCAGCATACATTGACATCATCAACACATGCATCAGCGCTTCCTCCCGACCGCAATGTCAAATGCATCGTGGATCACAAGATAATTCAAAAGCCCCGCAAGAAACATGAATGTGTTGCCGTATTCAAAGGTCGGTGCGGCAGCTGCCTGGGCTATCGGAGAGGTACCCAACCCGAGCACCAGAGAACCCACGTAGCACAAACCTGCGCCGATCTGGGCGAAGAACCACAAAACCGTTATCAAATCGTAGTGAAAGTATGATGATGCCGGATCCGCGACGGTGGGCCAATACAAGTGCCCGTTCAACGCCAGCCCCAACGCGAATGCGCCGACGATCGTGACAAAGAAAAGCAAAGCGCGTCCCCGTTTTCCAAGCACCAGGTGCCCGGCTCCCGGGATGAGCCATGCAATAGCTATTGCGAGAGTCCGAATCGACCCCGGGTAAGCTCTCGGCTCATCAAACACCATTCGGCGATCAGGAAAATGAGCGGTGAGCTCATCAGTTAGTGTGTCTCGTGGTTGCAATAGAAACTCCCCAAGTTTGGAATCAACTACAATTCTAGGTGTCGGTCTGAGAGGGTGTCAACCAATTCAACAATAAGCAGTATGAGGCGGTTGGGCCCGAAAGGAGGGTGCTTGATTTGGCAAATTGAGTGGGCTATGATGGCCTCATCGAAAGCAACAAAGGCAGGACCAAGCGAGGAATATGATAAAACTCGTGGGCGGAGTCTCACGAACAATCTACGCAAGTCCTCCATCGGGGTGATTGGTACCTGAACGTCCCGGTCTCCCCGGTAGCTCCAAGGAGGTGCCAAATGGGAGATCGGATCACTAATCGCCAGGTGCTGAAACACAAAGCTGAAAGCCTCAGTGAGCCCGAAATCGCCGAAGTCCTCGACTACATCAACATCATGGAATCGCTGCGAGATCAGGCGACTAAACCTGATCTTTTTGACGACGAACTGATGAATCTACTTGCAGATGCGCTTGAGAATCGGCGGGCGCGCGTTGTAACCGAGTGGGACAGAGTCAGGCGACGGGCAGACAATCGAGCTTCAACATTCTTGTCATCAAGAAAACTGATGTAAACAACCCTGACAATGCAGTCCGTACGACGGCCCCACTCGATAATCGCTTTGTTGATCTTCATATGCTCGGTCCTCGAAACAGGACTGAGCCTTCCCGCGAATCCACAGCTCCAAACTCACACTGAAAACAAGAACGGCTCAACGAACTCCGAACTCGCGCACTGGTCCGCGCAGCTCAAATCTTCCGATATGGAGGAGCGTCGCGAAGCGGCGATGCGTCTCGCCGACATTCGCGGCGACGATGCAACTCAGGTTCTCGTTGCCGGATTGGACGATCCTGCTCCGACAGTAAGAGCTGCCATCCTCGTTGCACTCGGTGACCGATCGACTTCATCAGCCGTCGCCTCAATAAGCGCGAGGCTCGCGTCTGACAAAGATCCTTTCGTTCGAAAGGCGGCAGCGTACGCGCTGACTCATTATTCCGGTCCGCAACGAACCGGCGCTTTGACCTCCGCGCTCAAAGATAAAGATCCGGAGGTGCGCGGCGCCGCGGCGGTAGCGCTCGCGGATCATCCGGATGGTGAAAGTATTTCATCCTTGATCGCGGCAACGTCAGACAAGAGCGAATTTGTAAGAGCGCAGTCGGCGCGGGCTCTGGGAACAAATGGAAAAGCAGCCGACGAAGCGGTCCCGGCATTGATAAAGCTCTTAACGTCGGATCGCGAAAACGAAGTAAAGAGGCATGCCGCGACGGCGCTCGGCTCGATCGGCAATCGTTCGGCGCTGCCGGCGCTTGAGAAGGCAGCACGCGACGCCGATTTCTATCTCTCTCAGTCTGCTCGTGAAGCCATCAACAAGATCGAAGAAACCACTCATTGATCTCAATCGCCTGATCATCGATCCTTTGACGCGCCTCGAAACTCAGGAATAGAATTCTAAGTCCTCGGTGCAACTAACACGGCGATCCGAGTGACAGGAGACTCGATGTCATCATTATCAAGATCCGCAAGTCGGTTTGACCGCGCTGAACATCTAAAACGCGAGTTGGTTGAGTTTGTTACAAACGGCGATCTCAAAGACGAATTCGAATTCCAACGCAACCTCTTCTTCGACGCGACAAAACCAAATGACGAACACGATAACGAAAGTGTTCTTGATTGGTTTTTGTACGACTGGGTGAGCGAGGGCGGCGAGTGCACAGTAGTCCACTATCTCGAATCTAAACCGGATTTGAGTGCAATGGATCGTGAAATCCTGCTCGATTGGCTCGACTCCCTCAACAGCGTCTTCGAAGTTGGTTCGGCCAACAAGAATTCAATTCAGTTAACCGACCTGGATGGCAACGAAACTTATGTAGTCAAGACTCGACAGGAACAGACTTTTAAACGCGGTCAATACATCATCGCCCGACTGCTTCCGCTTGGTAATGAACTCATTTTTTCCGGTCTCCAATTTCTAATGCCCGATCGAGAGTCCGCGCTGGCGTGGCTCGATATGCGGCAAGCGATCGATAACATCGATTCGCCAGAAGCTGTCGAACACGCACAGAAAGAACAGGTGAAGGCTTTTTGCGAACTCTTCGGGTGCGATGAACTCTCGGTGTCCTCGAACAAATTGAATTCGACGCTCAAACGATTCCAGCAATATCTTCTGCGTGAGCGCCGTGATCCGGAGACCGGAATGACCGCTGCCGAGTTGTTCAAACGAGAGTTAGGCGAAGAATTGATCGTTCCTGATTATCCGGACCTGAATCCTTTTACTGGAGCCGGAGAGATTACGATCCTGTGCGACGACTTCGACGGCATAGTGCTGCTGCCGGACTTCACACGATTCAAACATATCTTTGAAACCGATCAACCAGAGCGTTTCGCTCCAGACTGGCGCGATTTGGTCTGGAATTACATCAAGAATCCCGACATCCCAATTGTCGCGTTTGAGCGTGTCGCCGAAGACAATCCGCTTCGAGTCGAAAAGCTGTTGCGATCGTTAATCGGCGACAAGAACTTCTCGCTCGAACATATGTATGCGGTGTTACTCCACTACAAACAGCCAGTCGACGGCTTTGAGGATCTCAAAGATGATCAGCAGCTTTGGGACCTGTTCAACGGAAACCCAAAACCTAAGAAAGCAAAAGCTGCTAGCAGCCCTTCGCGTAAGACTCGAAATAATTCCAAAGCTGCCTCGAAGAAAAAGCCTGCGTCGAAAACCAATCGCACTGCGAAGAAGAGTGTTTCCGCACGATCAACCACAGCAAAACGAGCATCGAGCGTTAAACGCAAATCACCCGCAAAAACAAGCAAATCAGTTACAAAACGACTGGCTTCGAAAGCGAGCGCGTCGACTACCAAGCGATCGGCTAGGAAAACGGCCAAGAAACGATGACGCTTGCAGAAGCGACATCTCTTTTCATCGAAACACAAACGAACGATCCAACTTCGTCTTCACCCAGAACGCGCTCGGCACTGCGTCTGCTAGCCGAATTCTTTCCCAAAAACACAACGACAACCGAACTGATGTTGCCCGGAATCCGAGAGTTTCTGACTCGCTGGTATGTAGACGAAGCGGCCTCTCAACCTGACGACAAAACCTCTCCCGACGAACGACTCCCAACCCCAGATGAGTTAATTGATGCGCTTGTCCGATTCTTCTCCTGGGTCGACGTTACTTGCGGCACAACTTACTCGACTCGCTTTTCTGATATCCTCGCCAGGACAAAAACGAGTCTGCCAATTGCGCTTCGATTGACTTGCGAGTTGACAGAGACAATTCGGCAACCCGAGGGCGCGTTTTCATTTCCGGAATTCCTGACCTCGTTTGAAGAAGGCGGAAGGAGTCAATACGACGTCGACGTTGGCGGAGAAACGAGCGCGATGGACGGGTACTTCAGAATTGTTAACGTCGACGGATCCTGCGTTGAAGCTGTGGAGCTGCTTTCTGAAGACACAGTCGGACCGATCCACTTTCCCACCGCTGTCGCAAAGACTCTACAAGTCGGATATGTGATTAACCTGGAGATCGTTCGGGGGCAAAAAAGCTGGAAGATTGTTGGCAGTGGGTTCGCCTATCCGCCTGAATTCGAGATTTGAAAAAGCGCTACTGTCGACCGAGCCTCTCGATAGATTGCTTGATCCTGCTTATTGTTTTTTCGCCGAGACCAGGAACGGACTTCAGACCGCCGCTGTCTGCGAGCGTCTTCAGTTCGTCGAGACTCTTCACCCCGAAATCGCGGTACAACAACTGCGCGGTCTTCAAACCGATGCCTGAGATGCTGCGCAACTCGAGCACGCTCGCAGGAACATCCTGAGTCAATTCCTGGAAGTATGCCGATTTTCCAGTTTCCACGATTTCGAGTATCTGAGCACTGATGGTCTTGCCGATGCCGGGGATTTTTTGGAGTTCAGACGCGCCACCCTGAGCGACAATGTCAGTCACCGGCGTGCCCATCGACCCGATTGTCTCGGCAGCCATTTGATATGACCGTTGTTTAAAAGGGTTCTCATTTTTGAACTCCATTATATCGGAGATCTGCTGGAGGATCTTTGCGATCTCGGCATTGTCAGGCGCGTGATAGGATTCGCTTTGGAGATCATCGGTCATGTTTCCAGCTTAAGGATCCCGTCTCGACGGGTCAAATCATTTCCATTTGAGAATTGAGATTTGAGATGTGTCATTGCTGACATCGCAAAACTCAATCTAACAAATCAGAAAATGGCAAATCTCAAATCGAAAATGGTTTTCTCAAATCTCAAATGGAAATGACCACATTGACTTTTACCAAGGCCGGCGGTATTAGATTGTCCGACAAGAACGGTAGTTCCGATCGCTTTCGTTCAACCCTCGCAGCGACCGAAATTTTTGACACACTTTACTCTGAGCTGATTTGCCTCAGGAGTAGTGACAATGACCAGAACTCGACTATCAATCTCTCTCACGCTGTGTTGTCTCGCTATGTCGGCTTTGGCTGCTCCTGCCCGAGCCAAAGACAAGTGGATCAACCTGACGACAAAGAACTTCAACATCATCAGCAACGCCGACGAAACACCCTCTCGCAGACTCGCTCTCAAACTCGAGCAGTTCCACTTTGTCTTTTCGACGCTCTTCAATCTGCCGCTTCAACGCCCGATCCCCACAACCGTGATCGTCTTCAAACATGATGCGTCATTCAAACCATACAAGCCTCTGTATAACGGAAAACCGGGAAATCTCGCTGGATATTTTCAGCCGGGTGAGGATCAAAACCTGATCGCGCTGGACATCAGCGCCAATCAGGAGCACCCGATGTCGGTGATCTTTCACGAGTACACTCACCTGCTGACGAGCTTGACTCCTAGACAGTGGCCGATTTGGCTAAAAGAAGGGCTGGCGGAACTCTATTCCACGTTTGAAGTCGACGATAACAAGGCTACGCTCGGTGCGGTCATATCGCGGCACGTGTTGCTCCTCCGCGATAAGACGATGATTCCACTTCAAAGTCTGCTTGCGGTTCATCACGACTCGCCTCTGTACAATGAGCGCGACAAACAGGGGATCTTCTACGCCGAGTCGTGGGCGTTCTGTCACTACATGATGTTCGCTGACAAAAGCGTCCGCCGACCGCAGTTGGCTGAATTCGCCTCGCTGATCAACCGAGGTGTAGCGGACGAGGCCGCATTTAATCAGGCCTTCAAAATCACCCCCGCGGAAATGGAGAAGCAAATTCGATCTTACGTAAATCGGAGCTCTTACACCGCAAATATCTACACGCTCACATCCACCGAAGGAGAAAAAGATATCGCGGTGCGGTCCATTTCGGACGGCGAGGCTCAGTCTTATCTCGGGGACTTGTTGGCCCGCACAAACAGACTCGATGAAGCGGAAGGCATACTGAAGCAGGCGGCCGCCGCGGAACCGGATCTCGCGCGGCCACACGAGGGGCTCGGGCTAGTCGCGATGAGGCGTAACAACTATCCGGAAGCCCAGGAACAGTTCAAGCAAGCGGCGACGCGAGGTTCGAAGAATCATCTGGCTCATTACTACTATGCTCAGTCGTTGCAGAAACAGTTGGGAAGGGACATCACACCGGAAGTCGCCAAGACCATCGGCGAGGAGCTTCGAACGTCCATAAAGCTTATGCCGGGATTCGCGTACTCGCACGCCATGCTTGGATTTTTGGCGCTCGAGACTGGGCAAAATCTTAAAGAGGGCGCGGAAAGCCTGGCCACTGCGGTTCGTCTCGAACCTCAAAATAAGCGGTTCCTCTTGAATCTGGCTCAGCTTCAAGTTCGTATGCAGGATTACAATGCAGCAAAGAAGACGATTGAACCGATCATGGCTGGTGACGATCCTGCGTTGAAGACTTCGGCAGAATCGATTCTCCGAATGATTGACTACGCGGGGCGTGGGTACCAAATACGCCAGGAACCTTCTCAAACCCAGGTTACCTCGGATAACAACGAAACGGATTCGAAACCACCGACAAACAATACAGCACCAAAACTAGTTCGAAAGCCCGCGATGAACATCGAAGGCGCGCAATCGATGCGTGGAGTTTTAGTGTCTATCGAATGCAAGGCAAACAAGTGGACGCTAGTGGTGAACACAAAGGATGATCTATTGAAATTTACCGTGAGCGATAAAGATCAATTGCAGTTCTATGAAGATGGTTCACGAGTCGAAGGGATCGAATGTGGCACGATCAATCGTATCGCGGTCATCTATTTCAAACCACCAACCGGCACAGCAAAGACAGCCGGAGAGGCGGTCGCGGTCGAGTTTACTCAGTAGACAGAGCGCGCACCGTGAAATACATACTCAAATGGTTTTGTTTTGAACGGCTCAGGATATAAAATTTTCAAAGGTTCTGAATCACTCCCCAGCCGTTTTACGTCAATCCATCAGTAGGAACTGCGATGGATGAGATGCTAACAATCGAGCTGCCAGGGGTCGACAAACCTGAGGATCTGTTGATCCTTCAGATTCTGCTGATGACCATCGAAGGCGTCGAAGACGCCGGAACTCTTGACCCTAAAGCCGATCCGACAAAGGTTGGACTTTGGGTTCACGTCGAGTCTGGCATCTTTGCCGCAGATCGAACCGCGGCGCCGGTGATAAAGAGAATAATCGATTTGGTTAACGAAGAGGGGATCGAGGGAGCGACGCTACGAATGGGTAGCGCCGCAGTCGATATCAATCATGTCTCGAGCGATCAAATCAAGAGATTGCTGGTCGCTTCGACGAATGCTCATTTGCGTCGCAACTGATTGGAATCGGCTCTTTGATTTCGCGACGTTAATGCGTTCAAAATCAGACACTCACCGCTACGAATCCAGCTCACCGTAACTCCTTCGAATCGCTTCAAAAAATCAGGACTCGAATACATTACGCTTTTTCGAGTGCGGCAAACTTTGCGACAAACTTTTTCTGGCCGTAACCCGGGAAGCTGACCGTGAGCTTCGCATCATCGCCCGCGCCCTCGGAAAGAAGCACGACACCTGTGCCATATCGTTCGTGTTTCACGCGAGCTCCAACTTTGAACTGGCCTCCGGAAGAACCCTTTGCGTCGCCAGCCTCGCGATCTCGTCCCGAGTCCCTGCGGGACTCACTCTTTCGATTCGAGTACGGTTCACTTCGCGATGGCTGGCCAGTAGAGCCGGTCCGGTTCTTGAAGAACTCGCGCACGCCATCGACCGAGTTATATGTTTTGCCTTCGTAGTTGGAGGTTTTCTTGACCGGGCTTGAGCCTCTCAAGGCAACGGCGGCTTCCCGGTTGTGTTGAGTATCGTGTCTTTCCGCAAATCCAAGCCACGAAGCGCCCTGCGAGAGATTCTGCATCAGCTCCAGAGGAAGCTCGTTCAGGAACCTCGACGGCTCCGTCACGTCCGACTCGCCAAAAATTCTGCGTTGCATTGCGTGGGTGATGTAAAGATATTTCTGCGCTCGGGTGATTGCGACGTAACAGAGCCGGCGCTCCTCTTCCAGATCGTCGTCGCTCGCCGATGCTCGGGAGTGAGGGAAAAGGCCCTCCTCGAGTCCAACGATAAACACCAGCGGAAACTCGAGGCCTTTCGCGGAATGCATCGTCATCAATGTTACACGCGCGTCGGCTTTGTATTGATCGGTGTCAGCAACCAGAGCGGCGTGATCAATGAAGTCCTGCAACGTCTCCCCCTGTTGCTCGGCTTCGACCGCTGCGTTTACAAGTTCTTCGATATTCAGCAAGCGGCCCTCGGACTCCGTTGTTTTTTCTTCTTCGAGGTATCGCACATATCCGGTATCAAGCGTGGCGGCCCTCACGATGTCGGAGAGCGACAGGCCTTCAGTCACGCGCTCGCCGAGGCTCTTCACCAATCGCAGAAAGCCTTCAAGCGCCATCGTCGCGCGAGGCCCAGTCGCGCGGGTCGATACCGCGAGCTCGATCGTCTCCCACATCGAAATTTCCAGCTCGTATTGTTTTCGCTGAAGAATATCCAGGGTGGCCTTTCCAATTCCGCGCGGTGGAGCATTGATCACTCGCGCCATCGCGATATCGTCCTGTGGATTCACCGCAAGCTTGAGATAAGCGATGACGTCTTTGACCTCAGCGCGCTCATAGAACGAGAAGCCGCCCACCATGTTGTAGGGCACGCCGCGTCGCCGCAGCGCTTCTTCAAACAACCGTGACTGCGCGTTTGTGCGATAAAGCACAACCGAGCGCAAGTCGTATGACTGACGTTGATGCTCGACGATTCTTTCCGCTACAAACGCCGCCTCAGCCTCGGCGTCGTATGCCTGGTAGTATCGGATTTTCTCGCCCTGGCCGAGCTCGGGAGTTGCGAACAGAGTCTTTGGCAACCTCTGGCGATTGTTTTCGATGATCTTATTGGCAGCCTCGAGAATCGTCTGAGTCGAGCGATAGTTTTGTTCGAGTTTTATGGTCTTTGTGCCGGCAAAATCATGCTGAAATCCGAGAATGATATTGAAGTCCGAACCTCTAAAGGAATAGACACTCTGGTCGATATCGCCGACGACACATAGGCTGCGGTCCTTCCACAGTGTGGCAGCGTCCACCGAACCGTTTGTCTTGGTTGACCCAACTACTATCAAACGCGCGAGTTCGTATTGAATGCCGTTGGTATCCTGGAACTCGTCGACCATCACGTGACGATATCGATTGTGATATTTCTGTCGAATCTCTGCGGACTTGCGAAGCAGTTCGACAGCTTTGATCAGCAGATCGTCGAAGTCGAGTGCGTTGGCTTTTTTCAAACGCTCGTCATAGAGCTTGTAGGCTCGCGCGATCTTGTCGTAGCGATCGTTGGCGTATTCGCTTTGACTGGCGAGACCGGCGGGCGTCGTTCCCCGACTCTTGGCGCCGCCTATCGCACTGAGCGCCTGGCGCGCACTCAGAGTCTTGTCGTCGATATCGAGCTCCTTCAGAATCTGCTTCACCAGCCTCACTTGATCGTCGGTATCGTAGATGGTGAAGTTCCGCGTGTACCCGGCTCGCAACGCTTCGATCTCGCGCCGAAGGATTCTCACGCAGAACGAGTGAAACGTGCAGATCAACGGCATCGCAGTGCGCAGCCCAGGGTTTAGGTCCTGCTCAACTCTCGACTTCATCTCAGCAGCCGCTTTGTTAGTGAAGGTGACGGCCAGGATCTGCCAGGGCTGAACCTTTGATTGCTCGATGAGATAAGCGATGCGAGAGGTTATGACTCGAGTCTTGCCTGAGCCGGCGCCGGCCAAAACCAGCAGCGGGCCCTGGGTTGACTGAACGGCTTCGAGTTGCCGCGGATTTAGCGTTTTCATTCTGGATTGCTGATCTGAGGAACAAGTCCTGGTTAAGAATCAAATCTTATCGAATTAAATTCTGTATGGCTTTGAACTGCGGCGATTCGGCGGTGCGCATCATTTCGAACAGAACCATTTCAAGCGAACAGTGAACGGCGCCCGCCTGCGTGAGCCTGTCGAGCGCCGCCCTTTTGTTCTCCGGTTTTCGTGACGTGATGCAATCGGCAAGCAGAAAGACTTCAAACCCATCAGAGAGCAGATCAAGACAAGTTTGCAGGATACAAATATGAGCTTCGATGCCGCAGACGATGACTTGTCGTATTTTTCGAGTTCTGAGCTCAGAAAGGAAATCTTCCGCACCGCACGAACTAAAACAGGATTTTTCGATAGGTTTGAGATTGCCAGCGGCCCGGGCCGTAATCTCTTCCGCAGTATGCTTGAGCCCTCGCGGATATTGCTCGGTAACGATTACTGGAACTTCCAGGAGCTGAGCGCCTTCAACGGCATTGGCGATCCTTTCTGCGACCTCGCCAAAATCGGAGATCACCGAGCGAAAAGCTTCCTGCATATCGATCACCGCTAGGGCAGCTGACTCGCGCGACAGCTTCAAGACGTTGTTCATAATGTGATTCCCATTGAATAGTGACTCCACCACCGATCATATATTAGTAGTTTCTCAAATACCATGAAATGCAGTTCGTTGATATACCCACAACTGAAGAAGATGTGAAAAAATCCTCTCCACCCCAGCGGGGTGGCATATTTGTAGAAGCGCGTGTTGCGACAGCCGCACACAGCGCGGTGCAATATTCTTCCGCATTAAGAGAAAGCTCCAGCCTTGAAACAAATTGGCCGACTGGAAAGGATGGATATAGCACCCCGCTGGGGTGGAGAGGATTTTTTCACACCCTCTGAAGTTGTAGGTATTTCCGCAAGTTTTTTGGTTCGTCGAGAAGAATCAGTAAGCGTCAGTTGACTCGGGAGGTTCCGCGAGGGCCAGCTCTATCTTGCGAGCCCATTTCTTACCGCCTCGTTGGGCGTATTTCACGGTCGCCGCTGTGCCGGTTGCGATTGATGCGGGTTTTATAGGTTTGCCGGATGGAGCCAGTATGGAAGTTCGTTCATCAAAGGTCA
>Ga0075425_100003238_pt1 | contig 16486 bp, 14 predicted proteins | sample SoiMethybrSBSTD4_FD_75300 | JGI IMG/M metagenome (GOLD analysis project Ga0075425, IMG submission 75300) | Bulk soil microbial communities from a Populus tree surrounding site in Tennessee, USA - Soil MetaG P. TD hybrid SBSTD4 | ecosystem: Environmental > Terrestrial > Soil > Tree plantation... | reverse complement strand
TGGGCGACGGACACCGACGGCATCGCGCGCGTCGACGTCAACATCGACGATCACACCGTGCAGTCGGCGATCTACGGCGATGCGCGACCCGATGTCGCGAACGCGTTCCCCGACTTTCCCGATGCGCTCTTCAGCGCATTCATCGCGAACATCGACACCACTCGCGTCGTCGACGGCGTGCATCAGCTCACCGTCGTCGCCGTCGATCGCCTCGGCCTCTCGCGTCAGATCGGCCGGCGCACCGTGCAGATCTTCAACACGGTGACGCAGCTCAAGCCGTTCGGATATCTCGACGAGCCGAAGCCGAATGCAACGCTCTACGGCACGCGGTGCGGAACGGTGCCGATCGTCTCACCGCCGATCAACACGCAGTCGCACATCACGCCTGTCCGCGGATGGGCGCTCGATCTCTCGACGCGCGCGAACGGCGTCGGCGGCGTCACGTTTGTCGAGCTCGTGATCGACGGCGTGCCGTGGGTCTCGACCGACGCATGCGCGTTCAGCCCGATCTTCGGCGCGCAAGTGAACTGCAGGCTCCAGCCGCGTTTCGACGTCGCACGTTACTACCCGACGTATCCCGACGCGCCGCAGTCCGGCTTCATGTTCACGCTCGACGTCGGCGCGCTTCTCGCGCTCGGCGTGCATCCGGGCGGACACAATATGAAAGTGCGCGTCGGCGATCTCGACGGCAACACCAGCGAGATCCCGAACCGCGACGGCATCGTCGTGAACTTCACCTGCGCCGAATCGAATCAGGACTTCGCCGCGCAGGGCTTCATCGACATCCCGACGACGTATGACTACGTCAAAGGCAACACGGTCTTCCAAGGATGGGCCATCGACGAAAACAACGGCGTCGCGCAAAACGGCGTCGAGATCTTCATCGACGGGAACTTCGTCGGCAGCGCGCAGTACGGCTTCCCGCGTCCTGACGTCGGGCAGCTCAATCCGCAGATCTTCAACTCCGGCAATTCGGGCTGGCGCTTCGTGATGGATACGACGAAGCTCAGCAACGCGCGCCATCGCCTCACCGTGCGCGTCCTCGACGGCCAGGGCTTCCGCTCGATCCTCGGATCCGTCGACTTCTACGTCAACAATCCCCCGAGCACGAATCCATAACCACCGCCGGTCCCCTCTCCCCGTAGCGCGGGGAGAGGGGATGAAGGGGTGAGGGGCGCTAGAACAACTTCAACACCACCACATCCGCGACGAACCCGTCCTGCGCGTTGCGTCCCACCATCTTTCCGATGTCGAGCCGCAACAGCGTTCCCCACGGTCCCACGGTTTGTCCGGCGATGCCGACACCCTGAAACGGTTCGCGGCGATATCCCGCGATCTTGTCGTCGACGAGCGCGTGGTCGTAGTACGCCTCGAGGCGGAACTGATCCGAGACGACGAATCCGTAAGTGAGATGTCCGAGGATCATCTTCTCGGCGTGCACCGATCCCGATCGCACGCCGTGCACGCGCTGCGTTCCGAAGAATCCGAGCTCGTAGTCGGAGAAGCGGTCGAGATGCGAGCCGTCGAGATAATTGATGTTGATGCCGAGGCGCTGGAACTTCGGAAGGTAGAAGCTCTTTCCGATCGAGCCGCCGAAGTTCGTGAAGTTCTGCTGATTCTGGTTGTATTCAGCGAGATTGCCCCACGGCTTCCACGTCGTGCGGTGCGTGTAGTCGAAGAAGCCGTCGATGGTGTAGCCCCAGCGCGAGTACGAGCCGTCGATCGACGGCGACAGTTCGAACGTGTCTGCAGGAACGATGAAGTTCGGCGCGGTGTCGTCGGCGCGCTGATACGTGCGATGCGCGACTTGCATCGTGAAGTCGATCTTGCCGAACTGCGCGAACGGATGCCCGACGCGGAACGACATCGACGCCGGCACCGTCTTCACCGCTTCGTTCTTCTGCTCGATGCCGTTGCGATAGATCGAGCTCGTCGTCGGCAGCGCGATGGCGAAGAAGTCGACGCCGATGTTCGTCTTCGTTCCCCTGAAGCTCGGCTGCGTCGCGTTCGCGGCGAGCACGAGTCCGGCGAAGAAGACATTCGTCTGAATGCCTTTGTGCGCCAGATTGAAGTTGAAGTAGTCGATGCCGCCGAGCGGCACGACCGGATAGTCGAGTCCTGCGTCGTGGTGCACGCCGGCGAGTGCGAACGTGCGCGCGGTGTCGAATCCTTCTTTCACCACGCGCTCGCCGCCGGGCGTCTTCTCGAGGTAGCGGAGTCCCGCTTGCGTCTCGCGCACCATGCGCGCGTCGGATGCGGATGCTTCCTTCAGCGCCGCGTCGAAGTCGGACGGGTCGATGCGAAAGTGCGAGAAGTCGGTCGCGCGCAGAATGACATTCGCGCGTCCGGCGGCGGAGACGACCTGCTGCGCGCTCACTTCGCGCGGCAGCCAGAGGATCGAGCGCGGATCGGCCTTCGCGACGTCGGCGGCGCTCAGTGCGGCGTGCGAGTCGGCGGCGAACGGCTGGAAGTCGACGCGCTCTTCGTTCGACAACACTTCGCCCGATAGATTCAGTTGAATCATCGTGATGCGGATGCGCGACCACGTGTGCGCGTCGATCCAGACTGTGCCGCGATACAGCGGCAGCGCCGCGGGAGCGTTCGGCGGCGGCTCGAAGCGCACTTCGTACGTGTGGTAGCCGTCGACGTCGACTTCGCGCACGAGCTGGTAGCGGTATTCGTTGGTGAGGTGAATGTCGAGCGGGAGCTGCGTCACCTTCTCCGGCTGGATGAGCGGCAGCTCGGGGATCTTCCCGTACTTCCACTTCACGCCGTTGATGTAGAAGTTCTGCCAGACCCAATCGGAGCGAACCATGCCGTTTACAGGCGGCTCCGAAAAGTAGTCGCCGCTGATCGTTGCTTCGACCGCTTCGCCGCCTTCGAGCTGGAAGCGCAGCTTCGTCGTATCGAGCGCGATGTAGCGCGGCTGAATCGACTCCTGAAACGACTTGTACGCCTGGTGATTGCGAATGATCTCTTCGACGGTGATGCCGCGCTCCGTCGCCACGCTGATCGCTTCCTTCGCCACTTCCGGCTTCTCGGCGTGATCGACCGTGAACGCGAACGGCGCCTTCACCGCTTGCGCGCCGATGAGATAGCGGCCGCCTTTCGCGCCGACGTCCTTCACTTCACGATCGCCGGCTGCATCGACGCGCCGCGGACGCGTGAAGCGATCCGTCGGCAGCGACACGATGAAGGCTCCGTTCGCGTCGCCGCGCGGAACGACGATCGTGCGCAAGTCTTCGCCGCGCACGAACGTGATCACCGGCATCTCGACGTGCTGCCCGCGCGCGTCGAGCACGTCGATCTTCGATGTCGGATCGTACGCATAGTCGCCGGCGAGCATTTGATTGAAGTTCGCCAGCGCCGCGGCGTCTGCACTGCCGTTCAACAGCGCGAGCGATGCGCCGTCGGCGAGTGCGCGCGACAAATCGAAGAGCACGTTCGCCGACTGCGGCGTGACGACGGCGATGATCTTCTTGGCTGGATCTTTTTCGGCGAGCCACTTCGCCGTGTCGGCGACGCTCGCGCCGTCGACGATCAACGCATCGAAGTACGCCTGCGCGCCGGCGTCGAACAACTTCGTCAGCGTGTCGCGCGAGACTTCCATCACGATGCGCGACGCGACGTTCTGTCCCTGCGCCGCCACCGCCAGGCGTTTCACGGCGTACGCAGCGGTTGCCGAATCGGTCGCGTCGAACGTCAGTCCGATGGCGTTGAACGGTCCGTGCTTCTTGCCCCAGTCGATGATCGCGGCGGTTTGCGTCTCGACGTCCGTGAGCGAGCTGCCGTCGACCTTCATCGGCACGACGACGATCGCTTTCGCGCGCTGTTCGGGCGTCAATTGATCGATGGCGTCGTCGAGCGTCGTGACGCGCTGCAGCGTCGGCACCGTTGCCGCGCCGCCGACGGCGCCGACGCAAATCGTGCACTCCTTCGGCGCCGTCGCTGCTTGCGCCGCGCCGAGGATGAGAAATTGCAATGAGAGGAAAAGGATCGCTGCTTTCTTCATGATTCGCACGTGCTGAACGCCACGATGTTTCTGAATCTTTCCTCGGGGGTGAAGCTGCCGGACGCGGAGCGCGAGCGCTTGCGCTCCGCTGCCGCCGACGCCGGAGTCGAAGTCATCGACCTGACGAAGGGAGTGAATGTAGCGGAAATGATCCGCGAACGCCTGCGCGCGGACCGCCGTCTCTTCATCGCCGCGGGCGGCGACGGAACTGTGAACTCTGTCGTCCAGCCGCTCGTGCACAGCGAAGCGGCGCTCGCCGTGATCCCGGTCGGGACCTACAACCACTTCGCGCGCGACCTCGGCATCCCGCTCGACTGGCCGTCAGCGCTCGACGTCGCGCTCAACGGTCAACTCCATCAAATCGACACCGCTCGCGCGAACGATCGCTTCTTCGTCAACAACATGTCGCTCGGTTTGTATCCGGAGCTCGTGGCGCGACGCGAAGAGCGCGGCCGCGAGTATCCGCGATGGAAAGCGCGGCTCTACGCGGTCTACATGACGATGCGGAAGTATCCGCACGTGAGCTTCACCGTCGAGACCGAGCATCATCAGGAAGTGATTCGCACGCACGTGTTCATGGTGTCGAACAACTCGTACGACCTGTCGCGCATCGGCATCGAGGCGCCGCGCAGCATGATGACCGAGGGGCGGATGACGGTGTACTGGCTGCCGCATCTGCCGCGCGTCGCGTTGATGCGATTCGCCGCGCACTACCTCGCCGGCCGCGTGACGACGACGCCCGGCTTCCGCATGTTCCGCACGGCGCGAATGAAAGTGCAGACGCGCCACGCGTACCTGCAAGTCGGCATCGACGGCGAGCTGCACCGGTTGGCCATGCCGCTCACGGTGACGAGCGTTCCAACATCGCTCCTTGTCAAAGTGCCGCGCTCGACCTAAATTTTCCGGAAAGCCGGAAAAGATGCTCAGCTTCAGTCATGAACGCGGCAATGAAGTCCTGCCGCCTGTCGGCGCCGCCAGTTATCTCTCGATCGGCGTGCTCCAACTGCGCTACATGTTCCAGTGGCCGCAGATGCAAGCGTCGCAAGGCGGAGCATTCGATTTTTCGTTTCTCGACGCCACGATCGACAACGCCGTCAACGCGCGGCTCGCCGTTACGCTCAATCCGTACTTCTTCCCGAAGTGGGTCACCGGCGGCAAGGCGGTGATGACGTCGTACGACTGCGACTGCTGCCGCGGCGCGGTGCCGATCGCGGAGAGCGAAGCGCCGTCCCACTGCTATGACGAAGTGCCGATCGACGAGCAGACCATCCACGATTTCGGCGTCGCGCTGGCGACTCGATACGGCAGCAAGGTCGCGTCGTGGAGCGCGTGGAACGAGCCGGGCATCCGCGACTACTGGGTCACGTCGCGCGATGACACACCGCAGACCGCCATCGAGCGTTGGGTCGAGAGAGCCGTCGCGCCGTTCGTCGAGGGCGTCCGCAGTCAGGTGCCGGACGCGCAGTTCATCTCGCAGTTCGACGCCTTTTGCGACTACGCGCACGCGCTCGAAGTCGAACAAGAACTCGGCCTACAGCTCTTCGACGTCATTGGGATCCATCCGTACGCCGACGTCAACGGCGCCGACGGAAAAATCGACATCGAAGCCACGACCGACGCCGTCATCGCGAAAGTGCGCGACGAGTTCGTGGCCCGCATCGAGCCGTTTCAGAACGGACGCGAGATCCGCATCACCGAGATCCAGCACTGCGACAACGTGCGGTTGATGCGCGAGACGTCGATGGGGGTCAACGAGCACAATCCCGAGCGATACACCGATCAGCACGAAGCGTTCTCGCCGAGCGGACCGATTCTCGTCGGATCGTTCGCGCCGACCGTCGAGGGACTCGTGCTGCGCCAGCAACTCGCCGGCACACGGCCGCCCAAACACAGGCATCCGGCCGGGCCGTTGGAGGCGTGACATCTAGCCCCACGGCAGCGTCGCTTCTTCTCCCTTGCGCACCGGACGAAATCCGAACGCCGACCACGTCTCATTCACCGACACGAGCGTCACGAACTTGAATCCCGTGTTTTTCAGCGCGCTCCAACCCTTGTCGCGCGTGAGATCGGTCTGAATCTTCGACGATCCTTTCGGAAACGAGATCCACAACAGGCTGTCCGGCTCGAGCGCCGCGGCGACTTTCTTGATCGACTTCTCGAGCTCCGCCTGGTTCTTCACGAAGAGCTGAATCCAATCGTGCTTGCCGCTCAGCTTCGCGGCAGCGTCGACGCCGAGGTCGTAGTCGGATGGGGCGTTGATGAGGGCCGGATGTTTTCGTCCGGCGAGTTTCAGTTTGTCCGGCATACGCGAAAGTTTACGCGCGGTACACTCCGCCGCGCATGAGCAACATCCGCGTCATCCCCCTCGGCGGACTCGGCGAGATCGGGATGAACTTGATGATCTACGAAGCTGCGGACGCCGCGATCATCGTCGACTGCGGAATGATGTTTCCCGACGCCGCCACGCTTGGTGTCGACGTCATCATCCCCGACATGACGTACGTCTTCGAGAACGCCGCGAAATTCAAAGCGGTGTTCCTGACGCACGGCCACGAAGATCACATCGGCGCGCTGCCGTTTCTCGTCGAGCGCGTGCCGCTGCCGGTGTACGGCATGCCGCTCACGCTCGGCTTCGTGCGCGACAAGCTCGACGAGCTCGGCGTCGACGGAACGGAGCTGCGCGTGATGAAGCCGCGCGACGTCGTCGAGGCCGGGCCGTTCCGCGTCGAAGCGATTCGCGTAACGCACTCGATCGTCGACGCGCTCGCGTTCGCGATCACGACGCCCGACGGCGTCATCATCCACACCGGCGACTTCAAGATCGACTACACGCCGATCGACGCGAAGCCGACCGACATCGCGCGCCTCGCGCACTACGGCGAGCAGGGCGTCACGCTGCTCGTGAGCGACTCGACCAACGCGCTCGTCGCGGGACATTGCCCGTCGGAGCGCATCGTCGGCGGCGCGCTCGATCAGGTCTTCAGCAACGCGCGCGGCCGCATCATCGTGACGACGTTCGCATCGCACATTCATCGCGTGCAGCAGGTCATCGACGCCGCGCGCAAGTCGCGACGACGAGTGATGATGATGGGCCGGTCTCTCGTCGACAACGTCGAGACTGCGGAGCGCCTCGGATACATCCGCTATCCGCGCGAAGCTCGCGCCTCCGGCGGCGAAGAGCCGCACGAGCTCGTGATCATGACCACCGGCACGCAGGGCGAGCCGACGTCGGCGCTGTCGCGGATGTCGGTCGGCGAGCACAAACAGATCACCATCGAAAAGGGCGATCTCGTCGTCATCTCCGCGCGCACGATTCCCGGCAACGAGCGCGCAGTGGCGCACGTCATCGACAACCTTTATCGCCGCGGCGCCGAAGTCATCACGCACGAACGACCCGACGTCCACGTCTCCGGCCACGCGTGCGAAGAAGAGTTGAAGCTGATGATGAACGTCACGCGTCCGCGCGTCTTCATCCCGATGCACGGAACGCTGCGGCATCTCATTCATCATGCGCGACTGGCCGAGCGCGTCGGTGTTCCGCACGGCGCGGTGATCACGAACGGGCAGATCGCCGAGATCGACGGCGACGACGTTCGCGTGCTCGAAGAGCGCGTGCAGCAAGGGAAGGTGTTCATCGACGCCGAGGCGGAGGAAGTGCCGGACGTCGTCGTGCGCGACCGGCAACATCTCGCCGAAGACGGATTCGTGATCGTCGTCGTGGCCGTCGATTCGAACGGCCGGCTGATCCGCGATCCCGAGATCATCACGCGCGGACTCGTGCACGTCGACGAGAGTCAGGACATCCTCGACGAAGTGCGGACGCAGCTCGTTGGCATCTTTCAAGAAAGTCCGCCCGACGAGCTTCGCGACTCCGACCTGCTGCAAGAGAAGATGCGGGCGATGCTGAAGCGCTACTTCAGGAAAGAAATGGGGCGCCGGCCGCTCATCCTGCCGGTCGTCTGGGAAATGTAATGTCGATCATCGAAGCGATCGTTCTCGGCCTCGTACAAGGCCTCACCGAATTCATCCCCATCTCCTCCACCGCCCATCTCGAGATCGTTCCCGTGCTCCTCGGCTGGGGCGATCCCGGCGCGGCGGCGAGCGCGGTCATCCAGTTCGGAACGCTGCTCGCGGCCATCATCTACTTCTTCAACGACATCATTCGCCTCATCGGCGGATTCTTTCGCGGACTGATGACGCGTCGTCCGCTCGCCGACGTCGACTCGCGCGAGGCGTGGCTCGTCGTCATCGGCACCATCCCGATCGTCGTCCTCGGACTCCTGCTGAAGAAGCACATCGAGTCGACGTTCCGCGGATTGTGGGTGATCACGACGATGGTGATCGTCGTGGCCATCCTGCTGCACGCCGCCGAGACATACGCGAAGCGTGCGGCGCTGCGGAAGTTCGAGGAGTTGACGGTGATGGACGCGATCGTGATCGGACTCGGGCAATGCCTCGCGCTGATTCCCGGATCATCGCGCAGCGGCTCGACGATCATGCCGGCGCTCTTTCGCAAGATCGATCGTCCGACGGCGGCGCGTTACTCGTTTCTGCTGTCGATTCCCGCAGTCGGCGGCGCGGGCGTCCTCGAGCTGTTGCACGAGCGACATCACCTCGCCTCGCTGGGCTGGACGTCGATCATCGTCGCGATCGTGGTCGCGTTCATCTCGGGCTACGCCTCGATCTGGTTTCTGCTGCGCTACCTGAAGACGCACACGACGCACGTGTTCATCTATTACCGGTATGTGCTCGGCATCGTGATGATCGTGTTGTTGGCGTTGCACAAGATCAGTTGACGTGCGCCGGCGGCGGCGTGCCGAACACCAGGAAGTCGTGCAGCACTCTCGCGCGGTTCGGCGCGAAGACGTCTTGGAGCGCCGGCGAGATGCCGTTCGGGGTGATGTGAGCGTCGATGAGCGCGCGCGGGAAAACGAGGCCTTCGCCGAGATGCGCGCCGCCGAGGTGACATCCCTCGCAGTTCTGGAGGTCGAGCCGGTTCATGATGTCGCGCGGCGTCAGCGTGCTGCCGATGCGCTGCAGCTCGGCGCGCACGCGCGCGTCGAAGTCCTTGCCGGTCTGCGAATTTTGCACGCCTTTGTCGTACGGCGGTCCGGCCGCGAACGCGATAAGTCATCGGTCGGATCGCTCTCCGCCATCAGATAGTCCTTCGGAAAATTCACGTAGTAATTGATGTCGCGCAGCGCGATCGTCGGGATGTTGCGGATGATCTCATCGCGGAACGCGGCCGAGCGCGGCGTGTCGACGGACGCGTCGTACAGCGGTCCGAACGGCAAGTTCTCGAGCACGTCGGGCACCATGAAGAGACGGCAGTTGCTCCCGTTCGTGCATCGCTTCTCGACGACGAACTGATAGAAGCGCGGGATGCCGCCCTTGCTGGCGGTGTTCACGTGCTTGTTGCGCACGCGGCCGCCGTTGTTGAGATTTTCGGCCGTGAGCAGCGGCGCGAATCCCGGGATGCCGTCGAAGAAGAACTGCTCGACGCGCGCGCGGCGCTCGGATGCGGAGTCGACCTTGCTGAGATCCGCCCAGAACTGCGCGACCGGCTTGCAGGCAACGATGCCGGCCGATGGATTCGGATTCGGCAGCACGCCCTCGAAGATGATGTCGATGTGACTGAAGTTCGCGTCGCCGCGCGTGAAGACGATTCGATACTGCCCGCAGTTCGCTCCGTCCGCGGGCGTTTGATCGAAGCGATTCGTGACGCCGATGACGCGATACTCGTTCGCGGTGAACGGATCGCTCACCGCCAGCGGTCCTTCGAGCGTCGGACAGCGCCGCACGAATCCGTTGAATGAGGGCTTCCCGTTGGTGATGAAGTCATCGCAGTGCGGCGCGTCGGCGACGACCATCCCAGGCTTCGGATTCTGCGTATCGAACCATTGCTGATAGAGCTGCAGCGGCGTTTGCTGCACGCCGGCGCGCGTGATGAGCGCCTGCAGAACGCGCTGGAACGCGAAGCCGCCGATCACGTCGGGATCGGTGATGACGAGCGACCGCGGAATGGAGATCGTGACGTCGGGGGCGGCCGGCGGCGCGACGGAGCGGCGATGTGCTGCAGCCGTGAGAACAACGGCAGCGAAGAGCACGACTGCAGGACGTTTCATGATCAGTTCACGTGCGCCGGCGGTGGAGTGCCGAACATAAGAAAGTCATGCAGCACCTTCGCGCGATTCGGCGCGAAGAAATCGCGCAGCGCGGGCGAGATCTGGCCCGGAACGACGTGCGAGATCTCCAATGACGCCGGGAACCGAATGCCGTCGCCGACGTCGATGCCGCGATTGTGGCAGCCGAAGCAGTCCTGCGTGTCGGCGCGCGAGATCACTTGTCGCGGCGTCAGCGTGCTGCCGAGGCGAGTGAGCTCCTGTTGAATGCGCGCGGAGAAGTCGGCGCCCGCGCTGGAGTTGAGGCTCAGCACGAACGGCGAGATGTTCCCATTCTGCGATCCGTCGGGCGGACTCGTTTCGCCGAGGAGATATTCCTTCGGAAAACTGACGTGGTAGTTCAGGTCTTTGCTGATGAGCGTCGGCAACTGGCGAATGAATTCATCGCGGAACTGCGATCCGAGCGCTGTGCTCACGCTCGCGTCGTAAAGCGACGGATGCGGCGCGTTCTCGACGACGTCCGGCACCATCACGAGCCGGCACGCGCCGTTCGCGCAACGCTTCTCCATCACGAACTGATAGAAGCGCGGCTGCAGATCGGGCGGCGGAGGCAGCGTGTGCTTGTTGCGCACGCGGCCGCCGTTGTTGAAGTTCTCGAATTGAAGCAGCGGCGCGAATCCCGGAATACCGTCGAAGAAGAACTGCTCGATGCGCGCGCGGCGATCGGACGCCGCTTCCACTTTGCTGAGATCCGCCCAGAACTGCGCGACCGGCCGGCACGCTGCGATCCCCGCGGCCGGATTCGGATTCGGCAGCACGCCCTCGAAAATGATCTCGACGGCCGTCCTCGACGGACTGCGGGTCACTTGAGAGAAGACGATTCGATACTGCCCGCAGTTCGATCCGTTCGCCGGCGTTTGATCGAAACGATTGATCACTCCCGAAACGGCGTAGTCGTGACTGGTGAAGGGATCGGTCGTGGCGAGCACGCCTTCCGGTGTCGGGCAGCGGCGCACGAATCCGTTGAAGGTCGGCTTGCCGTTCTTGACGACGTCGTCGCAATGCGGCGCGTCGGCGACGACCAGTCCCGGCTTCGGATTCTGCGTGTCGAACCACTGCTGATAGAGCTGCAGCGGCGTTTGCTGCACGCCGGCGCGCGTGATGAGCGCCTGCAGAACCCGATCGAGCGTGATGTCCGAGATGACGCCGGCGTCGGTGATGACGAGCGACCGCGGAACGGAAATGACGACGTCGGGCGGCGCGGCGGCGCGGCGATGTGCAGCAGCGGTCAAGAGAAGCACTGCGACAGCAAGCGACGCGACGCGTTTCATGCGCGAGCTCCCGTTAGTCCGACAGCACCTGCACTTCCGCGATGTTGCGGTACTTCTCGGCGAAGTCGAGACCGTAGCCGATCACGAACTGCGGATCGATCGAGAATCCGACGTACTCCGCCTTGAACTCGACTTTGCGTGCGGCCGGTTTATCGAGAAACGTCGCCGTGCGCACCATCGTGGCGCCGCGGCCCTGGATGTAGCGATGCACCTCGCGCATCGAGAGGCCGCTGTCGATGATGTCTTCGACGATCAAGACGGCCTTGCCGTGCATGTCGAGCTGCGGCTCTTTGAGGATCGTCACGACGCCGGACGATTCTTTCGCGCTGCCGTAGCTCGAGACCTGGATGAAGTCGAGCGCGACGTCCATCGGCATCTCGCGCACGAGGTCCGTGCAGAAGAAGACCGCGCCTTTGAGCACGCAGAGGGCGATCATCTCCGTGCCGGCAAAGTCGTTGGCGATTTGTTTCCCCATTTCGGCCACGCGCGCGGCGATCTGCGCGCGCGTGAGTATCGTCGTCTGTGCCATTCGTGGCAGAATCATACATCCACGTTTCGCGGCAGGTCGGCGTGTCGGTCGCAGAAATCGGAGCGTTGCATGGTCGATTCATTCGACAATCGGACCGATTCAAGTCCGCATGGACGTTCCATCAGTTCGCGAGCGGCGCCTTCAAGAATTTCCTCGATGAGCCGCTGCCGTACGCAATCGACTTCCAGAAGATCTACGAGCGCCTGAAGACGATCAGCGCGACGCTGAATGCCGGCGAGATGACGCAGGCCACGAGCGTGCTCGATGCGAACGACGCCGCGCTCGATCACGCGCAGCAGACGTTGATCGCTGCAGACGTCCGCATCACGCCGCCGGTCGTCCGCCGCTTCTTCGAACGGCTGAAGCGCACCGACGACACGATCATCCATCACCTCATCCGCTTCTACTTCTACGGGCACGCGATCGACGGCGACCGCCGCGACAAGCTCGACTTCCTCTTCACGCGCATCGGCGAAGACTTCAGCGCCGATCGCGGCGAGTACTGGTCGCGCGACTCGCTCGAGTTTCGCGAACGGATCATCGCGCTCGTATCGGTGCTGCATGTGTCATCCGCAGCACCGGACGACGTCGTGAAGCTCATTCGCGCCGTCCGCTCGATGCGCGACGAAGTCGTGAAGATCACCCGCTTCGAAGAGCTCACGGAGCGGCATCTGCTGCGCAACGCGCGCACGTTCAAGCATCGCATCGGCGATCTCTACTTTCATCCCGACATTCTTCTGGCCATCGTCGAGCTGAACGTGGCGACGAAGAACACGTTCGTGAAGCTCTACCTCGGCGAAGAGCAGCGCCTCGTCGACGACTCGCAGAAGCTGATGGAGCACGGCACCGCCATCGCGCGCAACTTCGGCGACACGAATCCGGAGCTCGTCGAGGAGATCGCGCGCTTCAAGGAAGCGAAGCAGCGCTTCGACGAGCTGCGCGCGGAGTCGAACGTGAAGCACGACGTCGTCACGCGGCTCAAGTCGACGATGACGAACATCCTCTCGCAGTTGGATCGCGGACTCGACGAAGACATCGCCGGCGATCTCCCGGTCGCGTTCTTCGACAGCGCGAAGGTCGCCGAGCACTTCGGCCGCGACGAGATGCTCCTGCCGCATCTCACACGACTGGCCGCAGCGGTCGGCGATGACGTCCGCATCGCTCAGCTCCGGCTCGAGCCGTGGGAAGTGACGTCGTTCGAGAAGCTCTTCGGCCGCGCGCTTCCGGAAGCCGAGGAAGACAATGAAGAGTTGTGGACGCTGTATGTGCGCGCCGCGGCCGTTCGCGTGAAGCTCGATGAAGAGGCGACGACGATCGCGACCACGCGCGCGGCGGGAGTGCGTCCCGAGCCGGAGCTGCTCTCGAAAGCGAAGCAGAGCCTCGATTGCGCGAAAGAGCTCGACGAGCTGTTCGGCGACTTCCTGCACGAGGCGGTTTACTACTCGAATCCGAAGATCCTCCATCAGCTCTATCGATCGCGATTCCGCCTCCTCCGCGGCTTCAGCGGACTGTGGTTGATTTACGATCGCGGGTGATGCGAATTCACGAATTGCCGAAACCCTCCAAGATCATCGCCGTCGGACGCAACTACGCCGATCACGCCAAAGAGCTCGGCAATGACGCGCCATCCGAGCCGGTCATCTTCATGAAGCCGCCGACGACCGTGCTCGAGCCGGGCGGCACGATCATTCGTCCATCGATCTCGCAGCGTGTCGACTACGAAGGTGAGCTGGCCATCGTCATCAGCCGCGAAGCGAAGAACGTCGATCGCGCGCGATGGCGTGACTTCGTTCAAGGCTTCACGTGCGCGAACGACGTCACCGCGCGCGACCTGCAGAAGAAAGACGTCCAGTTCACGCGCGCCAAATCCTTCGACACCTTCTGTCCCCTCGGACCGCACGTGGAAAGCGATCTCGATCCGACGCGCCTCCGCATTCAGACGCGCGTCAACGGCGCGATCAAGCAGGACGGCAACACCGCCGACATGATCTTCAAGTGCGACGTGATCATCGAATTCATCACGCAGGTGATGACGCTCCTTCCCGGCGACGTGATCCTCACCGGCACGCCGGCCGGCGTCGGTCCGCTCAATGCCGGCGACACCGTCGAAGTGGAGATCGAAGGGATCGGCATTCTGCGCAATGTCGTTGCTTGAGCGGCTGCACCGGCTCTTTCCCGATCTGCGGAAAGTGCCGCTGCCCGCGTACGTCGTCGGCGGCGCGATCCGCGATCTGCTTCTCGAGCGCGATCCCGCCGACGTCGACGTCGCGTCGAACGAGCCTCTCGCCGCCGCGAGTGCGCTTCACCACAAAGTCATCCGCCTCGGCAAGGAAGAGCACATCAGCGCCTACCGCGTCGTCCTCGGCGAGCACGTTTACGACTTCGCCGAGCTGCTCGATCACGACATCGACGCCGACCTCGCGCGCCGCGACTTCACCATCAACGCGATGGCGCTCGATCTCGAAACAGGCAAGCTGCTCGATCCGCACAGCGGCCGCCGCGATCTCGACGCGCGCGTCGTGCGCATGGTCGACGCCTCGAACTTCGACGACGATCCGCTGCGCATGCTCAAGTCGATTCGGATGGCGGTGACGTACGACTTCACGATCGATGAAGCGACGATCGCGGCGATCGCACCGCGCGCGTCGCGCATTGGCGAGGTCGCCGCGGAGCGTGTGTCGTTCGAGCTGTTGCGGATCTTTTCCGCGAATCGATTCTCGATCGCGGTGGAGTTGCTGCGCCGAACAGGCTTGGAGATTGCCCTCGGATTGACATCGAGCGCGGGCCGCGACGATCTCACACTCGAGATGTCATTCGCCCTTCTCGTCCGCGATCCGCGTGCATTCGGCGAGCGCTGGCGCTGGAGCGAGTCGCTGATTCGCGACGTGACGACGCTTCAGAACCTGATGCGCGATCACGACCGGATCGCGTTGTACGACGCCGGAGAGCGCCTCGCGCGCATGCTGCCGATCGCCGGCCTCGACATGCCCGACTTCACGATCAAGCCGCTGCTCACCGGCGACGAGATCGCGTCGCTGCGCAATATCGAGCCGGGACGGGAGCTCGGCGCGATCAAGCGCGCGCTGCTCGAAGCGCAGATCCGGGGTGAGGTGCGAACGAAAGAAGAAGCGGAACGATTCGTAACGAAGTAGGAGGGGCGGACGCCCTCGTCCGCCATCGCGCGGCGTCGAGCCGCGCGTGCCCGCGCGGCCGGGCGGACGAGGGCGTCCGCCCCTCCATTCACTGCGTCAACTTCACATCAATATCGCCGGCCGTGACGTGCAAGTTCAATCGCGAGCTTCCACTGTCCTTCTCCCAACGCGTGGTGCCGGGGAAGAGGCCTGAGCGCGAGATGATCTCGTGCCCGAGGTTGGTGGTGACATCGCCGACGCGGCAGGAGGCGGCGAGCTCGCGCACGTTTGCGCGCGGCGTGCGCACGTTGAGATCGCCGGCGCGCATGTCGACCATGATGTCGCCGAAGACGCCGTCGATGTTCACGTCGCCGTACTTTGTCGCGAACTCGAGCGACGTGCCGGGCGGCACTTCGATGGTGACGTGGAAGTCGGTGAAGTGGCTGGCGCGCCAGCCTTGCGCATTCGGGCCGAAGCGCCGGCGCACGACCGCTTCTTCGTTGCTGACGAAGAAGTCGGCGCTGACGTCGTCGACGATCTTCTGATTCTTCTCGCGCGGATTGGTGCCGTCGAACTCGCGCGAGGCGTGGCCTTTGACCGTGAGCGTGCCGCTTGCGCCGTTGTGCACCGTGACGTCGCCGGCCGGGATGTCGATGACGACGCGATGGATGCCGGCGGCGGGGATGGAGTGCTCGAAGAGGTGCTTCACTTCGTGATTCGCGAGCGCGGGCGACGCGGCGCAGAGGACTGCGGTGAGGAAAAGAGTGTTGCGCATATCAGCTAATACGTTCCGTGGTGCTCGGAGTTAACAAAAAAACCGAGGGGCCGGAAAACCGGCCCCTCGAGTACGACTCCCCAATTGTCGATGGTGATGTCAGGTTACTTCTTCTTCGACGACTTCTTGGCGCCGCCCTTCTTGGCTCCGCCTTTACCGCCCTTTTTTGCAGCCATTCTGCTCACCACCTTTCATGCCGTGCGGGACCTCACGGTCGCGCCTACTTGGCAGATCGCGCCGGATTCTCCGGCACAACTTGAATGCGATTGGAGTGGAGACGACTGCTGACGACCCGCGACATTTGCTGCGATATCCATCCAGCTCTTGGCGATCATCATTTCTCTAGTCGTAAATATGCGATTAATAAATCGTATTGTCAAGTAATTGTTTATGAAAATTGAAATCCGAACCGGGTGTTCCACGAAGTTCCACGAAAAAGCGCGTCAGCTTCGCGCGCGTTCGTACGCTTCGCGCGCGCGTTCCGCGCACTTGCGCCACGTGAATTCGCGCGCGCGTTCGACGCCGCGCGATGCCAGTTGCGCGCGCAGCGACGGATCGCTCGCGATCGACGTGATCGCGCGCGCGA
>Ga0075425_100003237_pt1 | contig 16488 bp, 17 predicted proteins | sample SoiMethybrSBSTD4_FD_75300 | JGI IMG/M metagenome (GOLD analysis project Ga0075425, IMG submission 75300) | Bulk soil microbial communities from a Populus tree surrounding site in Tennessee, USA - Soil MetaG P. TD hybrid SBSTD4 | ecosystem: Environmental > Terrestrial > Soil > Tree plantation... | reverse complement strand
CGAGCCGGCCGATGGCGGAAAAGCCGACGCCGTCGATCGCAACGCGTTGGCCACGATGCACGATGGTAATGTCACGCCAACTCTCAAGGTGCGGCCCCAGCAGCGCAAAGGTTTGCGCGTCCCGATGCCGCAAAAACTCAAGCGCGGTTTGCGAGAATACGACGCCAAAACCAAAGGTGGCATCGGCCGGGTTCTGTTCCCAGAGCCGCACCAGATCGCCGGGGTGGCGCCGCTTCCAGAGCGCGGCGAAATATAGGCCCGCGGGGCCGCCGCCCAGCACGGCGATGCGCATCGAGGCCATCCAAGTTGCTCAGTGGAGCACAGGACCTTTGAGATAGCGGCGCCGATCCGAGGATCGCAAGGTGACGTCGAAAGTCCTGCCATCGCGATGGATTTGTAAGGGCACATTGACCCCCGCCTGGCCAAGCGCCCAGACCTGGCGAAACAGGCCGGCCAGCGTCGACACCGGCGTGCCGGCCACACTCACAACAATGTCGCCGGCCTTGAGGTCGGCATTGGCGGCCGGCCCACGACTGGCGATACCCAGAATGGCCACGCTGTTGCCGACCTCGGTTGCATAAAGACCGAGCCAGGGGCGCGCCGGTCGGTTTGGCCGGCCGATCGTCAGCATGTCGTCCAGGATCGGCTTCAACAGGTCGATCGGCACAATCATGTTGGCGTCTTCGGCTTGCCGCTGGGCCCGCCCGCTTGGATTGGCCGCCACCTGCTGGATCTGCAACGAACCGATGCCGATGAGATCACCCTCCGGACCGATCAAGCCCGTGCCGCCCCAGTGGGGATGGGAGGGGGCCGTGAAAATCGCCTCATCGAGCACGTATTCCCAGTAGCCGGAGAACTCCTGTTTGGCGATGATGCGGGCGGCGATTGAGCGTGGCCGGCCGCCCGCGCCGCCCACCACGACGCGCTCGCCGACCTCCGCCGTCTTGGAGCTTCCCAACGGCAGCGCCGGCAAATCCAGCCGAGCCAGGGCCTGCAGCAGGCCGAAACCGGTCTCCTGGTCATAGCCCAGCACGTGACCCGGCACGGCGCGACCGCCGCTGTGGCTGATCCAGACGGTCTCGGCTTCGGTGATCAGGTAGCCGATGGTCAAGATCAGGCCGTCGTCGCGGATCAGGACGCCGTTGCCTCTGCGCTCGGTCCCGAGCGTCTCCGCCGTGAAGGCATCGGCGGGAACCAGCGCTCTGATGCCCACTACCGATGACAGGGCCCGGTCCAGCTCATAGTCATAGTCGTCAGGTTTTGGCTCCACAGTCAGAAGACCTCTTGCTGGCCGCACCAGATCGCACTGGCCGCGCCGGTATTTTATCCCGCCGACGCTCGGGTGGCCACCATCGCCTGCAACGACAGGGCTGTGCAGCGCAATGTTGAGGGCTTGACGCCCGCTGTGGAGCGGGGCTTGCTCAGGTCAACGCGCTGGAGGGGGAGAGGCCTCGAATGGCAGCTTTTTTCGCTTTCCTGCATCATCTGGCGGCATTCACGCTGTTTGCCGCCCTCATCGTCGAATTCGTGCTGCTCAGCGATGAGCTCACGCTGCGGAGCGCGCGCAAAATTCTCCTCGCCGACATGGTCCTTGGCATCGCCGCCGCTATAATCTTCATCGTCGGGCTTGGCCGCGTGTTCCATTTCGAGAAAGGGCCCTACTACTATTTTCATAGTTGGGCGTTCATCGCCAAGCTCTCCGTGTTCGTGCTGGTGGCAATAGCTTCGATCGTGCCGACCCGGGAGTTTCTGGGCTGGCGCAGCGCCGTCAAAAGCGGCCGGCTGCCGAGCGTCGAGCCGCCGCGGTTGCGTGCGATCCGCTCCATCATCCATCTCGAACTGGTTGGCATCGTAATCATTCTCGTTTGCGCGGCGCTGATGGCCAAGGGGATCGGCACGCGCATGTGAAGGCGCCCTCGAAAGGGCACAAGCGCGGCTGCCGCGGGGGCGCCGCCGGGAACGACAGCCACTCCAGCTCCTCATACGCTGGCTGGCAGGTTGGCGCCGAAGTTGCAGGTGCGCTGGCACCATGCACCAAATCGAAGCACACACCGCCATTGCCATCGGTTCGGACCGAAATTTCGGCCTCGTTCTCGCGGCGGGGTTGACGATGGTTGCGGCTTGACCGCCGCTTGCCGGGCAAGATCCGCGCTGGACGGCCTTGGCGCTGGCCTCCGGCTTACTTGTGACGGCGCGCGTCAACTCACCCCTGTTGCGGCCCTTGAACCAGCTCTGGTTCAAATTCGGACTGCTTGTGTCCCGCCTGACGACGCCGATCGTCATGGGGCTGTTGTTCTTCGCCGTCGTCGTGCCGACCGGCATTGTCATGCCTCTGTCGCGCAAGGATCTGTTGTCCCTCACGTTTGATCCGGCTGCGCCCACCTATTGGGTCAAGCGTGACCCGGTTGGACCACGGCCCAATAGCATGCTGAACCAGTTCTAAAGTGCCACCCACCTCGGCACGCAACCTCGGAGTAGGACGATGCTCTCCTTTGCCGGCGAACTTTGGCGGTTTCTGCGCGCGCGCAAAAAGTTCTGGATGCTGCCGATCCTTATCATGATGGCCACGGTTGGCGGCTTGGTAGTGCTGACGCAGGGCTCGGCCGTGGCGCCGTTCACCTACACTATCTTTTAGGTGAGCGCGATGCGCATCGTTGGGCTCTCCGCCTTCTATCACGACAGTGCCGCGGCCCTGATCGAGGACGGCAGGATCGTGGTGGCCGCGCAGGAGGAGCGGTTCACCCGCAGGAAACACGATGCACGCTTTCCCGCGCGCGCTCGCCTATTGCCTCGAGGAAGCCGGCGCAACCCTCGACGATGTCGACTATGTCGCGTTCTACGATAAGCCGTTCCTCAAGTTCGAACGCCCGCTCGAAACCGACGTGGCCTTCGCCCCGTGGGGCCTGCGCTCCTTTCAGAGTCGATGCCCATCTGAATCAAGGAGAAATTGTTCCAAAGGAGGTGCTACGCGGCGAGCTCGAGAACATCGCTCCGGACGTGGACTGGTCTCAACGCCTACTCTTCGCCGAACACCACATCAGCCATGCGGCATCGGCCTATTATCCCTCGCCGTTCGTCGATGCGCTGGTGCTGAGCCTTGACGGCGTCGGGGAGTGGTGCACGACCTCGGCAGGGATCGGACGCGGTAACGAGCTCAGTATCGAGCGCGAGCTCCATTTTCCGCATTCAACTGGGCCTGCTCTACTCTGCCGTCACCTCCTACACCGGCTTTAAGGTCAACTCGGGCGAATACAAGGTGATGGGGCTCGCTCCTTACGGCGAGCCGCGCTATGCCTCGACCGTCCTGGATCACATCGTGGATATCAAGCCTGACGGCAGCTTCCGGCTCGATCAGTCCTACTTCGACTATTGTACGGGCCTCAGCATGACGTCGCCGAAATTCGCCGCGCTATTCGGCGAGCCCGTGCGTGCGCCTGAGGCTCCGCCGACGCAGTTTCACATGGATATGGCTGCGAGCGTACAAAAGGTCACCGAGGAAGTGATGCTGCGGCTCACGCGATCGTTGCAGGCGGAGACCGGCGCCAGCAATCTCTGCTTGGCCGGTGGCGTGGCGCTCAACTGCGTGGCGAACGGAAAAATCCTGCGCGACGCCAAGTTCAAGAAGATTTGGATCCAACCAGCGGCGGGTGATGCCGGCGGCGCGCTCGGCGCCGCGCTCAGCGCTTACTATGGCTTCCTCAACCAGCCGCGCCAGCCCGCGTGCGCCGCAGACGGCATGTGCGGCGCTTATCTGGGTCCCGCTTTCCTGCAAGAGGACATCGATCGGCGCCTGGCTGAGGCGGGCGCGCGTTTCGACAGCGTCGATACCCCGACCATGCTGGCCCGAACCGCCCAGGATCTTGCCGCCGGGCGCGCGGTCGGTTGGTTCCAAGGTCGCATGGAGTTCGGTCCACGCGCCCTAGGTGCGCGCTCCATCCTTGGCGATGCCCGCTCTCCGACCATGCAGAAAACCCTCAATCTGCGCGTCAAATACCGCGAGTGCTTCCGGCCGTTCGCACCCTCGATCTTGAGCGAACATGTCAGCGAATGGTTCGAAATCGAAGCAGCCTCGCCCTATATGCTGATGGTGGCCGATATCGTGCAGGGGCGCCGTCGCAGCACGACCGCTCAGGAACAGGCGCGGTTCGGAATCGACAAGCTCAATGCCGTTCGGTCCCAGATCCCCGCTGTCACGCACGTCGATTATTCGGCGCGCATCCAGACCGTGCATCGGGAGACCAATCCAGTCTACCACGCTTTGCTCGAGCAGTTCCGCGAACTCACCGGCTGTCCTGTGCTCGTCAATACGTCTTTCAATGTGCGCGGCGAGCCGATCGTGTGCACGCCCGAGGACGCTTTTCGCTGCTTTTTGGGTACCGACATTGAGCGCCTGGTCGTTGGCAATGCCCTGATCAGCAAGGAGCAGCGGGACCCTGCACTCTGCCAGGACTACAAGGGCGCTTTCGAACTCGATTGAGTTGCCGTTCGCGCCAGCCGGCGGCGGCCGCGCCGGAGGGCGGAGCTTGACCCTTCCGCCCGGCAACGCCCTGGCTCGAATCTCGCCCCCCGTCGGGCCGCTGCGGCGGCGGCCATCCGGCCTCCGCCTGCTGCCAATTGCGGCATGGCCAGCGCCTTGTCCTCACCTCTAGGTCGGCCCATTGTCTTGGGACCGCCAGCGCTTCGAGGAGGTTTCATGCCCATCCCCGCCGGGCTCGCCACAGGCTACCGACGCTTCCGCGCCGAGCGCTATGCCGTGGAGGCCGAGCGCTATCGGGCGCTGGCCAAAGGTCAGCGGCCAAAAACGATGATTATCGGCTGTGCCGACAGCCGTGCGGACCCCGCGACGATCTTTTCGGCGGCGCCCGGCGAGCTATTCGTGGTGCGCAACGTCGCCGCCTTGGTGCCGCCCTTCGAAGAGGGTGGCGGCTATCACGGCACCTCGGCGGCCATCGAATTTGGCGTCAGCGAGCTTGCCGTTCCCGAGATTGTCGTCATGGGTCACGGTCTGTGCGGCGGTGTCGCCGCGGCCCTGAGTGAGCGACCGGCCGGCCGCTTCATCGGTCCCTGGGTCGAACTATTGGCTGGCTTGCGCGCGCAGCTGCAGTCCGGCCAAACCCTTGATTTGCCGGAGCAACGCAAGGTTTTTGAGCAGATGGCCGTGCGCTACTCGCTGCAAAACTTGCTGCGTTTTCCCTTCGTCGAGGCCGCCGTCAAGGCGGGCCGATTGCGTCTTTACGGCGCCTGGTTTGCCATCGCCGAAGGCGAGCTTGAATGGCTCGACGCCGCCAGCGGTGAGTTCGAGCCGATCCGCTCCTAACCCCTCGCGTGCCGCAGCATCACAGTTGCGCGAGCCGCTGCACGGGGGTGGTGTGCGTCCGCGTTCTGCCTATAGACTTTCGGCCGTCTGCATAACCGAGGAAACACCCAATGCTGAAACGCGCTTCGCTGGTGGCCATCCTGGCCGCCGTTGTCAGCCTGTTGACGTTCCAGGGCGGCGCCCTGGCGCAGGCGGACCGCCCGGCGATCGAAACCACCAAAGTGCCGGGTACCGACAATGTTTATATTTTTCGCAACGTAAATCATCAGTCGATCTTCATCGTCACGAAAGCGGGCGTGATTGCCACTGATCCGGTGGCCTACGGAAAACCGACAGGGGGCCAGAGTTACGTCGACGAGATCAAGAAGGTAACGGACAAGCCGATCAAGTATCTGATCTACAGCCATCACCACTTTGATCACATTGCCGGAGGCAAAGCCTTCAAGGACGCCGGCGCGAAAATTATCGCGCACGCGCGCGCCAAGGAGCGCCTGCAGCAACTCAAGGATCCGCATACCGTGCTGCCGGACGAGACGGTGAGCAACAAGGGGCGCACCATCAAGCTCGGCGGCACCACGCTGGAGCTGAACTATGTCGGGCTCAACCACTCCGATTCGACGCTGGTCATGCGTCTGCCGAAGGAGAAGATCATCTTCGTCGTGGACCTGATCCCGGTCGGCCAGGTGGCGGGCCGGGGCATGATCGATTTTTATCCCATCGAGGCGGAAGCTTCGCTTGCTAAGATCATTGCCATGGAGTGGGAAACGCTGATCCCCGGTCACCCCGGCGTCGGCGGCAGGCTCGGCAACAAGCAGGATGCCAAGGACCAGCTCGCGTTCTTCCAGGACGCCTCGCGTGAGGTGCAGAAGGCCGCGCGCGAAGGCAAGTGCTGGGACGGCGTTGAAAAGGAGCTGAAGCTGCCGAAGTACGCGGCTTGGGGTGGTTACGAAAATAACTTGCCCTTCGTGCTGCGCCGCTACTGCGGGCTTTGGGGTCGGGGCACCTGAGGCGCTTGAGTTGAGGCTTGAAAGGCTGGCGGCCTCCCAGCGGGGCGGGCCGCCAGCACGGCGTAGATTGACTGCGCGCGCCCCCCCACGTTCTGCCGCGGTCAAGAGCGAACCAGCCAGGCCCTAAACGGTGGCCTGCTCGGCCTCGCGCGCCCGCTCGCGCTTTTTGCGCTCATTGGGATCAAGCCAGCGCTTCCTGAGCCGGATTGATTTCGGCGTCACCTCCACCAGCTCATCGTCTTGGATGTAGGACAAGGCGCGTTCCAAGGTCAGGCGCAGCGGGGGGGTCAGGGTCAGCGCGTCATCCTTGCCGGCGGCGCGAATATTGGTCAGTTTCTTGCCTTGGATGATGTTGACGATGAGATCGTTGTCGCGGGTATGCTGGCCAACGATCATGCCTTCATACACGCGGGTCTGCGGATCGATCAGCATCGCCCCGCGGTCCTGCAGATAATAGAGCGCGTAGGCTGTTGCCTCGCCGGCGCTGTTGGAAATCAGCACACCCGTACGCCGTCCGCTGATCTCGCCCTTGAACGGTGCATAGCCATAAAACAGGCGGTTCATGACGGCGGTGCCGCGCGTATCCGTCAAGAGTTCGCTCTGGTAACCGATCAGGCCACGTGTGGGCGCATGGAAGACCAGGCGCTGGCGTCCACCACCCGACGGCCGCATCTCAACCAGATCGGCCCGGCGTTCGGAGAGCTTCTGGACGACAATGCCGGAATACTCCTCGTCGACGTCAATGATGACTTCCTCGAGGGGCTCTTTTTTTTGCCCCGTGGCGGCATCTTTCATGAAGAGGACCTGAGGCCGCGACACGGTGAGTTCAAAGCCCTCCCGCCGCATGGTCTCGATCAGAATGCCGAGTTGCAGTTCACCGCGGCCCGCCACTTCGTAGGCATCCTTATTCCCCGGCTGTTCGAGCACGCGAATGGCCACGTTGCGCTCGGCCTCCTTGAAGAGGCGATCGCGGATGACGCGGCTTTGCACCTTCTCGCCCTCCTGGCCGGCAAACGGCCCGTCGTTAATGCGGAACATCATCGCCAGCGTCGGCGGGTCGATCGGTTGCGCTGCAAAGGCCGTTTCCACCGCGGGATCACACAAGGTGTCGGCAACGGTGGCCTCGGTCAGGCCGGCGACCGCGATGATATCGCCTGCCTCGGCGAGCTCGATTGGCGAACGCTCGAGCCCCCGGAACGCGAGAACCTTGGTAATGCGCGCCGTTTCGATCAGCGTCCCGTCCCGGCGCAGCGCCTTGACGGTCTGGTTCGGCTCGACACTGCCCGAACTGATGCGGCCAATGAGGATCCGGCCCAGATAGGGGTCGACCTCGAGGGTCGTGGCCAGCATGCGGAAGGGCCCCCCTTCCACCATCGGCGGAGGCACGTGACGCACGATCAACTCGAAGAGTGGTGTCAAATCCGTGCGCGGCCCGCCTGGTTCGGGCGCCATCCAGCCGGTGCGGCCGGAGCCGTAGAGCACCGGAAAATCGAGCTGTTGGTCGGTGGCGCCCAGATTGGCGAAGAGATCGAAGATCTCGTTCAGCACCGCATCGTGACGCTCATCGGGCCGGTCGATCTTGTTGATGGCGACGATCGGGCGCAGACCCTGCTTCAGCGCCTTTGACACCACGAACTTGGTTTGCGGCAGCGGGCCCTCCGAGGCATCGACTAGGACAATGGCGCCGTCCACCATGTTGAGGATGCGCTCCACCTCGCCGCCGAAGTCGGCATGGCCTGGGGTATCGACAATGTTGATGCGCGTGCCCCGCCACAGAATCGAGGTGCACTTGGCAAGAATGGTGATGCCACGTTCGCGTTCCAGGTCGTTGCTATCGAGCGCCTGCGCCTCCACTTTTTGGTTTTCGCGAAAGGCGCCCGATTGCCGCAGCAACTGGTCCACCAGCGTGGTCTTGCCATGGTCCACGTGAGCGATAATCGCGATATTGCGACTGTCCATTGCGGGTCCTTCAGGAACGGGCCTGGCGCAGCGGCCCGGCGTGCGGCTCGCGATTTTGCAGCGCACCAACGTTGCGGCCGCGCGTAGCATATTCCGCGCCGCGCCGCCAGCGCGCCGCCGGGGGCGCGTGACCCGCGGCGCGCCCTATTTGGCTCAGCTGGCCAAGACTTTGGAGCCCTGCTAGGCCCGCCCGAGGCGGGTTGCCGCTGAGCAGCAAGCGGGGGCCCAATGGCCGCGCCAGAGGTCCGGTGCCGCTCGCCAGCCCGTCGGCGGTGCGCGCGGGTTTGGCGCCGCAGGCCCAATTCTTGCTGCCAAGGCCCATGCGGGGCGGCCGGCGTGCCGCCATGACACAGGTCAAGTAGCCCATGTTTGAGCGCAATAGGGTCGATAACGCGCCCGAGGTCAGCGCCGTGCCGGTGGAAATTACCGGCCTCGACGGCACTCTCATCAAAGGCAAGCTGCAGGTGCCGGTTCCCAAGACCGTCGCCGAGGCGCTCAACGGCGCAGCCGCCTTTATCGAGTTCGAGCCCGACGGAGGCGAGAAGCGCTACCTGGCGAAGGCGCAACTCGCCGCCGTCAAACCGCTCGGCGTTCCGAGGCTGCCCAGCTTGCAGGGCCGGTTGCGCCAGAGCGAAGACTTTGATCCGCATGCCGTGCTCGGCGTGCCGTGCGGTGCCAGCCGGGAGGAGATCCGCGAGGCCTATGTGGCGCTCGCCAAGGCCTATCATCCTGATCGTTACGCCAATGTCATGCTGCCGCCCGAGGTGAGCGAATACTTGGCCGCCATGGCCCGGCGTATCAATCTTGCGCACGCCGCCCTGGAAGTGCCCGAAAAGCGCAAGGCGCTGCGCCAGGAGCCGATTTTCACGTCCCCTGGGCGCTAAAGAGACCGCCTCTCGTTTGGCGCCGCCGCTGGGGGCTCAGGAGGCGCGTCCGTTTGCCGGTGCCAGCGCGGCCGCGCGCACCGCGCCAGCCGGCGGCTGTCGCCAGGGTTTGGCCGTCTGCTCTTCTTTTTGCATGAGATCGGCCAAGAGTTGGTCGATGCGCGGATCCGGCGACGTCAGACGATCCTGGCGCGAGCGTTGGCGCTCTTGCCGCCGCCGCGCCGCGCCCGTGGAGCCCGACTGTTTGGCGCGCCGTCCGCCGGAAATAAGGAGCGGATGATCGGGTGCCTCGGGATCGAGCTCCTCCAGAAAGGTCTCGCGCAGGGCATAGAACGATTGCAGGATGGCGTCGCGCACCAGGGCGCGCGTTTCCGGATCCGCGACCTGTGGGGTCTTGCGCGGATCGAGGGTCTGCAGTGCCCGGCGCATGTCGTGCAACGGCGCATAGGGGTAGAGGCCGACCAGGTCGTCGGTCTCGCCGACGTTTTGATAAACCGAGCGCATGTTGTCGATTGTTTCCGACAGCGTGCAGAAGGTTTCGAGATAGTGCTCCAGCGTCGGCCGCTCGAGCTGGGTATAGGTGAACAGCGCCGACTTGGCCGCGATAATATCGCGCCACTCCTGCTTCAGCGCGTCCACGAAGCTCGACCGCTTCTGGTAGACGTTGGTGATATAAGCAACGCCGCCCGTGGCGATCAAAAGCGACATGTCACGCAGAAACTCGTAGGCATCCTTCAACAGCGCCTCGAGCCCAGAGCCCCTTAAGGCGGGAATGTGGTCGACGAATTTGGCTAAAAGGCAAATCGCCAGGACCGAGCCAAGGAGCGCGTAAACGCGCCGCATGGTGGCTTTGAGTGTGGAGCGGGTCATTCGAGTCGTTCCCCAAACGCGCTGTTCAGGCCTCGCCGGCCGAGGGGTGCAGCATGGGGCGATATCCCGCTGAAAGTACGGCAACGATGGAGCGCGGCGTCAACACCTCGACCTGCCGGCGGCGATTGAGCGGCAGCGGGTTGGCGTAGCCGGCCGGCGACCACGCCAAAAGACCTGTTTCCAGCACGAGATAATCCACCTGTTCGGCGCCGTCGGGGAGCCGAACGAAGGTGCCGACCGGTAGCGCGCCGAGTTGGGCCGTAAAGGTCAGCTTCTGTCCCTGGCGGCCGATCCGCTCGGCGTGCAGCGCCAGGTCCATTTCGGGAGCGCGCGCGGGCGCCGGCCAGTTACGCGTGTGCGCCCACAGCATGGCGAATCGCTCCGCATCACGGCGGCGACACTCAAAGCAGGGCCGATGTCCCGCCGCCAGTGCGGTGGCCTCATCGAGGAAGAACAGCTCGGTGTAGCGGTTGGGCTGCATCATGGCCAGGCGGTGTCGGCCCTTGAATTGGAGCACGCAGGCGATCCATTGCCGGCTGGCCCAGCGCCGGCTGCCGAGCGTGCGGTCGGGCAGATGAAAGGCGCCTCCGCGATTGCCCATCATCAGGCCGCGCTGCGGCGTGGTGATAATGTCGCCAGCGGGGGTGACACGGTTCTGGAGCGGCATGCGGTGATCTGGCAGAATTCAAAGCAACAAGGAGACAGAGAATGTCGGATAGCAGCGTGCAAGTGAAGCTGGAAGAACGCCCCGACGGTGCCTCAATTGCGACCGTCAGCATCGACAATCAGCGTCGGCTGAACTGCCTTTCGACGCCGCTCATCGTCGAGCTTACCGGCGCGGTGAGGCGCCTGGCGAATGCCACGACATTGCGTGCGCTCGTGCTCACAGGCGCGGGGGAGAAGGCCTTCATCGGCGGCGCCGATCTCAACGAGCTCGGCGGTTTGTGCGCCGACAGTGCGCGCCTTTTCATCACGCGCCTGCACGAAGCCTGCCTGGCGCTTCGCGACTGCCCAGTGCCCGTGATCGCGCGCATCAACGGCTTTTGCCTCGGTGCCGGCCTCGAGATTGCGGCGAGTTGCGATTTGCGCGCTGCCAGCGAGCACGCCCAATTCGGTATGCCGGAGGTGCAAATGGGGCTTCCGTCCGTGATCGAGGCGGCGTTGTTACCCGGCCTCATCGGTTGGGGGCGCACCCGCGAGATGCTGCTGACGGGCACGCTGTGTTCGGCCACAGCCGCCGCCCAGATGGGCTTCGTGCAACGGTTGGCGCCTGCCGATCAGCTCGACGCCGCGATCGCCGAATGGCTTGGCGCCATCTGTCGCGCCGGCGCGCAGGCCGTCCGCGCCCAGAAGGCATTGATAAACCGTTGGCAGCGCGTCTCCATCGATGAGGGGATCTATGCCGGCATCGATGCCCTCTCGGAGGCCTATGGCACCGGTGAGCCGCAGGCGGCCATCAAAACCTTCTTTGCCAACAAGCACAAAGCCTAGGCCATGGCGCCGCCTGCCGCGCGGCCTGCCGGCAAAATCAGCCCGAGGCCCGACGCCGGCGCATCGCTACGCCGGGCGAAGCCTCCGCGGCCTCTTCGCTCGATAGCTTCAGCCCGAAGTTCCACATGCTTTCGACCAGCCGCAGCAGCTCAACCTCGCGCGTCTTGATTTGCGGGGCCTTCCACTCCGTCAAGCCACGCAGCGCCTCGTTGAGCCTCGGCAGCGGCGCCCCGGCTGTCTTGAAATAGACCTCGAGCTTGCGCGCAAAGTCGAGATTGCCGGCGCGGTCGTTCTGGGACTTGGTGACCAGCACCAGGTTCCCCAACGACTCGGTGTAGATTTCGCGCTCGGTGGGATCGGCAAACCAGCCACGCCATTGACTGTTCGGGCTCGATTTTCTGGGTAGCACGTGCTCGACGCTCATGTCGTCGGGAAAAGCAAGCGATTGTGGCTCGCCCGCCATATGATCGGTGAGCCGCAGCAGCAGGTGCTTGGCAGTGGAGGCATCACGCGCGTGCAGGTCGCGCAAGTTGTACTGCATCGTGCGCACGTCCTGGCGTGAAAAGCTGAGCACGCCGCTGGCAACCTTAAGATCGGCGCCGCTGCGGATAGCCGTGCTCACCGCGGCGAACCAGGTTGCACGCTTGTGGGCGCCGAGCCCGAGGAGGCGAATGCCAAGCGCCAGGCGGTCGAGCGCGGCTAGAAACCAGGCAAGCTCCGCGGCATCGTCGCCCTTCTGCAACCGCCACAGCAGGGCCGGCGCTATCCAATCGGAGAATCGGAGGCGATTAAGATAGGTAAGCGAGCGCACGATCGCCGGCGCGTGGGCACTTTGCGCAACGCGAGCCTGGCGCAGTTCCTCATAGATGCCCGCGGCCGGCGCCAGCACGCCCTCCAGGAACGACAAGGCACCCCCCGTTTGTGCGGCGATCTCCTTGATACCTGCGATCACATGCGCGCCGGTGCGTCCGTACATACCGCGCACGTGGCTGAAGAGGTTCTCGAGTTCATCGCCCAGGCGTTGATCGAGATCCTGCCAGAGCGCGGCCGCGCGCGAGGCGGCCTCCTCAGGCACCCCGCCCAACAGCGTGGCCTTTAGAATATCCTTGCGGCCGAGTGGTTTGCCCCGGGCGTTGAGAATCGTGAACAGTTGATGGGCGCGATCGATAGTGGTGGTGACGACGGAGGCGACGCAACAGTGATCGAGCAGAAAGTCGATAAAAAAGGCTCTGTCTGCCGCAGCCCTATCGGCAAGCTCGGCCACGAAGTGATCGCGCACCCAGACAATGCGCGCCTCCGCGGGCGTCAGATTGGCGGCGGTGGGTTTGATCCGCGTGGCCCCGGGGACCCGCACATACTCTTCGAAAAACGTCGCCTCGGCCGGCCGCAGGGATAGGCGCCGCCGTTCCGGTCGGCCAATTGCCGCCTCCAGCCGCGCATTGGTGGGCTGGCCCTGCTCCGCATCCAGGTCGCGCAGCGCACAAAACAAAATGGTGAGCGAGGTCAGCCGCTGAAAACCATCGACAATTTCCAGTACCCGGTCGCTGCGCCCGAGTGACCAGGCCGAAAGCCGGGAGCGCGGCCGATTGCGTTCAATGAACAGCATAAAGCTGAGAAAATAGTCGGACTCCTCCGCAAGCGCCTGGCGGATATCTTCAAACAGCTGTCCCGCTTCGTCGGCCGTCCAGGCGAAGGAGCGCTGATAGCCCGGCGCCTCGATAGAAGTTGGATTGGTGAAAAGTTGGCCAAGGGGCACCGTCACGGAAGAGAAATTACCAATCATGGAGTACGGGCTCACGGGCTCGGTTCGCCCAATTGTCAGCATGTTTCAAGCCGTACTTGCAATTGGCAACGTGCAGTTGCGCTAAGCGCCGTTTTGTGCTGGACGAAGTGGATATGCTCATATCGCCCAAGCTCATAAGGCGCGCAAAGGACATGGAAAAATATGTTTGGCGCCCTCTTCGACCTCACGCGACCGTTGCTGCATAGCCTCGATCCCGAACAGGCGCATGAGCTCACCCTTAAGGCGCTGGAATGTGGGCTTTATCCGCGCGCGGGGGGGCGCAGCGATCCGCGCCTGTCGATCGAGCTCTGGGGACTGCGGTTTTCTAATCCCTTCGGCCTCGCCGCCGGCTTCGACAAGGATGCCCGCGTTGCTGATGCGCTCCTGGCCATGGGGTTTGGCTTTACGGAAGTCGGTACCGTCACCCCGCGCCCACAAGCGGGCAACCCGCGCCCGCGTGTCTTCCGACTCTCGAGCGACCGGGCCATCATCAACCGGTTAGGCTTCAACAGTGCCGGACACGCCGCCGTCCATGCACGCCTGGCCGGGCGCCCTCAGGGTCTGGGCATCGTTGGCGTCAACGTCGGGACTAACCGGGATGCGGCGGATCGTGCCTCCGATTACGTCGCCGGGATCCACTGCTTTAGCGAGGTCGCCGCCTATCTGACCATCAACGTCTCTTCACCCAACACTCCGCATCTGCGCGATCTGCAGGCACCGGCCCAACTCGACGCGCTGTTAGGACGCCTCGCGGAGGCACGCCAGGAGCAGGTCGCGGCCGGCAAGCCACGACGACCCATCGTCGTGAAGCTGGCACCGGACATTGCCGAGGCCGACTTGCCCGGCATCGTCGAGGTGCTGGTGGCGCGAGCCGTCGACGGCATTGCCGTGGGTAACACGACACTGCAACGCACGGGGCTGACCGATGCGCGGCAGAGCGCCGAGCCGGGTGGGCTTTCCGGTCGGCCGCTGTTCATGCGCTCAACCATTGTGCTGGCCCGGGTGCATCAGCTTGCGCGCGGGGCCATGCCGCTGATCGGCATCGGCGGCATCGATTCGGGACGTACGGCCATTGCCAAGATCGAAGCCGGTGCCAGCTTGCTGCAGCTCTATACGGGGCTCGTGTACGAGGGCCCGGCGCTGCTTGCGCGCCTGCAGCAAGAGCTCGCCGCCTACCTTGAGCACGGCGGCCATGCCCGCCTGGCAGATGCCGTGGGATGCCGTGCCACCGCGTGGGCGGCCAAGCCCTTGCCAGCGGTGTAGCCGCCCGGCCGCAGGCCACGGCTGCGACAACGGCTCGGCGTCGCCAATTTCCCCAGTTGCAAGTTGGCCGCTTTACCGGGAGCGCCGACTCGGCGGAAAGACGCCGCCTCACGCTTGATCGACCGGAGGCCTCAATGCTCACTCAGCTCGCCGTGCTTGCCGCCGCCGGCGCGGGTTTCCTCAACGCACCGTGGTGGTTTTGGATCGTTGCTGGCGTGGCGTTGGCCGTGCTCGGGCTTACCGATCCCGACAAAGTCCATCCGCGCTACGCGGACGGGGGCATCGCTCAGCTCCTTGTGGTCGACAGCCTCGCGCGTCTTTCCAGCGCCTCAATTGCCGCTGCCCTCGCCTTCGCGGCCGGCCGGTTCGGCGCCTCCCTGATGTTCTCATGAAGGCCCGTTCACTTTTTCTATCTCGCTTAGCCGCGCGTGGGTGCCCGCAGGCCCGCAATTTCCTTGATCAGCTTTTGAATGAGCAGTTGCCCGAAAGATTCGAAATTCTGCGCCTCCAAGACGAAGGCGCCGGGGCCGCCGATCACGTTGTTCTCGTAGTAGGCCGTCAGGCCGCCGGGCGGATGGGTGTGCATGGGATTGGTGGGGAGAGGTATCTCGCTCAGGATAACGAGCCCATTAATAATGACGCCGCGCTCGATAGCGCCGTCGCGGGCGACGGTCACGTCGCGCCCAGAATTGTTGGTGCCGTCGCCGGAGACATCGATGATCTGGCGCGGTGCCCCGAACGGACTGCGCGACAGGAGGCCCATGCTGAAATCAATGGCCGCGCCGATCGCCGTTCGCCCCATGAATGCGCGCGGCGCTTCACGAATACGATCGGCAACCTCCTTGGCTTCGCCCTCGTTGCCCACCCGCGTCCATTCGACGATCACCCTTTGATCCTGATCGCTCGCCCATTCCATGTAGCAGATGGCGATGCGCCCCGAGGCGCCGGCCTGCATGGCGCGCACCACACGCGGATCGACGATGGCGGCGGCGTAGCCGTCGCGCTGCAGACGAAATTTCTTTTCATCGATACTCCGGGAGATGTCGGCGGCCAGCACCAGCAACAAATCGACCTGGCCGTCCTCTGCCGCGGCCGGGTGCCGCGCCCAAACACCGATGGCGATAGCCAGCGCGACAACGATCACCGTCATGTGGCGTGCCATGACGCCTCTCCTGATCGATACCGGACCTCAACGACAGACTAGGCCATGAGGCTCAAGTCGGTCGAGCCTTCTTCGGCAGGCCCCTTTTCGCGAGCTCGCAAGGGGTGCTCCCCCATGCGTTTTGCCGCCGCTGGCTGCTGCAAGCTGTGGGCTGCCCGGCCGGCCGCACGCGGTGGCGGCGGGCTAAATGCTGTCGTTGCAGCGGACAATCTCGGACTTGAGAAAGCCGAGCTGGGTCGTCAGCTCGCGGTCGAGATTGCCCTGTCCGATCCGGCATTGGGTTTTGATGAAGCGCAGGTCGACGTCGAAGCCGAGCAGGCCTTTGAGCTGTTGGCGCACGCTATCGGGGAGTTCGCCGCCGAGCAAAGCGCTGCCTTGCTCGATCATGCTGCAGATCTCGCCGACGAACTCGGGCCCGGCCGTGCGCATTTTCTCCATGGCGGTAATCTGCGCCTCCAGCGAGGCGCGGTAATCCTGGGTACACTGCCGCCGTAGCCCGGATTCGGGCAATGGGGGTGTGCCGAACGGAAGCTGCGCGGTCGCCGGCCCGGCCACTACCGCAAGCAGCAGCGTGACCATCAGGACAGAACAGCCCATGCCAACCTCCCGTTCCCGGCGAAGCCGCTGACGACCCATGCCGCAAGGGATCGCGCGGGCCATGACCCGGCGCGAGCAGAGCCCACATCTTTGTCGGGATGTGGGCGGATCCATTACGGCGCGGTAATGTCCGGCCCTCAGCAGCACTGTCCGGC
>Ga0075425_100003236_pt1 | contig 16491 bp, 19 predicted proteins | sample SoiMethybrSBSTD4_FD_75300 | JGI IMG/M metagenome (GOLD analysis project Ga0075425, IMG submission 75300) | Bulk soil microbial communities from a Populus tree surrounding site in Tennessee, USA - Soil MetaG P. TD hybrid SBSTD4 | ecosystem: Environmental > Terrestrial > Soil > Tree plantation... | reverse complement strand
TCAGCAAGGTCGATATGCTGTTGGACATGGCTTGCCTCCTCTGGTTCTAAAGGTTATGCCTTCACGAACTCAACATCCAGCGTGATGGTCACATCGTCGCCGACGAGAATGCCGCCGGTTTCGAGGGCCGCGTTCCAGGTCAGGCCGTAGTCTTTCCGGTTTATCTTGGTCGTCGCCGAGATCGCCATCCGCGTATTGCCCCATGGATCTTTCGCCTGTGGCGTCGGCCCTTCAACTGCAAACGTCACTTTGCGGGTAACGCCGCGAATCGTAAGGTCGCCCTCGACCTTCAATTCTCCATCACCGGCAACTTTGATGTTGCTGGACTTAAACAACAAGGTTGGGAACTTCTCTACATGGAGGAAGTCTTCACTCTTGAGGTGTGTGTCGCGCTGGGGCTCGCGGGTCTCGAGAGAGGCCGCCTCAATCGACGCCTCGATGCTTGACTTTGTAGGGTCGCCTTCATAGTGGTTGAGGACTCCAGTGACTTTGGAGAAGTGCCCCTTCACGTTGGCAATCATCATGTGCTTGACCTTGAATTCGGCGGTTGCATGTGCCGGGTCAATGTTCCAGGTTGTGGTTGTAGCTTGCGGTATCGCTAAGGTGCTCATTTTTGTCTTTCCTTTCCGGCCTTTTGGGCCCTATTCAGTTCATATTGATGCGTTATGACGATATTCGTTGCAACAAATATATGACCTAAAAAAATCACCCCACGTTGGCGCGAGCAGCAGCGAGCAATTCAGTGAGTTCCGCAAGCCGCTCCCGCCCTAAATGCCCTAACTGCCTACGATGGCCTTCCTGAATGGGCCCATCCAGCCGCTCCAGAAGCTTGAGTCCCTCGGGTGTAATACGCGCCACTACCGCTCGACGGTCTTTCGCATCACGTGAGCGCGAGATTAGGCCGCGCCGTTCGAGGCGATCGAGCAGACGAGTCACATCAGGGTCCCGCGTAATCATTCGGCCGGCGATCTCCCCGCAGGGCAAACCAGCCGGCGATCCTCGTAGAATGCGGAGCACGTTGTACTGCGTCGCCGAGATATCTTCCGATTTCAAAAGGTGAGCTAGCCCCCGCGACAGCAGATCACAGGTACGGAGCAGGTCCAAAAATGTGTCCTCTTCGCGAGAGCCACAGCGACGTTTGCCTGTATTTCCCATTTTTTTCAGCGACTCAACTGGCCCGCCGACGCCAGCTCTCCCCAGCGCCTCCGCAGTCAGAAAAGACCTGGAGCCGGCAGGTTGTGTTCCAGAAACCGTACTCTCCCGTAGAGAGGAACTCCTGGACGATAGATAAGGAGGAGCTGGAACCTACCTCCACAGCCTCCCAACGCTGACGACGTCGAACCGGCTGAGGATTGCGCCAGATAATCTCGAGCTTCGCCGACTCTATGATCACGGCTTCTTTCCTCTCCTCAACCGATTTAGATGCGTTACGAGGATAATCGTTGCAACAAATATCCTGGGCCCGGCGGTCACTCCTGTGACGCTGGGCCGAAGGTTCGATTCCAAGTTGCACGAATGCTCCGAAGAAGTGACGGATAGACGACGAGCTTACGGAAGGGATCGATCAGGGCCATGTAGAGGCGTGTGAAACGGCCGACATTCTGAACATAGACGGCGAAATAGAAGCGATAGCCATTTCGATTCTCAACAAGTGCGCTCAGGGCTGCGGCGTGGGCGGTACGGTTGATGATTTCAAGAAGTTGCTCGTTTTCAAAACGGTATACAACGCGGAAAAGGCCTTCCCGCGTAGCGGGCGGGGCAAGCGACTTTGAGCGATCGGCGTCTGTTATGCGTGCTGCGAAGCTTTGCCATGCCGTAGCGGCGGGTTCGCAATCCCAACCCAGGAACCGGCCAATAAATAGGCGGAGGCTTAGCAGTGCGCCCACGACCGGCGAGGCGGTGAGCGGGCGCTCACTCGTGGTCTTCAAGAACTCATCGAGCGTGATGCCGGACCGCGCACGCGACAGATCGACGGCCCACACGTCATGAAGCGGCACGCCGACGAGAAGGTCGTGAACTCGCAGCGGCAGGTGTTCGAATTCCCGAGCAGATATCTGCGGCATTAATCTTCCCCTTCGCTAAAGGCAGGGAGCCTGAGCAAGTCTAAAATGCTCTATCATGGGTGCCCTAGCAGCAGGATAGTAGACGCATCCAGTCCGTCGCGAGCCAGCCATGACGCGAGCCAACCGTTTCTTGGCGAAGATTCCCCTGGGGCTTCAACGTTATGGTCTCGCTGTGTCATCCGTTGCTGTTGCCTTAGGGATTAGTCTCTTCCTATACAACAACAAGTTTGAAGGCGTAGAGTTCCCCTTATTCCTCATGGCAATAGCCCTAACGGTCTGATATGCGGGCATCGGACCAGCCATTCTCGCGCTCATCCTGGCTTCGCTCGCCTTCAACTATTACTTCACCGAGCCCCGATACACCCTCTAGGTAAACAGGTCTGATTTTCCGTACTATGTCGTCTTCATTTTGTTCGCGCTCCTGATTACCTGGTTCGCCGCAATTCGGCGCCGTGTGGAACGCAATCTGGTGGAATCCCGCGATGAGCTTCAGCGCGAGGTTGCGATCCGGACCCAGCAGGCTAACCTGCTCAATCTCACACACGACACCATCTTTGTCCGCGACATGCACGACATCATTACTTACTGGAACCGAGGTGCGCAGGAGTTGTACGGGTGGATGGCGGAGGAGGCGATTGGAAAACGATCTCGCGATCTCTTAAAGACAATCTTTCCAGCCCCGGCTGACGAGCAACTTCTCAATCGCCTCGAAGCTATTCAAGCCGAGCTATTGCGGATGGGACGCTGGGATGGCGAACTCAGGCACACGAAAGCCGACGGGACTGAGGTGGTCGTCTCGAGTCGATGGTCACTACAGCTGGATGAACGAGGAAGCCCAGTTGCGGTTCTGGAAACCAATAACGACATCACCGAGCGCAGGCGCCGAGAAGACGAGATTTGAGGATAGGTATCGACGAAGGCCGAAGCGCGATACAGTGCCTCCGCTCGTCTGGCACTCAAACTTCAGATCTGCTTGCTTCTTTGTCACACATTCAGGACGAGCTTGAGGGCCAGTCTAATATCGACTTTCGCGTTATGGTCACCGGCCGGCAGAAGCAGCTGCCGGTTCAGATTCAAAATGAGATTTATCGAATTGGCAGAGAGGCCCTGGTAAATGCGTTTCGCCATTCCGGAGCGAAGTGCGTCGAGCTAGAACTTGAATACTCCGACACTGAGCTGCGCATTCGGATTCGCGACGACGGACGTGGAATCGATCCTCAGATGCTCTACGCAGGTCGTGCAGGACACTGGGGCCTTGCCGGAATGCGCGAGCGGGCAACAAAGATCGGTGGGATACTGAACATCTCAAGCAGCTCTCGCGCTGGTACCGAGGTTCAATTGTCAGTCCCAGGAGCATTGGCGCTTCAAATTGCGGCGCTGAATCGGACTGCCTAAGAATTCTTCCGCGAGTGGCCCTCCTGTTGCATTCACTCTAGGGGACATAAGCCGAGCAGGTTCGTACGTGTGGACCCCTAAAGATGCCATTCCCTGATCGCCGCACCGCGAACGTCGTACTGACGACCGTGTCTGTCGCCGGAGTGTGCGTGGCTGTCTATTTCGCCCGGCGCATCTTTCTGATCTTTGTATTCGCAATATTGTTCGCCTATCTGATTGATCCCGTGGTCAAGTTTCTGCAAAGACATTCCTTATTTTTCAAGAATTTGAGGGGCCCGGCGGTCGTGGAGGTGTACGTCTCTATCGTAATTCTGATTGCGCTAGCGGCATATTCGTTCGCGCCCGGCGTGGTCAGGAATACCACGAAATTGCTGGACGAAACCCCCGCGCTGCTGGACCGTCTCTCGACCGGCGACATCGCAGGAGATCTTAGGGGTAAGTACGGCTGGACCGAGGAACAGGAAGCTCGCTTGAGGTTTTTCCTGGCGAGGCACAGGGAACAGATCCAGAATTTGGTCCCGATAGTAGATCGCTATCTTTCAAACGCTGCGCTGCTTTTGGTTTGGTCGTTCCTGATTCCAATCCTGGCCATATTTTTCCTGCGCGATGGAGACCACATTACCGATGTTCTCATTCAGTTGTTCTTTCCCGCGAACCGGCGGGCGAGAATTCGCGCGATCGCGGAAGAACTCCACCTGATACTCACGTGTTACATTCGCGCCCAGTTAGTTCTTTGTGGCCTTTCGTTTCTGTTTTATACAGCAGGATTGCTTCTCCTGCGCTTTCCGCACGCTATCGGGTTGGCAGTTTTAGGAGGACTACTGGAGTTCATCCCAGTGGTTGGCTGGACGAGCACGCTTGCGGTCATTATGGGGCTGGGAATTTTGAATCACTCCCACTGGATCTGGATGGCGGTTTTGTTGGTTTTTTGGAGAATAGTCCAGGATTATGTTGCCATGCCACGGATCATGGGCCAGCAGTTGAAAATCCATCCTTTGGCAGCGATCTTCGCTGTGCTGGTTGGGGCCGAGCTGGGCGGAATTGTCGGGATCTATCTTGCTGTGCCTGCTGTGGCGGCCCTTCGTGTGGTTTTACGGGCGAATGGTGCAGAACGGCCGAAACGAAGCCATAGTCAACGTACAGATGCCTCCGCGAGTGTGCACCCCGTTCTCACGGAAACCGCGGCCGGCTGAACTGACGGACTTCTCAGGCACCGTCACGTGCCAACGTATTGGCGCCTTTTCCTCAAATAGGATCCAGCCGATGTTGTTTCTCTCAGGCATTAACTAGCCCCATTTAGAAGAAGATAGCTCGACTCCATTTTCCACACCCAGTTGGTCGCACGAATGCTGTTGACCCGATCGAGTCCAATTCTAATGAATATCGGATGGAATGCCGGCGAGGTGATTATGAACACAGACTATGTCTTATTGTGTGGGGTGATGTGGGCGCAGCATGCTTCGAGGGATGCCTGCGAGGAACTGTTTCGGGCACTGCGCTCGGATGATCCGGACGTGGTCCTGCTTGCAAGCGCTCTGATTGAGCAAAGAGCTGCAACAGCCTAGGCCGTCACGGCTTTGTTCTTGTCTGCGGTTGATTTTGAGAGACCGCTCTACATTCTCACTACCGTCAGCAACGCGGTCATTTTGTGTTCCTCACCGGGCGCAAGCGTGACCGCCGCATCCAGGATGTTGCTGGCCTCCACGCAAAGAAATCGCTTCCACTCGTCATCGCCGAGGTCTTGCATTTTAGCTGCAGCGTCACGCCAGGGATTCCACACTACTGTCGTGTTCGAATTTGTTTTTTCAAGGCGAACTCGACGGAGCAGATCTGGATCGATCAAATCGACGGCAGCCTCCGTATTTAGAAATGCATCGTCGGTCTGCGACGCGATCGTCACTTCACCAGCCTGTGCCTTCTTTTTATTGGAGTCCGTGTTATCTAGATAGTAGGTACCGTCGAGACCCTTCACGCGCACGTTGGCAACATCCACGATTCGATTGTAGGTATGCAGCGCTTCTTCGAGGCGGAAAGGTGTTTTTCCAGTGTTGGTGCAACTAAGCTCCAGCCGAAGGCCGGAACCAAAAGTGGCGCGATGCACAAGGCGGAATTCCCCCGCCCACCACCGCCGGGTCTGTTCATCGCTCTCGATGAACATGGTGACAGCAACTCCATCTTCGGTCTCGACGATCGACTCGAGCTGCCAGCTCCTCGTGCGCACCAGCCCATGTGCTGGAGCTTTCGGATCATCCGCCTTGCCGCGAAACCAGGGAAAGCAGATCGGAATTCCGCCGCGAATCGCCTGGCCATCCTGCCAGCGCGATTTCCCGCTCACGAACAGGACTTCATCATGTCCTTGGGGGCACCAGGAGGTCACGTGCGCTCCGTGCAGATACATTTCCCCCTTCGCCCGTGAACTGGTGATTGTCACCCGCGGTAGTCCGCCATTGCCTTCGCTCATCTGTGCAATGCCCGGAATTTCGAACCGGCGAACCAGTTCTGTCGCATTCGAAAGCGTGTTCATGGCCGTTTGTCAGCAGACATTGTAGTTCTTTCAGTGCTGCCTAGCGCCTTGGGCGGCGGGACCCCGCGGTCGCGAAGTTGGCCCACTCCCATTCGGCGAGCCAGTTTCGGCAGCATCTGCCATTGCATTGAAATTCCATCATGCTTCCGCCGCACTGTGGGCAAATCAGATTGATGATTGACGAGATGATACTTGGGTTGAACTCTCCCGGAAGAATCTCGAGTGGCTGCATGGTTCGCTCCGTTTCGAAGATCGAATGCCAGAACTGGACTGCAAGACCGATGCCATCTCCACAACGTAGGTATCGTCGGGAGTTGCGCGAATTCTCAACGGATTGTTCTTCGCTTACCAAGCACCCTGACAATGATTTGGCACGTGACAGACGCTTCAGGCGCTAGCTCCGACTGTTCCCTCGCCGGCGCATGATCTGATCACCGCAAATTCCTGAAAAAGCAGGGTACTCGAGTATTAGGAGTTGCCTTCGAATTTGGCACTCTGGATGCGAAGTTGAAGCACGTAGGGCGAAGACACCGTGAGCAAATTCAATTTCAATCGTTATGTAATCGCTGCGATTTGCGTTTTGACCCCAGCCGCATGGGCCGATTCACTGGAGCTCAAGAACGGCAGCCTGATTAACGGCAAATTTGTCGGTGGCACAGAAAGCGACATCAGCTTCCAGGTCGGCTCCTCCGTGCAAAAGTATGGTGTCGGCGACGTGGTTTCAATCAAATTTAGTTCGGACGCGTCCGCCAACGACACGACGCCTCGCCCGCTCAGCCAGCGTCCCGCGGAGACAGCAACGGGACCAGACCCACAGGCCACGAGTGTCGGCATTCCTGCCGGTACACGCATTTCGGTGCGCACGATCGACAGTATCGACTCAACGAAGAACCATCCCGGAGATCGTTTTCAGGCTTCGCTCGAAGAACCGCTGACCGTTGATGGAGCAGTCGTAGCACCTAAAGGCGCGAACGTTTATGGGCGCCTGGCCGAGTCCAGGAAGTCAGGAACGTTTACCGGCAAATCAGAGCTGCAGCTGGAACTGACCGGGATCGTGGTGAACGGTCAAACCGTTCCAGTGGTGACCGGTGAATACGAGTTGAAAGGAAAATCCCGCGGATCGAGCACGGCGAAGAGAACGATCGGCGGCGCGGCGGTCGGAACAATCATTGGCGCGATCGCCGGCGGCGGCAAAGGCGCTGGGATTGGTGCAGCTGTCGGCGGCGGTGCTGGCGCCGGCTCAGAAATTATCACTAAAGGCGACCAGGTGAAGGTCCCCAGCGAAACTCTGCTTGAGTTCACCCTGCAGCAAGAGGTGACGATCTCGAGGCAGAGGAGCTGACTTGGAACCAGATGGAAGGCGAGGAATCATGCTGAGAATGTTACGAGTAATGTGTGTTTGCTTACTGACACTGCCAGCTCTCTGCGAGCCGCCAAAGTATGAAGTAGCCACGATCATAGACGTCAAGCTACATCAGCCTGCTGCTGACAATGCCTCAGAACTGGCCAGGAGGTATGACGTTTCCGTTAAAGTCGCTGACACCATTTACCTGACCCTATACACCGATGTGGTTGGCACAAGCACGATAAAGTACGCCGCAGGTCGCGAACTGCTGGTACACGTCGGAAAAGACACAATCACCTACAACGATATTTTGGGTCGGTCGCATGATGTGCCGATTGTCAGCCGTACGCCAGCCACAGATACCAAGCAGCCGAAGTGATTGCACAAGTATGGTGAGTGATCCGAACAATTATCACGCCATCCTCGAAGGAACTTGAAATTTTGGAGAGAAAGCATGAACTACACCGATGTTCCCTGCTACCGCAGACCGAATGACCGCGTCTTGGGCGGTCGTCTGTTCGGGGCATTCCTAGTTTTGTTGATTGCGTCCGGCACGGCGGCGCGGGCGCAGGGCGCGAGCCCAAGCAATTCGCCCTTAAGCATGCCTGCCACCAACCTTCTGGGATTCGCAGGAGTCCGAGACAACGCCAAAGGAACTCTTTCAATTGAAGGGGACGCTCTCCAATTCCAACAGAGCGGAAAGCCTCCTGCGCAGGTGAAGATAACCTCAATTCAAGACCTGGTTTTGGGCGAAGAAAGCAAGCAGGTAGGTGGCACGCCTATGACGATAGGCAAAGCCGCCGTTCCCTTCGGCGGAGGCCGAGCCGTCAGCCTTTTCGCTCACAAGAAATATGAAACCTTGACTCTCGAATACCTGGACTCGGATGGCGGATTTCATGGAGCCATCTTTCAGCTCAACAAGGGGCAGGCGGAAGGCTTCCGGAGCGAGTTGATAAACAAGGGCGCACGAGTCAGCGATACGGGCGCCGAATCCACCAAGCAAACTGTGGAGGCTGCAAGTGAAAACAAGTAAGCGAACGTTATTGATGGTGTCCGCAGTAGCATTTGGGATACTTGCCGTTGCGCATCCACTCGCGGTCTCAGCTGAAACCGCAGCGCGGTGGAGCGCGCAGATCGCGAAGGTCGATGCCGGCGAAATAAATCTCGCACCTTCCTTTCAAATCGCGATTTACGAACATCTTTTGGACGAGCTGAGCAAAACCAAGCAATTCAAAACGGTTCTCCGGGATGGCGACCGCAACGCCAGCAATGTTGCCGACCTGCTGATTCTAAAAACGACAGTTGAAAAATATACAGCTGGAAGCGAAACCCGCCGCGCCGTCACCACGGTCAGCGGAGCCACGAAGCTCACAGTACGCACCCAGCTCTGCACCCGGGACGGCAAGATCCTTCTGGAACGCACCGTCAACGGCAACGTCCGATTTATGGGAAGCAATTTGCGAGCGACACACAACCTCGCTCGCAATGTGGCAAAAGCCATCAAGAAATCGTTTCTGCCAGAGCCCGCGTCGCCGAGTCTCAGTAAAGAAATGGGCTCGGGGTTAAGCGATGACATCGTGGTAGTGGAATTCCGCTGAGCAGTCGAAGGATTGAATTAAGGAACGCAATATGTACAGACAAGAAATCTCAACACCTTATACAAAGCGTGCACTCGCCCTGGTTGCGGCTGCCTTCGTTGTGCTGACCGTGTTCATTGTTGAGGTGAGAGCGCAATCTGCTCCGGAATATCAAGGGGACGTTACTGCCCCGCTGGAACCTGTGCGTCCGGGGGTCTCCGCGGACCAACTGCTCGCGGACTTGGACGCGCACAACGAACTGCGCAAGTCCGGGCTACGTGACTACACAGTCGTCAGAACATATCGCCTGGCTGACTCGAAGGGGAAGGTACATGCTGAGGAGGTCGGCCGCATGGAGTTTCGCGCGCCGGACCGCAAGACATTTGTCGTGACGTCCGAAAGCGGGTCGGGACTGATTCGTCACAAAGCTCTGACTCCGTTGATCTCGAGCGAGATTGAAGCTGCAGCCGGCAAGGAGCATCACGATAGCTCCATCACAGCTGCGAATTATTCGTTGGAACTGCTGGGTGAACAGCAGGTTGGACCTTACCGTTGCTTCGTTGCCAACGCGATTCCAAAGCGCGAAGACAAATATTTGTTCGAAGGGAAAATGTGGATCGACGTTGACGATTACGCTGTGGTTCGAATTGAAGGCCATCCTGCCCGGAGACCTTCCTTCTGGATCCAGCGGGCTGACTTCGTGCGGCAGTATCAGAAGATAAATGGGTTTTGGCTTCCGCAAAAAGACCAGACGTTAGTTCAGGTCCGCCTCTATGGCAAGAAGGTTCTGACTATCGCACATGAGGACTATGTTGTAAATGCGGCCCAGAACAAGAACGAAGTAAGGCCGCTGGTACAGGAAGCCCGGGCGCGGACGATGGTTGACAATAATTAACGGAATAAACAGCACCCGCGCGGAACGCAGTGTCATCACAACTTGGAGCGGCCCTAGTCGGACGAGTCGCGAGGAGTTACTGTGCTTGCGAAGTGTGTGAACCCTGTTTGCTCCAATCAATTCCGGTTCCTGCATCAAGGAAAGTTACTTCAAGTTGAAATTCAATTTCTCGACAAAGCGGCAGCGGTTGATCATCGCGAGGTTGCAAAAAGTTACGTATCGAGCGCTACTGGCTGTGCGACCAATGCGCGGAACACGTTACTTTGCGCTTTGATAAACGGCAGGGCTTGTTAATGTATTCATTCGTCACCTCGGAAGAGGTCCTAATCCCCATTTCCGCCAGCAGGACCGTGGCCGAAGTATCGCAGGTTCGAATTCGGCCTTTAGGCCTGAATTTGGCCAGCGAGCGAGATTTGACCGGCGGTTCGGAAGTGCGAAGACAAGCCGCGTGAGTGAAAAATTTCCCATCATCTATTTGGCGCGGCATGGCAACACCGCGTGGACCCACACCGGCCAGCACACCGGCCTCACCGATCTGCCCTTGACTCCCGATGGCGAGCGCAATGCTGTGCGGCTTGGCGAACGGCTCAAGGGCATGACATTCACCAAAGTATTCACCAGTCCGCTGCAGCGCGCTTCGAGAACCTGCGAACTCGCGGGCCTTGGATCTGTCGCAGAAACCGACCCTGACTTGGTGGAATGGAATTATGGCAAGTATGAAGGATTGACATCTGCTCAGATTTTGCAACAGCGCCCGGACTGGGACCTGTTTCGCGACGGCTGCCCGGGAGGCGAATCGCCGGTGCAGATCGGCGAGCGTGCAGACCGCGTGGTTCAAAGAATCCGTAGCGTCGCAGGCAACGTCTTGCTGTTTTCAAGTGGGCACTTTATCCGCGTATTGACTGGTTGCTGGCTGGGAGTCGGCGTCAACGGAGGCAGATATTTTCTTCTAAACCCGGCCAGCCTGAGCGCGCTCGGTTATGAGCACAATCTCTCCCGGCCAGCGGTGCGGTTGTGGAACGACGATCGCCACGTGGGAGCTTAAGCGGCAGACTCCGAAAGAATCGAACCATTTACTAATCTTTATACCTGCGACTTTAAGATAACTCGGATCAGGAGAAAGCACACATGAGTACAAAACCAGTCCCGCGCTCAGATACTCCTAAAATTTTTCCCTTGAAAAAGACAGCAAACACTGCCGAGCTTCTTAAGCGATACGACGGTGATGCATTTCGTTTTGCAGAAACCAAAGCGGCTATTTATGAACGACATTTGGTCTTTGACCGTGCGATCGATCCAAAGGTCGCCAGTGCCCGCGAACGCTTCGAAGCATTCGCGCATTCCGTGCGTGACATCCTGGCTCAGCGCTGGGTGGCAACCAAGAAAACCTACGAGGAGCAGAATCCAAAACGCATTTACTACTTGTCTATGGAGTTTCTCCTTGGGCGTTCGTTAGCCAACAATGTCACAAATCTATTGCTCGATCCTCTTGTACAGGATGTTGTCCGGGAGAAAGCAATCGATTGGCTTGAGTTGATCGAGCAGGAACCGGATGCCGGTCTCGGCAACGGAGGCTTAGGCCGCCTCGCTGCATGTTTCCTCGACTCCATGGCCACGATGCAGCTCCCGGCTATGGGTTATGGTTTGCGCTACGAGTACGGCATGTTTCGGCAATCATTCGTGAATGGCTGGCAGCAGGAGAATGCGGACAATTGGTTGCGCGATGGCGATCCCTGGGAAATCGCTCGTGAGCACGAAAAGGTAGAAATCAAGTTGAACTGCAGTTTCAAGCTGCGGGATGGGCACCTCGAGGTCATTCCCAATCGTCCATCGAGCTTGTTCGGAATTCCTTTCGATCGTCCGGTGGTCGGATACGGAGGAAAGGCTATCAACACGCTCCGCCTCTGGGCCGCGACTGTGCCCGACTACTTTGATTTTCAGGAATTCGGCATGGGCGATTTTGTTGGCGCGCTGGCTGGGACGCTCGAGGCGGAATCGGTCACTCGGGTGCTCTACCCCGATGACTCCACAACCGCAGGACAAGGATTGCGTTTCATGCAGGAATACTTCCTTGTCGCGTGTTCGCTGGCCGATTTGGTCCGCCGCTTCCTGCGCCACAATACGGATTGGGAAAAGTTGCCGGAGAAGGCTGCCATCCAGCTGAATGACACACATCCTTCGATGACGGTTGCGGAACTGATGCGTATCCTGCTGGATGACGCGCACCTCGAATGGGACCAGGCTTGGGAGCTTACCAGAAAAACGCTGGCCTACACTAACCACACCTTGCTGCCGGAAGCCCTCGAGAAATGGCCCGTAGCCTGGTTTCAAACTCTTCTTCCTCGACAACTGGAGATTATTTATGAGGTTAATCGCCGGTTGCTCGACGAAGTCCGTGTGCGGTTCCCCGGTGATGAAGGCCGTGTCGAGCGTATTAGCCTGGTTGAGGAGAAGCCTGTGCGGAAGATTCGTATGGCCAACCTCGCGATCGTCGGCTCGCACAGCACGAACGGTGTTGCGGCCGTGCACTCAAAGCTGCTGAGAACGACAACAGTCAAAGACCTCGCCGAAATGTTTCCCGAGCGGTTTAGCAACAAGACGAATGGCGTTACCCCACGCCGCTGGCTGCTTGAGGCGAACCCGAGTCTCTCCACTGCAATTACCGAAGCAATTGGCGAACAGTGGATCACTGACTTAAGCCAGCTCAACGAGTTGAAGCCACTGGCCGGCAATTCCGAATTTCAGGAATCATTTCACACGTCGAAGCGCGAGGCGAAAAAGAGATTCGCTGATTGGTTGAAAGCCACATCGGGGCAAGTTGTCGATCCCGAGTCGATCTTCGATTGCCAAATCAAGCGCATTCACGAATACAAGCGGCAACTGCTGAACGCGTTGCGAATCATCGTTTGTTACAACCGGCTGCGAGAAAATCCGAATCTGGAGATGACTCCCCGCACATTCTTCTTTGCCGGGAAGGCTGCGCCCGCTTACAAACTCGCGAAACTGATTATTAAGTTCATTAACAATCTGGCAGGCACGATTGACGGCGACCCGATTGTGCGCGGCCGTCTCAAAGTTGTTTTTCTACCTGAGTACAATGTTTCCCTGGCAGAACGGCTGATTCCGGCGAGCGACGTCTCGAATCAGATTTCGACTGCCGGCTACGAGGCCAGCGGAACCAGCAACATGAAGTTCATGATGAATGGAGCCCTCACGGTTGGCACACTTGATGGCGCAACCATCGAGATGGCGGACGAAGCGGGGAAAGAAAACCTGCTCCTCTTCGGCTTGACGGTTGAGGAAGTTCAGAACAGCCAGGGATGGTACAACCCGCATTGGCACTACGATCACGAGCCGGAGACTCGAGCCGCTTTGGACCTCATCTTTTCTGATTACTTCAGCCGCAACGAACCTGGCGCGTTTGCACCCATTCGCGATACGTTGCTCACGAACGGCGATCACTACATGCACCTGGCAGACCTTACTTCGTATGTTCAGGCCCAGGACCGGATCGGGGATTTGTATGCCAATCCCGCCGAGTGGGCACGCAAAGCTATCCTGAACGTAGCCAGTTCAGGCAAGTTCTCCAGCGACCGCACGATTCACGAATATGCAACTGAAATCTGGAAGGCGGAGCCATGCCCCATACCTTAGAAAAACAGTCTGTCGCAGAAGGACCAGCGATATCGCCATTGGCGGGCAAACCTGCACCCAAGGAGTTGCTGATCGATCCAGCACGCCTGCAACGGGACTACTACGACCGCAAGCCCGACGTAAACGATCGCAACCAACTGGTTGCTTTCGGCACCAGCGGACATCGCGGCTCTGCGCTTCACGGAACCTTCAACGAAGCCCACATCCTTGCAATTACGCAAGCAATCTGCGAATACCGCAAAAACCAAGGAATCGATGGTCCTTTATATATGGGCAAGGACACGCACGCGGTTTCGGAGCCGGCGCAGCGAACCGCTCTCGAGGTCCTGGCGGCCAACGGGGTTGAAACCATCATTCAGGAAAATGATGGCGTAACTCCGACACCCGTTATCTCCCATGCGATCCTCGTCTATAACCGCGGGCGAAAAGAGCATCTCGCCGACGGCATCGTCATTACGCCCTCACACAATCCGCCAGAAGATGGCGGCTTCAAGTACAACCCCCCCAATGGCGGCCCTGCCGATACCGACGTGACAGGGTGGGTCCAGAATCGCGCAAACGATCTATTGCCTGCCGGCAACAAAGATGTAAAACGCATTTCCTACGAGAGAGCGATTCGGGCAGCAAGCACACACCACGAAGATTTCGTAATGCGGTTCGTTCGCGATCTGAGGAACGTCGTGGATATGGACGCAATCCGGAGCGCCCGTCTGAAACTTGGCGTCGATCCACTCGGCGGAGCTTCGCTGCCGTACTGGGAGCCGATCAACTCCATCTACGGACTCGAAGTCGAAATCGTCAATGAGAGGATCGATCCGACCTTTTCATTCATGACCGTCGATCACGACGGCAAGATTCGCATGGACTGCTCAAGTCCGTACGCGATGGCCAGACTTGTCGGATTGAAAGACAAGTTCCAGCTGGCTTTCGGCAACGATACCGACGCGGACCGACACGGAATTGTGAGCCCCTCTGCCGGATTGCTGAATCCGAATCATTATCTTGCAGTAGCGATCCGCTACTTGCTAACGCACCGACCGAATTGGCGACAGAATGTGATCGTCGGAAAGACGCTGGTCAGCAGCAGCATGATCGACCGTGTCGTAGGTAAGCTTGGGCGCCGATTGTCCGAAGTACCCGTAGGATTCAAGTGGTTCGTGCCAGGACTTGTTGATGGTTCATTCTGTTTCGGCGGAGAGGAAAGTGCCGGAGCAAGTTTCCTTCGTCACGATGGCACTGCCTGGACGACAGACAAGGACGGGCTAATCATGGTTCTGCTCGCTGCCGAAATCACCGCCCGCAGCGGAAGAGATCCTGGCGAACATTATCGTGAACTCACAGCTGAGTTCGGCACACCTTATTACACTCGGATTGATGCGCCAGCCACGCCAGAGCAAAAGGCAAAACTGCAGAAACTATCGCCGGACGCTGTCAAAGAATCAGACCTTGCTGGCGAGCCCATCACTGCAAAGCTAACAAAGGCTCCAGGCAATCAGGCTCCGATCGGTGGCCTGAAAGTTGCTGCCAAGAGTGGCTGGTTCGCGGCACGTCCCTCTGGAACGGAATACATCTACAAAATCTATGCGGAGAGTTTCAAGAGCGAAACACATCTGCACGCGATCCTGAGTGAAGCCCAGGAGATCGTGAACAACGCACTCGGTTCTGGTGCCGGTCAATGAGCACCGGCAACAGACCAATGAACATCCCGCCGTTTCCGCCTGAGTACCGCGCGTCGGGCTTGCTGTTGCACGTGACATCTTTGCCGTCACCCTACGGGATCGGTGATCTCGGTTCCTCGGCGTTTTCTTGGGTGAATCGTCTCCATGACGCTGGCCAGAGGTGGTGGCAGTCGTTGCCGCTCGGCCCCACTGGTTATGGAAATTCTCCATATCAGCCGATGTCGTCATTTGCCGGGAACGCCATGCTGATTAGTCCGGGCAGCCTGATCCTGGACGGTCTGCTGGAGGAAAAGAATTGCGAGTCTCACTTTCCTACTGACGTTGTTGACTACGACACGGTAATTCCATTCAAAGTCCGCCTGCTCGATATTGCCTGGAAGCGCTTTAAGGCTGGAAAATGCAAGGGCCGCCTTCGCCCCGAGTACGACGAATTCCGCTCTCAACACGAGCATTGGCTCGAAGACTACGCGCTTTTCCGGGCGCTAAAAGCCAAACATCAGGGCGCCTATTATCTCGACTGGCCTGAAGAGTTGGTTCAGCGCCGGCCCGAGGCTCTGGCCGCAGCGCGCCGCGAGTTGGCAGAGGAGATCGAGCAGGTCCGGTTTTCGCAGTTCCTGCTTTTTCGCCAGGGCGATCAACTGAAGTCGTATGCGAACTCAAAAGGCGTGAGACTAATAGGCGATCTGCCTTTCTTTGTTTCTCCGGATTCCAGTGACGTCTGGGCAAACCCGGAGTTGTTCCTGCTCGATGATCATCGCCGCCCACGGTTCGTTGCCGGCGTTCCTCCCGACTACTTCAGCGCGCAAGGACAATTGTGGGGCAATCCTGTTTACAACTGGGACGCGCTTCGTGCGATCGGCTACCGATGGGCGATCGATCGGATTCGCGCCCTGCTCGCTCACGTCGACGCAATTCGCCTCGATCACTTCCGCGGATTTGCCGCTGCCTGGCACGTGCCGGCGGGCGCACCAACCGCTCAGTCCGGACAATGGATTCCTGGTCCGGGCGCGGAGTTTTTTGCAGCCGTGTCTAAAGAACTCGGGAACCTGCCGTTCATCGTTGAAGACTTAGGCGTTATCACTCCTGATGTCCAGGCACTGCGCGATCGATTTCAACTGCCGGGGACCCGTGTCTTGCAGTTTGCCTTTGATGGTCATTCCGACAATCCGTACCTGCCTCATAATTTCGTTTCCAATACGGTTGTCTACACCGGAACGCACGACAACCCCCCAACTCGAGAGTGGTATGACGAACTGTCGGATTATCAGCGCCAAAATTTTTGGAATTACGTGGGGCGGGCTCCGGGTAAAGATGTTGATGCCGCTCCTGGTCTAATTCAGCTGGCTTGGTCGTCGAAGG
>Ga0075425_100003234_pt1 | contig 16497 bp, 16 predicted proteins | sample SoiMethybrSBSTD4_FD_75300 | JGI IMG/M metagenome (GOLD analysis project Ga0075425, IMG submission 75300) | Bulk soil microbial communities from a Populus tree surrounding site in Tennessee, USA - Soil MetaG P. TD hybrid SBSTD4 | ecosystem: Environmental > Terrestrial > Soil > Tree plantation... | reverse complement strand
TTCCTCGCCCGCCACGCGCCAGAACGCGAGCCGGTACGCCTGTTCGCTCAGCAGGTCGTCGAGCAGATCGAACGAGCGCGGATCGGCCGGCGTGCCGTTGAAGTGCCGCAGGGTCTCATCGAGGAACGTCCGCACCTCAGGTGCCTGACTCAACAGGGCCGCCAGACGCTCGACCCCGGATGTCTTGTCCTGGGCTCGCGTCCTCGGTCGCTCCGTGTTCTGGTCGGCGGGCGGCGGGAAGCTCGCAAACCAGGTGGTGAGGGCCTTCAGCTCCAGCAGGCCGGGGTGCGCTGGCCCCAAGTCGGCCTCCAGGTCTTCGATCCGGTCGCCGAGGATCCGGCGGTAGGAGTGCGGGGCGATCGGTAAGGTCGTGTCGTAGTACCGGACGGTGAAGATCCCGTCGTTCAGCTCGAGGCGCAGCTCACCGCGCTCGAGCACGATGCCATACTGGTCACCGAGGACCGGCAGCAGAACCTTGCCCGCCAACTCGGGCTTGGCCGGTCTCCAGTCGATGTCGAACACGTGCGAGTAGCGAGAGCGGGAACCATTCTCTAGAACGTCCCGCCACCAGGCGTTGCGATTCCGAGCGATCCCCATGTGATTGGGGACCAGGTCGATCAGGAGACCCAGACCGTGGTGACGGAGGGCCTCGGCGAAGCGGACGAAGGCTTCCTCGCCGCCGAGCGCGGCACGGATGGAATTGTGATCGGAGACGTCGTAGCCGTGAGAGCTCTCCGCGCTCGTTTCGAAAAATGGGGAGATGTAGCAGTCCGAAATCCCCAGAGCCGCGAGATAGAGGACCAGCCCCGCGGCGTCGTCGAAGGTGAGCTGGGAGCCGAGCTGCAGACGATACGTCGCCAGCGGGGCCCGGGGGCCGACCGGCGTCATCACCGCGTCTCTTCGGCCGCAAGGGCAAACCCGAGGGCATCGGCCAGCGGCCGCAGCGTCTCGCGCGCCTCCGGGTGGTCGCGCCAGAGCGCGAAGAACCGATTCTGCGTCGGCCAAAGCTCCAAGTGGAGCCCCAGCCGCTTGAGCCCGAGGACGAGTGCTTCGAAGCCGGCCACTCTTTCCGCCGTCGGCCGCTCGGTCAGCGCGTCGAGTGCTTTCGCGAGCGTCCGGCTGATGATCGGGCGGGCCGCCGTCGCTTCCAGCGTGAGACCAAGCGAGCGCGCCTCCTCGGATACCTCGAAGAGGAGCTCGGGGAGTGGGGTCGCATCAGCCGTACGCCTGAGCTCGGCCACGAGCTGGTCCTCGAGCACGTGCTTCGCGATGATCTGGAGCACCTCGGGAATCGGCGCATCAGCGTCCCGCAAGTACCGGACCACCTCGCGCGTTTCCTCCCAGACCCGACGGTACGTCTCCTCGTGCTTGTCGAGCACGGCCTGCATCACGCTGGCGAGCACGTGCCTGCGCTGCTCGAGGAAGAGGTGGGTCAGCGAAAACAGGCCTTGTGGAAAATATTCGTCGAGCCCTCGCACCATGTCGGCCATGCCGCGCTGGGCGTACCGGCGCAGGAGATCGGTCTTAAGCGTGTCGTAACTATCCGGGCCCTCGTCTGTCCGGATCCCGCAGGAGAAGTCGTGGCCGCCGAACTGCAGCACGGTGTACTGCAGCTCCCGACTCTCACCGGTGATCTCGGAGTCGATCCGGACGCGGCCGATCCGGAGCCTACTGCCCTCGTGGGCCTCGCGGATCTCGTCAAACCGGCGCACCCGCCACGCGTAGACAGCGCACTCGTCCGGATACTCCTCGACGAACCCGCTGATCGCGTAGTGGGCGACGACACGGCGTAGATCAACGACCGATGGCCGAACGAGGGTGCGATAGACCTCGCCGCCGCTCGCGAAGGCGGCCACGTTGCTCGGCGCGGCCTCGAGCCGCCGGACGAACTCGCCCTCCAATTGACCGCCGCCGAGCTCGCGCAGGTACTGCAGGGCCATGGCCGCGTACTTCAGAATCTGAAAAGGTTCCAGCGCCGAGATTTCATCGAAGAACCACCCGCAGGATGTGTACATGAGCAGGCGATTGCGCTCCATCTCGAGCAGCCGGCGAGTCTCCACCTGTCTGCCGGCGTCCAACAGGGCTCGCTGGTGCCGGGCTAGCCAGGTGGCGAGGCCCTCCGGGCTGCGATCGAGGACCACATCGATGTAGGCATCCCGTGCCTCCCAGGGGTCCTTGAGGAAGGTCGAGGCTTGGGACTCGTAGAAGATGTCGATCCGGTCTCGGAGCCAGTCGAGCGCTTCCCGCAGCGGTTTCCGCCAGCGCTGGTGCCAGTCCCCGCGTGTCCTGCACCCGCAGTCGCTCTGCCACCGCTCGATGCCGTGCGCGCAGCTCCACGAGGTCCGCTCTCGGATCTGGACTTCGAATGCGGGCGGGTGCTCGACCAGGAAAGCGCCGTAGTTCGTCAGCGTTGCGAACCCTTCGGCCTCGATCTGGGCGACGGCGGCCGCCAACGCCATGTCGCCAAACCGTTTGTGGTGCCCGTAGGACTCCCCGTCGGTCGCACAGTGGACGAGTTGGCCTCCCTCACGGTCCGCGACGAAGGCCCCCTTCAGGCGGGCGACGAGATTCTCGCCGCGATCGAGAGCATTCTCGAAGGCGATGGCCCGGGAGACTGGCCCGTCATAGAAGAACAGGGTGAGCGTCCGTCCCCTTGGCCCGCGCCAGAGATACGACCGGCTGGGATCGATGTGGTGGTTGACTTCTTCCCAGCCCTCGGTGCCGATCTTACGGATCCGCCACGCCTGATGGGGCGCCAGGATCGTGAACTTCATCCCTGCCTCAGCGAGGATCTCGAGCGACTCGTTGTCGACGGCCGTCTCGGGTAGCCACATCCCCTCGGGTTCGCGCCCGAACCGCTCTCGGAAATCCTGTTGCCCCCACCGGACTTGGGTGATCTTGTCCCGCCGGATTGCGAGCGGCAGGATCATGTGGTTGTAGGCCTGGGCGATCGCGTTGCCGTGTCCCCCGTGCGCCTGTGCGCTCAGCCGGTCAGCCTCGAGGATGCTCCGGTAGACGCCGGGCGCATGGCGATCCAGCCAGGACAGGAGAGTGGGTCCGACGTTGAACGAGATCTTCTGAAAGTTGTTGACGATGTCGAGGATGCGATTGTCGTGGCCGACCCGGCGGGCGGCCGTGTTGGGCGCGTAGCACTCCCTTGTGACCCGCTCGTTCCAGTCGTGATAGGGCGCCGCCGAGTCCTGGATCTCGACCGCTTCAAGCCAAGGGTTCTCGCGCGGAGGCTGGTAGAAATGGCCGTGGATCGCAATGAAGCGGTCGGCGGTCGCCGGTCGTTCAGCCATCCCAGGATCCCTCCACCGGCGGGCCCGTATCTGACCGTACGGTGGCTGCATAACGATCGGGTCTCGGGGGAAGTAGTGGCGTCGGCGTCCGCGGCTGACGTCGCGCCCTGGTCGCCATGTATCGCCCGTGGTTCCGCATCGCGGCGCCCTGACCGGCGGGCGTGCTGACGACGTTGTCGATCGCCAGGTCGTTCGCGATGTTGCCCCCCTTCCGGTAGACCGGGTGGCACGTGCCGCATCCCTTCTCGACGAACACGTTCCAGCCCGGGATCATCGCCCACTCGGCAGGGACCGCTCCCGCAAGCTGTGGCTGCGCCGCCGCCAGAAGAAGCACCGGCAGCACGACCAGACCGTACGCGGTGATGATTCGGTAGTGACGTCTGTTCATCACTCCGTGCTCCTGCACTGCGAGCCTCCGCATGGCGGCCCCGATACTGTCATACGGGTGGCGGTGCCCGGGCGGAAGACCGACGTCCTGGACTGCCAGTGGATCCAGCAGTTGCACACGTTCGGACTGCTGGCGGCCGCTTTTCGCCCCGACGACCAGATCTGCGTGCTGGAGGGTAGCCAACATTAGCATCCTCCGGCCGCGCGGTCGTCCCCTTCGTGGCTCCCGTCCCCGCGACATAACCGGCCAGACTCGGACACCGGCCACCCGAGGAGCCGCTGCCACAGTGCACATCAGCGACCTTCTCGCGGGTCGAGCGAGCCGGCCCGGGTGAGCGGCATGCTAGGCCAGACAGACCGCCACCGTCAATCGACCGGTGGACCGGCCGAATCAGCACGAATGCCACCACGCGGCGCGAGCACGACGGCGTCTGCCGCGCCCCCAAGCCGATCAGATCAGGACGCGGCGGCGCCAGCGTGGCGATCAGCCGGAGGCGGCCTCCACAATGGGCACACGCCAATACGTCGATGCCGAACGCCCGGTGCATCAGGGCCGCCCAGCTCCAAGCGCGCGGACGGGCGGTCTTCACTCCCGTACCGCCCGGACCTGCGGCCAGCGGTGCCGTCGCGGCCGTGGGCTCGGGCATGCGCCGTCTGTGGCATTGGCTCTTCGGGCGTTCCGCGTCCGAGTCTGGCACCTTATGTCACGGGGACGGGAGCCACGAAGGGGGCGACCGCGCCGCCGGAGGATGCTAATGTTGGCTATCCTCCAGCGCGGATCACGGTGGTCTTGCCAAACCCGGCCTGCCCGGTGATCAACAGCGCCACGGCGGAAGAGCGCCGTCGTGCTCGCGACGGCGACGAGTGCCCTGTACTGCTCGCGTCGGCCGCGGGTCAGGCGACCGCGCGGCTTCCGGCGAGCTCCTTGACGATCTCACCCACAAAGCCCTTGGCGTCTCCGAAGAGCATCATGGTCTTGTCCAGGTAGAAGAGCTCGTTTTCGATGCCCGCGAAGCCCGGCGCCATGCTGCGCTTGATCACCATCACCGTGCGCGCCTTGTCCACGTCGAGGATCGGCATGCCGTAGATGGGGCTTCCCGTGTCGTGCCGGGCGGCGGGGTTCACGACATCGTTGGCACCGATGACGAGCACCACGTCGGTCCGCGGGAACTCGGAGTTGATCTCGTCCATCTCCACAAGACGGTCGTAGGGAATGTCCGCCTCGGCGAGCAGGACGTTCATGTGTCCGGGCATCCGCCCCGCCACCGGGTGGATGGCGAACCTCACATCCACGCCCCGCTTGCTGAGGGCGTCGTAGAGCTCACGCACCTTGTGCTGCGCCTGGGCCACGGCCATGCCGTAGCCCGGCACCACGATCACAGAAGACGAGGACCCGAGGATCTCGGCCGCCTCCTCGGGGCTCGCGCTCCGCACCGAGCGCTGCTCCACCTGGGCGGTCGAGACCTGGACCTGGCCGAAGCCGCCGAAGAGCACGTTGGTGAAGGATCGGTTCATGGCCCGGCACATGATGACCGAGAGAATGAAGCCCGAGGAGCCATCCAGTGCGCCGGCGATAATCAGGAGCTTGTTGTCCAGCACGAAGCCCATCATGGAGGCCGACAGCCCGGCGTAGGAGTTGAGCAGGGCGATCACCGTCGGCATGTCAGCGCCGCCGATGGGGATGATCAGGAGCACCCCGAAGATCAGTGCGAGAGCCGACATCACGGGGAAGAGCCACGTGCGGGTCGGGTCGAGGACGAGATAGACCCCGACGAGCACCGCGATTCCCAGGAGTGACAGGTTCACGATGTTCTGGCCGCGGTAGACCACGGGCCGGCTGGGCACCAAATCCTGGAGCTTTCCGAAGGCCATGAGGCTCCCGGTGAACGTCAGATAGCCGAGGATCACCTCGAGGCTCAGCACCGTCATGGTGAACGTGCCGAGCTCGCCCGGATGGAGGTAGTACTCGGCCGTGCCGACCAGGGCCGCCGCGAGGGCGCCCAAGGCGTGGCTGATGGCGGTTCGCTGGGGCACGTGAGTCATGGGCATGAACACCGCGAGAGGCAGACCCACGGCCGTGCCCACCGCGAAGCCAACGAGAATCCACTGGTAGGAGATGACGTCATGGTGCACGAGGGTCCCGACAATCGCCAGCGCCATGCCGATCTCGCCCACCAGCACGCCCCGGCGGGCGGTGATGGGATGGCTCAGCCACTTGAGCGAGAGGATGAAGGCGACGGCCGCCGCGAAATACGTCGCCTGAATGAAGTACGTCTCCATACCTACTTCTCGGGCTGCCGCCGCTTGAACATCCTGAGCATCCGATCGGTGATCACGAAGCCGCCGACCACGTTGGCCATGGAGCAGGCGACGGCAATGGTCCCGAGAATCGTGGAGAGCTCGCTCTTCGCGGCGCCCGCGATGATGATGGAGCCCACCAAGGAAATGGCGGAGATGGCGTTGGTGAGCGACATCAGCGGCGTGTGCAGCAGCGGGCTCACGCGACGGATCACCTCGAAGCCGACGAAGGTGGCGAGCACGAACACGAACAGCTGGCTTTCCAGTTCTGTCGCCATGGGCTCTCCCTCCTCCGAGACTCCGCGCTCAGCGCCCGGCCGCGCTTGGCGCGGCACGCGCCTCGCGGTCCATCGCCTCGCGCACGCGCGGATGAACGACCTCGCCGCCCCGCGCAGCCAGGGCTTCCCGCGTGATCTCGTCTTCTAGGTTGGGCTCGGGCAATCCCGCCTTGGTCAGGTGGAGCACGAGAGCCGTCAAGTTCCGCGCGTACATCTGGCTCGCGTGGTAGGGGATGCTGCTGGCGAGGTTCACGGGGCCGATGATGGTCACGCCGTGCTCGGCGATCGTCTCGTGCATCCGGGTCAGCTCGCAATTGCCGCCGCGCTCGGCCGCCATGTCGATGATCACCGAGCCAGGCGTCATGCCACGCACCATGTCCGCCGTGACCAGCACCGGCGCCTTCCGGCCGGGCACCACCGCCGTGGTGATCACCACATCGCTCTCGGCTACCACGCGCCCCATGAGCTCGCGCTGTCGCTGATAGAAGGCTTCGTCCTGGGCGCGGGCGTAACCGCCCTTGTCCTCGGCGCCGGTCGTCTCCAGCGGCAGCTCGACGAAGCGCGCGCCCAGACTCTGGACCTGCTCCTTCACGGCGGGACGGACGTCGTAGGCAGAGACGACCGCGCCCAATCGGCGGGCGGTGGCAATGGCCTGCAGCCCGGCCACGCCCGCTCCCACCACCAGCACGCGGGCGGGCGGGGTCGTGCCGGCGGCGGTAGTGAGCATGGGAAACATCCGCGGCAGATACTCTGCCGCCAGCAGCACAGCCTTGAATCCGGCCACGGTGGCCATCGAGGAGAGGGCATCCATGCTCTGCGCACGCGTGATGCGCGGGATCAGCTCGATGGCATAGATCGTGGCGCCCGTGACCGCGAGATCACGCACCGTTTCAGGCGATCCAAGCGGGCGGAGAAAGCCCACGAGCACCTGGCCGCGGCGGAAGAGCGCCAGATCGGCGCGTCCCGTCTTGTCGTTGGCGCCGTAGGCGAGGACCTGGAGGATCACTTGGGCGGAGGCGAAGACCTCGGCCCGCGAGACGGCGATGCGCCCGCCTTTCTCGACGAAAGCCTGATCCGGGTAGAAGGCTCCTTCGCCCGCGCCCCGCTCCACGAGGACTTCGTGGCCGGCCTTGGCCAGGCTTGGCAGGACGCCGGGCGTCAGCGCCACCCGCCGCTCGCCGGGGAATGTTTCCTTGGGGACGCCAAGGATCAATGCGTCTGCCTCCTCTGAGCGGGACGGACCACTGGCGATTGTGGGTCAGCAGCGGCGCCAGCGTCAAGCGCCGCCCAGCGCGGGCAGACGGCGAGGGCGGCGCTGTGGCATTGGCTCCTCGGGCGTTCCGTGTCCGAGTCTGGCAGGTTATGTCGCGGGACGGGCACCCGTCGCGGGAGGGTGCTAGTGTTGGCTATCCTCTCGAAACGAAGCTGAGTAGCGTCGTATTGCGTTCCAGCGGCTGCTCGATGGGCGCTCCGAGCCGGTAGAGGCGGCGTCAGGAAATCGGCGAGAGTCGGGGTGAGGGTGACGCGTCTATTCGAGAACGGTACGTGCGAGTGGGGCAGCAGTCGCGGGACGGTCAGAACTCGATGCGCGCCCCCAGCTCCACCACGCGGTCGGGGGGAATGCTGAAGAAATCCGGCACCGAGCTGGCGGTGCGCGCCATGAGGCCGAACAGGCGCTTGCGCCACCGCATCATGGGCGCCGGGCCCGTCGGCATGAGGCGCATGCGGCCGAGGTAATACGTGGTGTCGTCGGTTGGAGCCTCGAGGCCCAGTCGGCGGCAGCGCGTGATGATCTCCCGGACGTTGGGCCGCTCCATGAAGCCATAGTGCGCCCGCACACGATAGAGACCTTGCGGCAGCGTCTCCAGCCGGAGGCGCCCGGCCTCCTCTACCTCCGGCACCTCATCGGTGACGACAGCGAGCAGGATGACCTCCTGCTGCAGGACCTTGTTGTACGTGAGATGGCGCTGGAGGACGAGCGGAACCCGCTCGGTGTGGGCCGTCAGAAAGACACCGGTGCCCGCCACGCGGGGCGGCTTGATCCGTTCCACTTCTTCGAGGAACTGCTCGAGAGGCAGCCCAAGCTTTAAAAGGTGGCGATTGAGCAGCTCGGTCCCGCGATGCCAGGTGTTCATCAGGAGAAAGACGCCTGCGGCAATCGACAGTGGCACCCAGCCTCCTTGCCTGACCTTGGTCATGTTGGAGCTCAAGAACGCCAGGTCGATCCCGAGGAACACGATCGCGACGGCGCCGACGCGCCAGGCCGGCCACCGCCAACGCTGCCTCGCTAAGACGCAGAACAACACCGTCGTGACAGCCATGGTACCGGTCACAGCCACCCCGTACGCACCGCCGAGCGCACTCGAGGAACCGAAGCCGACCGCGAGCGCGAGGCAGCCGACCATGAGCGCGGCGTTCACCTCCGGAATGTAGATCTGGCCCATCTCGGAGCGCGAGGTATGCACGATCGACACGCGGGGGCTGTACCGAAGCTGGACGCACTGGTAAGTCAGCGAGAACGCGCCGGAGATGAGGGCCTGCGAGGCCACCACGGTGGCCATGGTCGCAATGGCCACCAGCGGATAGAGGAAGGTCCGCGGAGCCATCAGGTAGAAGGGGTTCTCGACGGCGGCGGGGATCCGCAGAATCAGAGCCCCCTGCCCGAAATAGTTGAGCAGGAGCGCGGGCAACACCACGAGGAACCAGGCGAGGCGGATCGGTCTGCGTCCAAAGTGGCCCAGGTCCGCGTAGAGCGCCTCCGCGCCGGTCACGGCGAGCACGACCCCGCCGAGCACCAAGAAGGCGGCCACGCCATGATGGACGAAGAGCATGATGCCGTACCACGGGTTCAACGCCAGCAGGATCGCGGGCCCCTGGATGATCTCCATCGCGCCGAGCATCCCGATCAGGGCAAACCAGCCGAGCATAATCGGACCGAACACGCCGCCCACCCGCCCCGTGCCGTAGCGCTGGCAGAAGAACAGGAGGAAGAGGACCAGCAGCGTGAGCGGCAGCACATAGTGCTTGAATGCGGGTGCGGCGACTTCGATCCCCTCGGCCGCGCTCAGCACCGAGATCGCGGGCGTGATGATGCCGTCGCCGTAGAGGAGGGCGGTGCCGAACAGCCCGACCATGATCAGCGCGCCATGGCGCCGCTTCTGCCGTACGAGCGCGAGCAGGGCCAGGATGCCGCCCTCACCCCGGTTGTCGAGCCGCATGATGACCAGGATGTACTTGACGCTCACGATCAGGATGAGCGACCAGACGATGAGCGAAAGGATGCCGTAGACCGTGGCCGCCGTGCGCGGCAGGCCGTATGCTGGGCTGAAGCACGCCCGGAACGCGTAGAGCGGACTCGTGCCGATGTCGCCGTACACGACGCCGAGCGCGGTCACGGAGAGGATCACCAGGCGGCGTCCGGTCGGATTGGACTCCGCCGCCGACCGATGGCGCCGGGACGTCGTCACCGCGGCCGGGTACCGCTGATCGCTGCCGGTGGCGATTCTAGGCGAGCTCATCGACGCGTCTCCCACGAGCCTAGGGTTCGCTCAAGCTACCACAGCGGCAGGGGCCCGGGATCTCCCTTCAAGTCTACCGTCGGCGGCAGCGCCCTCAGGCGAGGAAGGCCAGGCGCAATCCCTTCCGGGATGAGCATCGCAACACCGAGCTGTTCTTATCGGCCGCCGCCCGGGCGAAAAGTACTCGAGCGGCTGCGGGACGACAATGGGTGGAGATTCGAGGCCACCGTGTTGAGCAGCCGATGCTCGTCGACGACCTGCGACAGGCCAACGAGCAATACCACGAACAGCGGCACAATCTTATCTGGGTGGTGCGGCGGGAAGTACATTGTAGAGAGCTTCAACAGGCGGCCAGAGCAAACGCCGCGGTCAACCCGTCCTACAGCCCAATGATAATGGCTCGGTCTTCTCCAGGGAGGGGCCCCGTCACAGCCCGTCGCACACGGCGACGGTCACTGGTGCGCATCGCAGTCCTCCTTCTTGGCGAGTTCACACGATCCCAGCGCGACGGCCCGCTCGGCCGTCACTTGAGCCGCATGTCATTCTTGACCGACTTCACCCCCGCGACCCCGCGGGCAACTTGGACCGCTTTGTCGATATCCGCCTGAGACCTGACGAAGCCGCTCAGCTGGACCACTCCCTTGAACGTTTCGACGTTGATCTCGTTCACCTTCAGGCTGGAGTCGTTGAAAATCGCCGTTTTCACCTTCGTCGTGATCACGGAATCATCGACGTACTCTCCGGTCCCTTCTTTCGTAGCCGTCGACCCGCATCCCCAGGCCGACGCCAACACGATGGTGAGGACAAGGATCCCAACCCCTCTCAGTGCTCTCATGGCCACACCTGCAGTCGAATGACAATCAATCGCTCAGGCAGCCGGCTCCGCCTTCCCCAGTGCGTCAAGCCAGCCCGGTCGCCCTTAGCCCGTGTAGCCACGCGAGTGCATGCAGGCTGCGTAGGCATTGCGGTAGCGCTCGTCGTGCTTCTTGTTCTCGTTCAAGCCATAGAGAGTCCCGCCGCCGGCACCCACGAGGCCAAAGCCTTGTGCGCGGGATCGTATCGACCTACGAAGGTGTCACGACCGCAAAGAGGCGCCATTCACCAGGAATGCCCTTGAGGATGTGTCCGCCGCGATCTTCAAAGGTAATGTCCGAGCCAGCAACCAAGTCCCTGACAGTGCTCGAGACGAGGAGTTCGTTGGCGCCCGCCAGCGCGGCGACCCGCGCGCCGACATGGACTGCAATCCCGACCAGCTTTTCGCCGATGATTTCGCATTCTCCGGTATGCACGCCTGCCCGAACTGAGATGCCAAGGTCCGCTACTGACCCGCCGATGGCTCGGGGCACAGAATCGCATCCGCGGGCGACTCGAACATCGCAAAGAAGCCGTCACCGGCCGTGTCGATCTCGCGTCCACGATATCGAGTGAGCTCACGTCGCACGTGGTCATTGTGCGTTTCGATGAGATTGCTCCACTCTCGATCCCCAAGCTCTGCGGCCTTTGCCGTTGACCCAACGATGTCCGTGAACAGGATCGTGACGAGGCGCCGGCCGCGCACCTTCTGTGCCGAAGAGTCAGACAGCTCGCCGAGCTCGACGCCTAAAACGCGGCGTAGCCACCCGTCGATGCTCTGAGGCCCGAAGTCGAGGAGTATCGTGTGGTAGAGCAGTCCGCTGAGGGTCTCGCGGGCGGAGAGGTCATGGTCTACGAAGTGAAGCGGCACCTACTAAGGGTCCGGCATGGGCGATTGCCACGATGGCAACCCTAAGTAGACGACGGCGCTGACGACAATAAGACACGAGCGTCAGGCAGATGATCAACGGGACACGGTGAAGGTTCTGCTAGACTCCCGCCAGGTTGGAAGGAGGCTCCGCATCGACCCGAGCCCTCGGCTTCCGGTCTCGCATTCCCTCGCTCCTGTCTCACAGACTGCCTGCTATCTGCTGTGGCTCAAGGTGTCGGTGGCGCTCCGATATGTCCGTACCCTCCTGTGGGCCCCGGAGGCTTGGCACGAGGTCCGGCAGCACATACCGTGGCTCGTGGCTGAGCAGGCACGCCTTCGAAAGGCTGGGTGGTTCAACTGAGCGGGAAGAGCTAGTGATAGACCGTCGCACGTTCCTTGCTGGCACGGGGGCGGTGGTCCTCGCCACGCCGCTCGCCGCCGAGGCGCAGCAGGCGGGGAAGGTGGATCGCGTCGGCGTCGTGCTGGAAGGCGGCCCGTACTACACCGCGATCGACGGACTGAGGGCCGGCCTCAAGGAGGTGGGGTTTGAGGAAGGCAAACAGTACCTCCTGAACATTCAGGATGTGAAGGGCGATCTGAAGGCGATACTCGATGCGGCGCGGAACCTTGAGCAAGAAAGAGTCGACCTGATCTTTGCAGTCGGCACGGCCACCACCATTGCGGAACGGCGAGCGACGACGACCGCGCCCGTCGTGTTCTACGCAGGGACCGATCCGGTCGGCATTAGGTTGGTGAAGAGCTTCGCCAGGCCCGGTGGCAGACTCACAGGTGTCCACTCGCGAGCCACGGATTTGGTAGCCAAGCGTCTTGAGATCTTGAAGGAAATTATCCCGAAGCTCCGTCACGTCCTCACGTTTTATGACCCGGGCAACCCCGGCCCGCGTGAGAGTGCGCCGTTGGCCCGTGAGGCGGCGAAACATCTCGGATCGGGTTCGTCGAGCGGCATGTCCGCTCGGTAGACGAGCTTCGCGCGGGTTTGGGTAGGCTCACAGCTGGAGAAGTGGACGCGCTTTTTATCTTGCCGGATTCGATGGTGATTAGCCAGACAGAGCTCATTGTTGACACCGCGAACGCGAGGAAGCTGCCGACAATGTTCCTCGAGCGGACCAGTGTGGTTGCAGGGGGCCTCGCCAGTTATGGAGTGAGCTACTCTGCAGTTGGCAAGCTGGGGGCGACGTACGTCCACAGAGTACTTCTAGGTACGAGCCCTGCAGAACTGCCGGTCGAGAGGATTGACCGGCTCGAGCTGGTGATCAACCTCAAGACCGCCAAGGCGCTCGGCCTGACGATCCCGCCGTCGCTGCTGAGGCGGGCGGATGAGGTCATCCAGTAGTGATCGACCGTCGCACGTTCCTCGCTGGTACGGGTGCGGTGGTCCTCGCAGCGCCACTCACCGCGGGGGCGCAACCGGCAAAGAAGGTCTGGCGGATCGGCTTCCTTTCTGCTGGCTCGTCGCTTCCGAACCTCACCAAAGGTCCCTTCCGCCAAGGGCTTCACGACCTCGGATATGTTGAGGGTCGAACTTCAATCATTCGTCGCGACGAACCACGCGGCGGCCGCGCTCCAGAGTCACGCGATGCTAAACACGAATGGGTATGCTGAACTACAGCTGCGCTCTTTCGGCATCGTGGCACTCCGCGTGCGCGCCGTTGGCCCCGGGCCGCGATGATCTCGGTGATGGTCGTGTGAGAGGGAGAGATTCGCGCATGGGTCGCATCATCAGCATTCACGAATATGACCTCAAGCCTGAGGTCGACATCGGGCAGTTCGAGCGCGTTCTCCGTGACGCGGGAGCACGCGGCCTGCTGCAACTCCCTGGACTCGTGGCCCATCACTTTGTCAAAGGGGCCAAGGGCGTTCGCCGTGGCGCCTATGCCGCGCTGTGGATCTATGAGAGTCGTGAGGCTTGGGAGCGCCTCTGGGGCACTACCGAGCATCCGCGACGGCCACAGGAGTATCCGGACACCTGGGGATTCAAACTCTGAGGGTCCCTCGAGGTGTGCCCTGCGGCCCGAGAGCACGTAAGGCGACTTATGACGCCCTGATTACAACTACAGACAAAAGAGATAGTTGAACTCCTCTTCGACATTCACCGGCAGTCCCCAGCGCAAACCGACCTTGAACGAACCATTCGGACTCGGTCGTCGGCTGCGCCAATCCGAGTCTCACCAAGAGCTGCTCAACCTCGCCCAGCGAGGAATTGACCGCCCAATCAATTGGGGGGAGCACTCCAGTTCGGATTCACAACGACCGGTGTCTCTTCGCACTGAGTCCGGATTTCTCGATGGTGCGACGCGTCTAGTCGCGGGATGGCGCCCGGAGTACTCTTTGGGCCCCCGAACCTTTCGGGGGGACAGTCACCGGGCCTTGGAGTCTCGAGGGGGAGCCGCCATGCCTGTGTACGAGTATTACAGTGACAACTGTCGACGTGACGTGAGCATCACCCTCTCCATCAGCGAGCATGATAAAACGACGGCCGCATGCCCCCCTTGCAGCAATACGGCGCTTCGCCCATTGGTGAGCGCGTTTTTCTCGCAGACGTCACGCAAGTCCTGATTGACGCGCGCGGCAAAGGAAGCGCTTGAGGTCTTCAAGGTCTTTGCCAGCGGTACCCTGCCCGATCAGGTCTATGTTCTTAACGAGGTGAGCGGCAAGCGCATCGCCATGGCGCCTGCGGTGCTTCGCGCCAAGTACAGGAAGGAGCGACGGCCATGCCTATCGTGACCCTCTCCCACGAAATCGGTGCGGGCGGCCCGGAAATCGGCCAGAAGCTGGCCGAGCGCCTGAGCCTCCACTATGTCGACCAGGAGCTCATCTCCCAGGCGGCGCTGCGCTACGGCCTGCTCGAGCAGAAGCTCTCGAACCTGGATGAGGCCAAACCGTCGCTGTTCGAGCGCTTCGACGCCGAGACACGGCGCTACATCACCGTGCTGCAGACGGCGCTGTACGAGTTCGCCGAGAAGGATCGCGTGGTGCTCATGGGGCGGTCGGGGCAATGGCTCCTGCGGGGTATCCCGCACGTGCTCCGGGTGCGGGTGATGGCGCCCTTCGACCTCAGGGTCACGCACCTCGGCAAGCGGCTTTCGGTCCAGATGGGCGAGCACACGAACCCGCGGATGGTGCACGACATGGCCAGGCGGGACGACACGGAGAAGGCCGGGCGCATGCGCTACCTGTACGAGGTGGACGTGCGGGATCCTGCCCTCTACGATCTGGTGATCAACACGGAGAAGCTCTCGATCGACGCCGCCGTGGAGCTCATCGCTGGCGTGCTCCAGCGCCCCGACATGGTCACCACGCCGGCGAGCCAGCAACTCGTCGCGGACCGGGCGCTTGCCTCGCGCGTCCAAGTGGCCCTGGAGAGTAATCCCGAGACCCGCAGGCACCGGCTCACCGTGGAAGCCAAGACTGGAGTCGTGACCCTCGAGGGTACGGCCGCCATGGACGAGGCGGTGGACGTGGCGCGCGGGGTCGTCGGCGTAAGCGACGTCAAGATCCGGCAGGTGGACATCCCGCCGCTCCCTCCCTTCGTCGCGTAGGGTCGGTGGCTGCTCGAGCAAGGCGAGACCCTGCGACCCCACCGGGTTGGCTCCTCTAGCCTGTCCTGGTTGGATCGGTGTTGATACTCGACGGAGAAACATGGTGCCATCTGGCTCGATAAGCACGGCAGCGCCAGCCGGCGTGCGTCGGGCCCGCACGAATCGAGGGGTACTCGGTCCCGACGCTCGTGTTCCCGCCAACCCGACCGTACCCGTATATGAAGGGTAGGGATTTCAGGGGGGCAGACCCTTATGGGATTGGGGGTATATCGCCTTGGATGGTGTCGCCAATGGCGGCTTTGGCGCATGCGCACCGCTTCCGTGCGGTGAGCGATTGGTTACCGATCTGAGGCCAAGGCGTCCGGGGGACCGGCGACAGCGTTGACGACCTCGGCTGGCCAGGCGCGCGCGTCTACGCGCGCGTGCCACTCCTTGATCTTGCCGTCGCCGACGCGTGCCGCCACATTGTGGCGATTGAGGACTTGAACGCGACTTTCAGTCCTCCGAACTCACTCGATGAAGTCGAGTTTGAAAGTGCGCTCGCTCGTACCGGGTAAGCGCAACAGAAAGACCGCCACGGAACGCTCGAGGTCCAGCGACGGCGAGCTAGGAGTCTACGGGAAGCTCTCGTCACGCACCTCCAGCCCAAGCCCGACGAAGTTCAGCAGGACTCGAGCCAAAAGGCCACCTCCCGTGTTGCCGTACCGTCGCCGAGGTGGCCGATGATGACCAGCACGATGCCACCCGCAATGAGGACGTGCTTCAGTTTGATCGTAGTGACACCTCTCAGCTTCTTCTTGCATTCATTATATATGATACTATTTGCTTTATAGGTAATATATATTATATACTGATGGTAGGTAGCCACATTGATCTTAGCGATGCTCGCTAGGATACAGAGAGAGGACAGCGCCATGACCACCATGATGCATTGGTCGCCCTTCACCCCGAAGTTCCATCTCCATCACCACCACGTCGAGGATCTCTTCCCGAGGTTCGTCGACGACGCGACGGATGAGGCCGCTCTGCCCGTCACGTCGTGGCTCCCCGCCGCGGAGGGACGACTCGAGGACGGCACCTACATCATCCAGTTCGCCCTGCCGGGCGTGGATCCAAAGGCCGTCGAGGTGTCCGTGATGGACAACCTTCTCACCATCAAGGGAGAGCGGAAGGCCAATCACGACGCCGCGGGCAAGGAGTACTTCGTCCGTGAGGTCACGTACGGCGCGTTCCAGCGGAGCGTCGCGCTCCCCGAGGGTGTCGACGTCGCCCAGGTAGAGGCCACGTACGTGAACGGCATGCTCGAGGTGAGGGTTCCCGCGCCGCAGGTCGCAACGCCGAGGATGATCGAAGTCAAGGCCGCCTGATCGAGGGTGGCGGGACCGTAGGGACGATCCGCTCGGTGGGCGCCGCCATGAGAGGCGGCATGGC